>Ga0111538_10003298_pt1 | contig 22600 bp, 18 predicted proteins | sample SoiMethybrSBSTD1_FD_79669 | JGI IMG/M metagenome (GOLD analysis project Ga0111538, IMG submission 79669) | Bulk soil microbial communities from a Populus tree surrounding site in Tennessee, USA - Soil MetaG P. TD hybrid SBSTD1 (version 2)... | ecosystem: Environmental > Terrestrial > Soil >...
ACGAGAGCCCTGGAGCTTGGCGCTCGGGGACTGGTGTTCAGGGATTCCGCCGCCGACGTGCTGTTCAAGAGCATCTACTCCGTATTAGCAGGTCAGTACTGGATCGCCTCCGACTCCGTCGTCGATGCCCCGGCCGGCCTGCGCAAGCTCGAAGTGGAACTTCGGAGCAGGCGACTATTCGGGTTGACGCCTCGTGAGCTCGAAATTGTGCGGATGGTTGTCTGCGCGTTCACCAACAAGGAGATCGGCGAGAAGCTGGCCATCGGCGAGAACACGGTCAAGTCCCACCTGACGCACATCTTCAACAAGGTCGGGGCCTCGAGCCGGATCGAGCTCGCGCTCTTTGCCGCGCACCACTGCCTCCTCGATGGCGAGTAGCCGCATGCGGCGCGATCCTTGCTTCGGACGCGATGCTCACTGGAGTGTGAGCAGAAAAGTGGGTTGATGACTGTAGTTCCCCCGAACTCCCACCCGGGGAAGGCAACACGGGTGGTACTTGCGGACAACCATTCCATATTCCGAGCAAGCCTCCGCCAATTGCTCTCTGTTCCGCCCAGGACCATCAAGGAGGTCTACTCCGTCGATGTCGGAACGGGATTTCAGGTCGTCGGCGAAGCCGGGACCGGAGAAGAGACCGTCCGAATCGTCGAGTCGGTCCAACCTGATCTCCTATTGCTCGATCTCTCCATGCCGCGGATGTCTGGCCTCGAGGCGCTGGGGGAGCTGAAGAGCCACACCGATCGGATGCGCACGGTTCTGCTCGCCGCCACGATCGACAGGCCGCATCTCCTCACGGCGGTCCAGCTTGGCGTGCGCGGCCTCATCCTGAAAAACTCGACGACCGAGGTGCTCTTTGATGCGATCGTCTCCGTGCTGGCGGGCCAGTACTTCCTCGGCCGCGAGCTCATCACCGACTTCATGGAGACGGTGCGGCCGCTGATCGATTCGTCACGGGCGCAGGGCGGCAAGCTGGCGTTTGGTCTCACGCCTCGCGAGCGCGAGGTGCTCGCGCTCGTGGCCGATGGCTGCGCGAACAAGGAAATCGCCCGCCAGTGCTCGGTCAGCGAAGAGACTGTCAAGCACCACCTGACCCGCATCTTCGGCAAGGTCGGCGCCTCGAACCGCACGGAGCTCGCGATGCTGGCGACACGAAATGGCCTTGACACTCAAGACGCAGCGCTTCGTCCGACCGGGCCCCGCGAGCTCGCTCGGTAGTGGTACGTCGGCCTGGCACCTTCGGGTGATTGGCCAGATCAGCAGGTGGCCGCAAGCTAATCCAAACAGGATCCCCCCTGTCATGACACGCACTCGAACACACGTGATGCACCAGAGATCGGCCCATCGCCACTTGCGAACCGGCGTCGTGGCGCTCCTCTTGATGCTCATTGCCGCCGGCCCGGCCGGCGCGCAGTTGCTGCCGCCGCTGCCGCCACCACCATCGCCACCACCAGGGTGGGTGCTGGCGAAGGTGGATCCGCTGTTGTTGGAGCAATTGTCTGCGGCGGGTCAGTCGTACGTGATCGTGCGGGCGCAGAACGCGAGCCTGGTCGGCGCTGTGTCGGGGCTGATTACCTCGCTCGGCGGGACGCTGGGCCGCACCTTGCCGATTCTCAGCGCGCGCGCCGCCCGCGTCCCGAACGCGGCGGTGCTGGCGCTGGCGGCGAGTCAGCTCGTCAATCGCATCGCTCTGGATCGCCTTACGCTCGGATTCAACGAGCGCACCAGCGTCACGGTCGGCGCCGATGTCGTTCGCCAGCAACTCGGATATGACGGCGCCGGGATTGGCGTCGCCGTGATCGATTCGGGCGTCACGGCCTGGCACGACGATCTCGCCGACCTGGCCGCGCCCACGACGCAGCGTGTCGATCGGTTCGTGAACTTCGTCAGCGGCCAAACGGAACCGTACGACGACTACGGGCACGGCACGCACGTCGCCGGCATCATCGCCGGCAACGGCGCCGACTCCAATGGCGCGCGCACCGGCATCGCTCCCAGGGCGCGACTGGTGGTGCTCAAGGTGCTGGACCATAAGGGTCGCGGACGCATCAGCGACGTGATCGCGGCGATCGACTACGCCGTCGCTCATAAGAGCGAGTTCAACATCCGCGTCATCAACATGTCGATCGGCGCTGGCGTCTACGAGTCTTACAACACCGATCTCCTCACGCTGGCCGCCCAGCGCGCGGTCGAGGCAGGCATCGTCGTGGTCGCGGCCGCCGGCAATCACGGCCGCGACGACGACGGCGTGGTGCAGGACGGGGCGATCTCGGCGCCGGGGAATGCGCCGTGGGTGATCACCGTCGGCGCATCGAGCCACATGGGCACGACCAGCCGCGCCGACGACACCATGGCGGTGTTCAGCTCCCGCGGACCGACCGCATACGACTTCGCGGCGAAGCCGGATCTGGTGGCGCCGGGCGTGGGCATCTACTCCCTTAGCAGTCCGGGCAGCACGTTGTACGACAGGTGGGAGGACTACTTGATCCCCGGAGCGGCGGGCGCGCCGGACATGCCGTATATGAGTTTGAGCGGCACGAGCCAGGCCTCCCCCGTGGTCGCCGGCACGGTGGCGCTGATGCTGCAGGCGAATCCGTCGCTGACGCCGAACGCGGTCAAGGCGATCCTGCAATACACGGCAGAAATGTACGACGGCCATTCCTATCTGGCTCAAGGCGCAGGTTTTCTCAACGCGCGCGGCGCGGTTGACCTCGCCCTCGCCTTCAACACGATGCCCGCCGCACGGGCGCCGTCCCCGCCGGAATGGAGCCGGCAGATCATCTGGGGCACCCACCAGGTTCAGGGCGGCGATTTGATCTCAACGGCCAACGCGTGGGCCACGAGTGTCGCGTGGGGCGCCGCGACGGATGCCGACGACGCGCTCGTGACGTGGGGTGAGTCGTGTTCAGGGACCGAGTGCGGAATCGGCGGAAGCGGGTGGAGCAGCTGGGGTGCGAGCTGTTCGGGGACCAACTGCGAAACGATCGTCTGGGGCTCCGAGCAGTCGGTGAACATCGTCTGGGGCGACACCTGTGACGGCGAGGACTGCGAAAACACGACCTGGGCGACGAGCGACGACGACATCGTGGTGTGGGGCAACAGCGGCGACGACATCGTGGTGTGGGGCAACTGCGACGACGACATCGTGGTGTGGGGCAACAGCGACGACGACATCGTGGTGTGGGGCAACAGCGGCGAGGATCCGGACAGCGGGCCGGTGATCTGGCCCGAGTAGGACCAACCATGTACGCATGGCTTCATCCGGGACGTTTCGCACGCAGCGGGGCTCTGGCAGGACCAGGCGAGGCCGCGCCATCACCGATTGCGGAACAACGGGCGGCTTGGGCCGCTCTCCCGCGCGTCGCGCAGTTCTACATCGCCGGCGTCATCGCAGTGGGTGCGTACGTGCTGGTGACGTGGTTCCCTCGCACCTATCCCCGCCCGATCGCGTTTGCGGTGTTGCTCGTCGCCGCCTGCCTGACTTCGATCTGGAAGGTGAAGCTGGTTCTCTCCGCCAAGAACGAGTCGACGCTCTCGGTCTCGTACGCAACGGTGCTGATGGCGCTCATCCTGTTGGGGCCGCAGGCCGCGATGGTGATGGCCGTCGCCGCCGCCTGGACCCAGTGCACGTTCCGTGTCGATCGTAAATATCCGGCCCACTGCACGATCTTCAGCATGGCCGCCGAAGCGATCACCGTGCAGGCGACCGGCGTGGCCTACGCCTGGCTCGGCGGGCCGACGGCGCCGCTGTCGGTCGCGAACCTGCCGCAGCCGCTCGTCGGTGCGATCGCGGCGCATTTTCTCGTCAACACCGGTCTCGTGGCCGGAGCCATTGCGCTCTCCGCGCGCCAGCCGCTGTGGAAGGTCTGGCACGACAACTTTCTCTGGAGCGGTCCCAGCTTCATGGTCGCCGGCGTCGCCGGCGCCGCCGCCGCGGTCGTGATTGAGCGCGGCCAGTATGCCGCAGCCATTCTGATGCTGGCGCCGGTCTACCTGACGTATCGGACGTACCGCGTATTCCTGGGGCGTCTCGCCGATCAGAAGCGGCACGTCGAGGAAACACAAGCGCTCCACCGTGAAGCGATCGAGGCGCTCGCCCAGGCCAGACGTGCCGAGCGCGCGCTCGCCGATGAAAAGGAGCGCCTCAGCGTCACGCTTCGCAGCATCGGCGACGGGGTCATCGCCACGGATCTGCAGGGGCGCGTACAGTTGGTGAACCACGCGGCCGAAAAGCTCACCGGCTGGACGCAGGACGAGGCCATCGGGCTGCCGATCGCACGCGTGTTCCAAAGCCTGGATCACGACACCCGGGAGGTCGGCAATCCCCTGGAGGACTTCAGCCGCGATCCCAATCGCCCGCCCGCCGCGCGCTTCACGACGCTGGAGGCGCGCGATCGCTCGGAGCGTCCCATCGAAGAGATCGCTGCGCCGCTGCAGGATGCGAGCGGGCGGACCATTGGGATGGTCCTGGCATTCCGCGATATCAGCGATGCGCTCCGGATGCAGGCAGAGCGCGCGCGGGCAGACAAGCTCGCGTCACTGGGCCTGCTCGCCGGCGGCATCGCGCACGACTTCAACAATATTCTGATGGCCGTCATGGGCAACGTCTCGATGGCGCGGGCGGCGATGCCGAGCACCGGGCACGCCGTCACGGCGCTCGCCCAGGCCGAACAGGCGTGCGTTCGCGCGCGGCACCTCACGTGGAATCTGCTGACGTTCTCGAAGGGCGGCGCGCCCGACAAGAAGACCATCACGCTGCCGCGTCTGCTCGAAGAATCGGCCCGCCTGGCTCTCTGCGGCTCGAGCGTTCCGTACACGCTCCACATCGATCCCGACCTCTGGCCCGTGCACGCCGACGACCGGCAGCTCGTGCAGGTCGTCAACAACGTTCTCATCAATGCCCAGCAGGCGATGCCGCGCGGCGGCACGATCGAGATTGTCGCGGAGAACGTCGTCGAGCGCGAACACCGATCGGAGTACGCGCTGCACGGCGAACCCGGCCCGTACGTGAGGATCTCGATCAGCGACAACGGGATGGGCATCCTGCCCGAGAATCTGGGGAGCATCTTCGATCCGTACTTCACGACCAAGCCGACGGGCAGCGGTCTCGGGCTGGCCACTTCGCACTCGATCATCAAGAACCACGGCGGCTTCTTCCTGGTGGACTCCGCGCCCGGGCGTGGGACGACGGTGCGCGTGCACCTCCCGGCGTCGCTCGATCGGGAGCTCGAGGAGTCGGCGGGCGCGATCGACCGCGTCAGCGGAGGAGGCCGCATCCTCGTCATGGACGGCGACGCGACCCTCAGAGCGCTGGCGGTCAGCATGCTCGAGTTCCTCGGCTATGCGCCCGAGGTCGTCAGCAGTGGATCCGCGGCGGTCGATCGCTACAAGCGTGCGCTCGACAAGGGACGTCCGTTCGACGCCGTCATTCTCGATCTCGTCGTGCCCGAGGGCATGGGGGGCAAAGAGGCGATGGCGCAGCTCGGCGTGATCGACCATAAGGTCACGGCGATTCTGTCGAGCGGCTACGTCGAGGATTCGATGATTCAGGATTTTCAGAAGCTTGGCTTCAAGGCGATCATCCCGAAGCCGTTCACGCTCGGCGAGCTCAGTAAGACCCTCCACGCCGTGATCGCGCCGCAGTCGCTGCGCGTGCACTGACCCACTCCTCGACTCTTTCGATGGTGCCAGAGGCGATAGTCACCTCCGTGTGATAGCGCTGCCGCATCGCACGCCGTATCGTTGACCCTGTCAGCATCCGCCGGCCGCCGGCGGTCGGCTCATCGGGAAGTCGGGAAGTGCACCGAAGGGGGCGAAGCCTTGCTGCAGGAAATGACCGTCAGCGCATCGAACGCCGCGGCGATCACAGACATGACTCCATCCTCGAATACTGCGTCATGGTTCGCGCTCTGGACGCACAGTCACTGCGAGCAGCTGGTCCACGAGCAGCTCGTGCAAAAAGGCTTTTGCTCCGTCCTGCCGACGATCGATGTCTGGTCGCGAAGACGGGGCACGCGCCGCTTGATCCAGGCGCCGATGTTTCCCGGCTATCTGTTCTTGCACTGCACGATGGACAAGGCGGCCTATATCGAAGTCAGGAAGACGCGCGGCCTGGTCTGTCTGCTCGGCGAGCAATGGGATCGCCTGACGACCATTCCCGATGACGAAATGCAGGCGATCGAAACCGTCACAGCGGCGCGGCAGCCGGTTCTGCCGTATCCGTACATGAAAGAAGGCCAGCGCGCCCGGATTACCGGCGGGCCGCTCGCGGGCCTCGAAGGCATCCTGGTCGAGACCCGGCCGGAGCAGGGCCTGCTCGTGCTGTCGCTTCATCTTCTGCAACGCAGCGTCGCCGTCGTGATCGACGGCACCGACGTCGTGCCCGCGTAAGCGATCGTTCACGCCCTCCACAAGACAACGATGCATTCCCCCCGGTGCCGCATGGCGTCCTATGCGGTCGCGATTGCCATGGCGCTGGCCGCGCCAGTATCGGCGTCGGCGCAAATCGACACCTACGCACGCATGTCCGTGTCAGCCACCCAGGTCTACGACGGCAATCTGTTCGCGACGCCGGCGTCGCGCGCACCGCAGGCCGACCTCATCTCCCGGGTCGGCCCGGCCTTCGAAGCGGGTTACCTGTCACCGCCGCTCGAGATCGACGCCCGGTATGAAATCCAGGCGGAGCGATACCTCGATCATCCCGATCTCAACGCGAATGCCGCTCACCAGGATGCGACGTTCGCCGTGCGGTACCGGCCGATGCCGCGATTCACGCTGCGAGCCGATGCGGCATACATCGCGACGCAGACGCCGGCTGAATTCAACATCGGGAGTCAGCTCAACATCGGGAGTCAGCTCGGTGTCGGCCGTACGCCTGCCGAACGCGTCACGATGGCGGCAACTGGCACCTACGAGTGGAGCAAGGTCACGACCGCGACGCTCGAGTACGCGTTCGGACGCGATGCGCTGATCGGCAGTGCGCCGAGCGTGTTGCATCGGTCGCGAGTTGGAGTACAGCGGAAGGCGGGGCTTCGGAATACCTATCGCGCCGATTATGAAATTCGCGAGGTCCAGTTCGGTCACCTTGCCTGGCTGCCGTCGCAGGTGCTCACAGCCGGCTGGGCACATGCGATCACCCAGCGGACCGGCTTCGAGATCGCGATCGGACCGCGGCTGACGGACGGAACGATTCGACCGGAAGTGTCGGCGCAGCTGCGGCGGGCGCTGTCGCGCGGTGAGGTCTCGCTCGGGTATTGGCGAACCGAGCTGACGACGATCGGCGAGCGCGGCACCATCGACGTGCATCGCGTAGCGGCGGGCCTCACGTATCGTCCGGCCCGGCGCATCAATCTGACAGCCACGCCGGCATATTCACGGAGCGCACGCGGCCGGCAGCAGGTTCCGGTTTATACGCTGGACCTGGAGTCGATGATGACGGCGACCCGATCGCTGTCGCTGGCCGGCTGGGCGCGCATCGGCCGCCAGGAGGGAACCCTTTCCGGGCTGGGCGACACGATTCCTTATCGAACTCTCGGCGTGAAGCTCATGATCGCCATCCCGGCCGGCCCGCCGCCGTCATGAGTTCATCACGCGAAGCTGATGATCGAAACGTTATTGATTGTGGATTCCGATCCCGCCTCTCAGCGCGCCATGGTGGATGCTGTCACAGCGGGACGCTACCGGACGATTACCGCGGACGGTTTCGGAACAGCGGCGCGGCTCCTCGAGTCGGTTCGGCCGGATCTGCTGATCACGGCGGTTCGGCTCGGCACGTTCAACGGTCTGCACCTCGTGGTGCTTGGTCGAGAACGTGATTCGCGGATGTCCGCGCTGGTCGTCGACGATCGCCACGACCCCGTCCTCGAACGCGACGCGTTGATGGCCGGAGCCACGGCCTATCTCGCGGGGCCGGTTGAAGCGGATGCGCTGCTGCGGTGCGTGGTGCAGGCGCTCGCCAGGCGCGAGCGGCGCTGGTGGAATCGCACACCGCTCGCCAGCAACGTCGAAGTCGGCATCGGCGCCGGCACGGCGCGGTTGCTCGACATCGGGTACGGCGGCTTCCGGCTCGAATCGGGAACGATGCATCTTCATCACGAACTGAAGCTCGAACTGCCGGTGTTGGGACTGTCGGTGAAGGCGCAGCGGGTATGGAGCTGCGAGACGCAAGTGGCCAGCGTGTGGTGCTGCGGGGCCGCGCTCGTTGCGCCGACCGATTCCGACAGCACGCAACGCTGGCGCCGCCTGGTCGACACGGTGCGCGCCGGCGCCGCATTCAGATCGTCGCACCACTAATACACGCAGTCCGTTTCGAACACATCTCACAACGCAAGGCCATGGCTCCGATGCTGTCACTCCTCACAGCACTGCCGCTCACGCCATCATTGGCGCGGGCCGAGCGCATCCTGATTCTCGGCACGACGCCGCTCGCCGAGCAACTGGTGCGCGAGATCGACGCGCGACCGCACGGCCATCACACCGTGGTCGGCGTGCTCGACGACGTGGCGCCGCCGGCGGAGCATTGCGCCGGCCGGTTCGCCGGCGGGCTCTGCCGCTTGCGGGACGCCATCGACGAGTTGAAGCCGCATCGCATCATCGTGGCTCTCGCCGAACGGCGCGGCAAGGCGCCGATGCGCGCGTTGCTCGAAACCTACGTGCTGCAGGGCGTCGTCGTCGAGGACGTCACCGAGTTCTACGAGCGTCTTACCGGAAAGCTCGCACTTGAATGGCTGACGCCGACGCGCGTGATTGCGTCGGGAAAATTCCAGCCCTCGTCTCGACAGCGCGCCTTCGCGCGGATCCTCAGCCTGATCGTCGGCCTGGTGGCGCTCGTCACGTTGTTTCCATTGCTGCTCGTCATCGCCGTCGCGATCAAGCTCGATTCGCCCGGCCCCGTCCTCTTCGCGCAACGGCGCGTCGGCCTGCGCGGCCAGCCCTTCACCTTGTTGAAGTTCCGCACCATGCGTGCCGGAGGCACGCGCCGGTCCGAATGGGAAGGCGACAACCGCGATCAGGTGACGCGGGTCGGCAAGTGGCTGCGGCGGTTCCGTCTCGACGAGCTGCCGCAATTCCTCAACCTCCTGCGCGGCGAGATGAACCTGGTCGGACCGCGGCCGCATCCGGTGACGAACCTCGAGCTGTTGACGCTGGTGGCGCGCAACCTCAACGAAGTCGCCGGGACCGCCGTCGGCTGCTACATGCTGCGGCTCGTCGTGCCGCCCGGCCTGACCGGTTGGGCCCAGGTGCGCTACCGCTACGCCAACAATCTCGACGAGGAAATCGAAAAGCTCCGCTACGACCTTCACTACGTGAAGAACATGTCGCCGTGGCTCGATCTCCAGATCATCCTGGAGACGATGGGCGTGATGGTGCGGGGCCACGTGGTTGATCGTGTCGCTCGCGCCGCCGCGCCCGCTGCTGCTCGAGCCCCGGTGCGAGGGTGGAAGCTCCTGACCCGGATCGGCCTCGCATTGGCGTTGCTCGCGATTCCAGCGCCCGGCTTCGCCCAGCAGGGCGAGGCGCCGCCGCCTGAACTCACGCCCGCCTACGAATACACGATTGGCCCCGCCGATGTGCTGGAGATCGCGGTGTGGCAGAACACCCTGATCAGCCGCACCGTACCCGTCCGTCCCGACGGCAAGATCTCCCTCCCCGTCATCAATGACGTGCAGGCCGCGGGACTCACGCCCCTCCAGCTGCAATCCAACTTGAACAAGGCGCTCGCCGGCTACATCCAGACGCCGGAGGTGTCGGTGATCGTGCGGGAAGTGCACAGCTTCAACGTCTCGGTGATCGGCCAGGTGAAAACGCCGGGCCGCTATGAGCTGACGAGCCGCGTCACCGTGCTCGAGGCCCTCGCCATGTCGGGCGGCCTGACCGAGTTCGCGGACCGCGGCGCGATCGTCATCCTCCGGCGCTCCGGCGCCCGCACGGAACACATTCCGTTTGCCTACGACAAGATCACGCCTGGCAACGGGTCGAAGGGCCAGGTGAACTTCTTTGTTCAACCAGACGACATCATCCTGGTCCGATGAAGCAGGGCATCGATTGTCCGATGTGCGGCCAGCAAGACTGTGGCCTGCACGACAGCGTGCTGGCGTTTGCCAACGTCCTCGATCGCTGTGCGCTGATTGGCGCCGCGCTGCTCGCCGTCCTGATTTTCGCCGCGTTCGCCTTCGCGACCGTCTGAACGCCGCTTCGGAATACACGTTCGAATGACATCACCATCGGAATATCAGAACGACGTCTCTTCGCCGCTGAGCGTCGATGCCGTGCTCGATGCCTGGCGCCGTCGCAAATGGCTCGGCATCCTCGTCTTCATCGCGGTGTTTGCGGCTGCGATCGCGACCGCGCTCTCCCTGCCGAATCTGTATCGGGCTTCCGCCACGGTGCTGGTCGAGCGGCCGCGGATCTCCGAGGCCTTTGTCAGGCAGTCGGTGACGGCGGACCTCGAGATGCGGATTCAAACGATTCATCGCGAGATCATGAGCCGCACGCGGCTGAGCGAAGTCATCAGCCGTCTCAATCTGTATGCGGATCAGCGCGGCATCGTGCCGATGGACGCGCTGGTCGATCGCCTGCGGAAGGAAGCGCAGCTCGGCCTGCAGGGCGTCGAGCAGTCCACTGGCCGCACCGAAACCATCGCTTTCACGCTCAGCTTCAGCGGCCGCGATCCCGAGATGGTGGCGCGCGTCGCCAACACGCTCGCCGCGTTCTACATCGAAGGCAACAGCCAGAACCGCGAACGTCAGGCGAGCGAGACGGCCGAGTTTCTGCAGACGCAATTGGCCGAGGTCAGGCGTGAGCGCGATCAACAAGAGCAGCGAGCGAACACCGTCAAGCTGCACCGCGCCACCGAGCAGCAACAGGTCGAAGTCAGCCTGACCGCGCTCGAGCGCCTCAACACCCAGTTGCGGCTGAACAACGAGTCGCAGCTGCGCGCCATCGAGCGCCGCGAGCGTATCGAGCTGCAGCTCGCGGCGGCCGAATCGAATCCGCAGGCGCCGCCGCCCGCCGACGGCGCCGCGGCGCAACTCACCAAACTGAAGGACCAGCTCGCCGAGCTGCGACGGCAGTACAGCGATCGCTATCCGGAAGTGATTCGCCTGCGCACGCAAATCGCCGCCCTCGAATCGCAGTCGACCGGCGATGGCACCAATGGACACAGCAACGGCCCGGCGCCGGCACCGCCGGCGGCGCATTTCGCCAAGCAGGCGCTCGCTAACGTCGAAAACGAACTACGCGCGTTGAAGGATGAAGAAGGCTCGCTCCGCGCCCAGGTTGCGATGTACGAAGCGCGCGTTGACAACGCGCCGAAACGGCAACAGGAGCTCGATCAACCCTCGCGCGACTTCGATGCGGTCAACGAACGCTATCAGGCGCTGGTGAAACGGGCCGAGGACGCGCGGCTCGCGGAAAACCTCGAACGCGGCAAGAACACCGAGCAGTTCCGCATTCTCGATCCGGCGATTCCTCCGCTGTTCGCCGCGGCGCCGAACCGGATGTGGCTGATGCTGATGGGGTTCGTGGCCGCCGTCGCGCTTGGCGTCGGCGCGATCTTCGCCGCCGAGAAACTCGACACCACGTTCCATACCGCCGATGACCTGCAGGCCTTCACGAACCTGCCGATGCTCGCGCGTATCCGCCTGATTCCGACCGCGGCGCGCGCGCGGCGCAGGCGCGTGCAATACGCGCTCATCGCCGCCGCCGCCATCATCGCGATTGCGGTGATGATCGCCGGTTCGTATTACGTGGCCGGCGGCAACGAGCAGATCGTGCGGATGACCGCACGAACGACGCTCTAACCGAACACGAGACACCGTTGATGGATGCCATTGTTCACGAAGAGGCGCGCCCCGTCGAAGAGCTGGTGAGCTTCGTCGCCCCGTCTTCGCTCGAGGCCGACCAGTATCGAATGCTGCGTCATGCCATCGAGCGGCTGCACCAGGATGCCGGCTACCAGGTGTTCGGCATCACGAGCGCGGCGGCCGGCGACGGCAAGAGCATCACCACGCTGAACCTGGCCGGCTCGCTGGCGCAATCGGCCGGGACGCGCGTGCTGGTCGTCTGCGCGGACCTCCATCGCGAGACCGTGCCCCAGTATCTCGGGCTCAGGACGTTGCGGACACCGGGCCTCGCCGATGCGATCCTCGACGAGCACTACACGCTCCCGCAAGTCGTGCATCGCCTGGAGCGTTTCAATGTCTCGATCCTTCCGGCCGGCAACGTGCAATCACGGCCCTACGAGTTGCTGTCGTCGCGACGGCTGCAGGCGCTCATCGACGAAGCGCGCCGCGAGTACGACTACGTCCTGATCGACACGCCGCCGGTGGCGCCGCTCGCCGACTGCCGTCTGCTCGGCCGGTGTGTCGACGGCTTCATCGTCGTGGTATCGGCCAACAAGACACCGCGCAAGCTCCTGGCTGAAGCGCTGCGCGTGTTGGAGTCTTCGAAACTGCTGGGCGTGGTCTTCAACGGCGACGATTCGCCGCTGTCGCCGTACTACGGTTACTACGCCCAGCATCAGCCCCCAATTCGAGGAGGTCAGTAATGCAGAATGCCGTCATCGTCCGTTGGAGCCTTGCGGCTCTCATCCTTTCCATACCGATTCTTTCTCCAGTGCTGACGCATGCGCAGAGCGTCAGCGGCTCGGCGCGCGCGGTGCAGGCCACTGTGGTCACGGCGCTTGGACTGAGCACGTCGACGCTGGCGGAAACCGGCACATTGAGCAGCCCCACTGATGCTCGCGATGCCTCACAACTGTCGGGATCGGTCGATTCGCTGGTGACAGCGGAAACGTTGCACGCCACCACGATCGGCTCGTCTGATCAAGTGGCGTCCGAGGCGTCAGTGGCCGGACTCGCCGTTGCGATCGCCGGCACCAGCGTCAGCGCCGGGTTCGCCCAGGCACGAGTCACAACCGGCAACAAGGGCGTGCGGTCGGCGACGGTCCACGATCTCACCATCAACGGCGTGCCGATCGACGCGAGCGGCGCCGCGAATCAGACCATTGCCATTCCCGGCGGCAGCATCGTGATCAACGAGCAGACCGGGAGCGTGGTGAACGCCCTTCACATCGTCATTAACGGCGTCGCGGACGTGGTCATCGCGTCGGCGAGCGCGAACGCTCAGTAGGGGAGAACGAACATGCGGACTTTTACTGGTGCACTATTCGCGCTCGGTATCGCCCTTGCGCTGGTCGCGGTCACGGCTCAACGAACGGTCATCGCCCACCCGGCCCCCTGCGACTTCCTGACCGGAGGCGGCTTCATCATGACGACCGGGAGCGGCACGCACGACGTCGCCAAGGGCACCTTCGCCATCGGCGGCGGATGCAAGCACGGCACGCCGACCTGGGGCCATCTCGAATATCACGATCACGGCAACGATCTCAACGCTCACTGGCTGACGATCACCGCCTATCTCGCTGAAGGCGATGGGGTGGGCGACACCAGCATCGATCCAAAGACCAAGCAGCCGACCGGCACGCGCCTGGTCTGCGGCACCGCGCGAACCAACCTCTATGGAGACGTGTACTTCATGGTGCGCGCCCATGACCACGGCGAGCCAGGCACTGAAGACCAGTTCGACATCCGTCTCAAGTCGCAGGAGACCGGCCTCGAAGTCTATACGACCGAAAACGAACCCGGCACGCCGCATGAGCTGAACGACGGCAACGGTGGCGGCGGCAACATCCAGCTTCACAAACCGAATCCGTCAACGGACGGTCAACTTGGCGGCGACTGTCCCGCTCGAGAGATGTAGCACGGAACATATGTTGAAGCACGCAGTGAGGGTAATGCGATGATCAGATCTCGGCACACAACCTACGTCGTACTATTGACGCTGCTGCTTTCAGCGTCGCTGCATCTCGAGGCGCGTCAGCTTCCGGGCTTGCCGGTTACGCTGTCGCCGGTTACGTTCGCGCCCGGCGACCTGATTGTGTCGCTCGAAACCGGGCCGGTGTTATGGCTGACCGTGGAGGGCGCGCTGCGCCGCGTCCTCGCGCAGACCTCTCCTGGAACGGGAGAGGGCATGGCGCTCGACGCGGCCCGGAACCTCTATGTGACCCGCTGGTGCATCGATCCGTTTTGCGGGGCGATGGCAGACGGCGGCAGCGTGGAGAAGTACAACAACCTTGGCCTGCCGTTGGGCAAGGTGGCCGCAACGTTCGATTGCAGTCCTCACACCATCCTGTTTGATGCGGCCGGTGCGACCTACGTCGGCCAGGCGGGGTGCAACAAATCGATTCTGAAATTCGCGCCGGGTCAGGCCGTGCCGACCGAACACGCCGTGCAGCAAGACAACCAGGGTGTCTTCTGGATGGATCTGGCCGGCGACGGCTGCACGATGTTCTACACGTCGTTCGGCCCGAACGTGAAGCGATACAACATGTGCACCATGTCGCAGCTGCCGGATTTCAACGCCGCCAGCATGCCCGGCGGCATGGCACAAGATCTCCGGGTCTTGCCCGACGGCGGTGTGCTCGTCTCGAGCGGGCAGGTGGTGGCGCGCCTCGATAGTGCCGGCGTCGTCACACAAACCTATGAAGTGCCTGGAGAGGCAACGCTGTGGTCCGGCCTCGACCTCGCCGACAACGGCACCGCCTTCTGGGTCGGCAATTACTTCACCTCGAACTTGTATAAGTTCAATCTCGCGACCGGGGCGACCCTCGCGAGCATCAGCATCGGCACGCCGTCGAATTCGGTCGTCGGGATCAGAGTGGTGCGATGAATCCCCTGGCCGGCGATTCATCGATCGAGGTCTTTTCGACCTGTCCGCCCTCGTCAGGCGTGTCCCGGGAGCAGTACCTCGAACGCGTCTCGGAGATCGCGCGATGGAGTGAAGACGCCGGCTGCAAGGGCATTCTCGTCTACTCCGACAACAGCCTGCTCGACGCGTGGCTCCTGTCCCAGATCATCATCCAGCAGACGACACGCCTGTGTCCGCTGGTGGCCGTGCAGCCGATTTACATGCACCCGTATGCCGTCGCCAAGCACATCACCTCGCTCGGGCATCTCTACGGACGGCGGATCTACCTGAACATGGTCGCCGGCGGCTTCAAGAACGATCTCGAAGCGCTGAACGACAACACGCCGCACGATCAGCGTTACGCCCGGTTGATCGAATACACCACGATCATCATGGACCTGCTCGACGGATCGGCGCCCGTGTCGTTCGCCGGCGAATTTCACACCGTCAAGAATCTCAAGTTGACGCCGCCGCTGCCGCAGGATCTGAGGCCGGGCCTGTTCGTGTCCGGATCCTCCGACGCCGGCGTGGCCGCGGCAACGGCGCTGGGCGCCACCGCGATCAAGTACCCGAAACCGGCGCACGAGGAAGACCCGCGCGCCGGCGATGCCGTCAGCCCCGGTATTCGCGTCGGCATCATCGCGCGCGAAGACGCGGCCGAAGCGTGGCAGATGGCGCGCGCGCGTTTCCCTGAAGATCGCAAGGGCCAGTTGACGAGGAATCTCGCGACGAAAGTGTCCGACTCGGTGTGGCACAAGCAACTGTCGGAGATCGACGAGGCAGCGGGGAAGAGTCCTTACTGGCTCGTCCCGTTCCACAACTACAAGACGATGTGCCCGTATCTCGTCGGCAGTTACGAGCAGGTGGCCGACGAGCTCGCGCGCTACTTCAATGCGGGTTATCGCACGGTCATTCTCGACATCCCGCCCGACGCTGAAGAGCTGACCCACACCTTTGCCGCCGTCAATCGCGCGACGCAACCCGCATTTCAATGACGAGACTCTTGCAGGATTGGGTGACCGAGCAGGCCGGCCGCAGGCCCGAATCGCCGGCCGTGGTGTCGGGTGGCGCGCGCCTCACCTACGCCGAGCTCGACATCCTCTCGACGCAGCTGGCGCACCTGCTGAAAGAGGCGGGATGCCGGCGATTCGATCGCGTCGCGCTGCTGATGCCGACGTCGCCGGCCGCCATCATCGGCCTCCTCGGAATCTACAAGGCCGACTGCATTTATGTGCCGCTCGATACCGCGAGCCCCGTCAGCAGACTGAAGAAGATTCTCGAGTCGTGCGAGAACCAGTGGCTGCTGGCCGCGGGTCCGGTCGCGCCCGTCCTGAGGGAGCTGTTCCAGGACGACAGCTGGCGCCGGAGACTGCGCGTCGGCTGGCTCGAGGACGACCGGCCGGCGGGCGTCGACGTCGAGTTCGATCTCGGCGATGTGGCGCGGGCCTCATCAGCATCGGTCGCCGCACAGAATGCGTCCCAGGATCCGTCGCACATTCTTTTCACGTCGGGATCGACGGGCATGCCGAAAGGCGTGGTTCTCAGCCACGCCAACGTGATCCCCTTCATCGGCTGGGCGACGAACTACTTCGGCATGAACGCATCTGATCGCGGCTGCGCGCATCCGCCGCTGCATTTCGACATGTCGATGCTGGATATCTTCAGCATGATGGCGGTCGGCGGACAGCTCCACCTGATGCCGCGTGACCTCAATCCGCTGCCGACGACGCTCGCGGAGTTCATTCGGGCGTCGGAGCTGACGCAGTGGTATTCGGTGCCGCCGGTGCTGAACTATCTCGCCAAGTTCGACGCCGTCAGGTTCAACGATTTCCCGGCGATGCGGCGTGTGTTGTGGTGCGGCGACGTGTTGCCGACCCCCGCGTTGATCTACTGGATGCAGCGGCTGCCGCATGTGACGTTCGCCAATCTCTACGGTCCAACCGAGGCCGCGATCTCGAGCAGCTACTACACCGTTCCGGAATGCCCCACGGATCCGCGGGCCGTGATTCCGATCGGCACCGCGTGCGAAGGCGAGGAGCTGCTGGTGCTCGATGAATCGCTGCGGCCCGTTCCGCCCGGACAAACCGGCGATCTCTATATCGGCGGTGCCGGCCTGGCCGCCGGATACTGGCGTGATGCGGAGCGCACCGCGGCCGCCTTCATGCGCCATCCGCACCGTCACACCGAGCGGATTTACAAGACCGGCGATCTCGCCCGGGTTGGTGAAGACGGCCTGGTGTATTTCCTCGGCCGCAGCGATTTCCAGATCAAGAGCCGCGGCTATCGCATCGAGCTCGGTGAGATCGAGGCCGGGTTGAATGCGATTGCCGGCATTCAGGAGTGCGCGGTCGTGGCCGTCGGCACGGAGGAGTTCGAGGGCGTGTCGATCTGTTGCGCCTACGTGCTGGAGCCCGGCGCCGAGTTGACGCCCACCATCATCCGCCGCGAGTTGAGCCGGCTGGTGCCCGCGTACATGCTGCCCACCAAGTGGCACGCCTTCGATCGCTTTCCGCGAAACGCCAGCGGGAAGATCGATCGACGTCGTTTGAAAGATGCGTTCGAGGAAAGGGTCGTTGCCAATGCAGCTCAAGCCGGTTGATTCGCCTGAGATGCTGCAGCTCGTCATCAGCTGGCTGTCGGCGAAGGAAAACTACCAGTGGCTCGACTTCGGTGACGGCCGCCAGCTGGTGAGCCGCGAATGGCTGAAGATCGCGATGCAGCGCGGCACGCACGTCCTGAGAGTGTTTACGTCCGATGACGGCGTGCCGATCGGCGTGGTCGGCCTGACCAGCATCAATACCCACTTCAAGACCGCCAACGTCTGGGTCGTGCTCGGCGATCGGAGCTATGCCGGCAAGAACTATGCGACCCGAGGCACCTCCGCGATGATGACGCTCGGGTTTCGCGAGCTTGGCCTCGACGCCATCCATACCTGGATCGTCGACGGCAACCCTTCGATCCACGTCGCGCGCAAGGTGAATTTCAAGCCCATCGGCCGGCAGCGTCAGTGTCACTACATCGACGGCCGTCCGTATGACCGGCTCTGGTTCGATCTGCTGGCTTCCGAGCACGAGGAGATGACTGATGTCCGACGTCAACACATTGCGTGAGCGGGTCGCCGCGATTTTTTCCGGCGCCCTTCACCTCGACGTCCCGTCGTGTGACACCGACCTGTTCGACACCGGCGTGCTCGACTCGCTGGCGTTCGTCGAGTTGCTGTTGCAACTCGAGCGCGAATTCGGCGTCACCACCTCGGTGGACGATCTCGACGTCGCGACGTTTCGATCGATTTCGACCATTGCCGATTTCGTGCACGCCCGCGGCGGCGAGGCCACGCCGAGCGACGGCGCGCGGATCGTCCGCATGGCCGCGGGCCACTGACACTCATATGGATGCCGCCGTTCGCAAACGCACCTTGCGCCTGATGTCGAACGGCATGTACGTGATGACGTCTTCGCACGGCGAGCAGCATGGCGCGGCGACGTTGACGTGGCTGTCGCAAGCCTCGTTCAAGCCGCCGCTCGTGATGGCGGCGATTCGCCCCACCAGCAACGTGTTCAAGTGCCTGGCCGAAAGTCGCATCGCCGCGATCCACATCCTCGATGCCGATCAGCAGGACATGGCGCAGCGGTTCTTTTCGCCGACCCGCGTCGTCGACGGCACGATTAACGGCGAGCCCTTCAGTCCCGGCGTGACGCGCGCGCCGATTCTGCAAAACGCGCGTGCCCACGTCGAGTGCGAAGTCCGTCACATCTTCAGCCGCGGCGATCATGCAGTGGTCGTCCTCGAGGTCATCGACGCCCAATGCGACGGCGACGGCGAGATTCATCCTCTGACCGTCGCGGCCTCACCGTGGGAATACGGCGGCTGAGCACTCCTCCGCAAGCCGCGTCTTTTCTTCAATAAAGGATTTACCGTGAATACCCGCAATCGTCCATTCGCCCTCCTGATGGTGCTTGGCTCGGCGTTGTTGCTGGCCTCGCCGGCGCTGGCCCAACTCGGCAGCCTCGTCGTGTCGATCACGTCGCCTTCCTCGGGAGCCACGGTTTCGGGAACGATACCCGTCAACGCCCAGGTGACTATCGTCGGCGGGCTGATCACCGCGGGTGTCCAGTTCAAGCTCGATGGGGCGAATCTTGGTGCGGAGGACACGTCGGCTCCGTACTCCGTCCAGTGGAACACGAGGACCGCCACCAATGGGTCGCACACGCTGGTGGCCGTCGGTCGCGATGTGTTGGGCGGCTTGTGGTCATCGAGTCCGGTCACCGTCACGGTCTTCAACGACCTCACACCTCCGACCGTCGCAATCACGTCGCCGGCGTCAGGCGCCTCCGTGCGCGGCGCGATCAACATCGCCGCCGGCGCCTCGGACAACGTGGGCGTCGTCGGAGTTCAATTCCGCATTGATGGTGTGAACTTCGGCGCCGAAGACACGACTGCGCCGTACGGAGTGGCGTGGAACACGACTGCATCGACGAACGGAGCGCACGCGCTGACGGCGATCGCCCGCGACGCCGCCGGCAACACCACGACGTCGGCGGCCGTCACGATCACGGTCGACAACAGCGCGCCCGCTGTCGCCATCACCTCGCCGGCTAACGCATCCCTCGTGGCCGGCGCGATCACCGCGACTGCCAACGCCACCGACAATATCGCCGTCGCCGGCGTGCAATTCCTCCTTGATGGCGCCGCGCTCGGCGCGGAGGATGTCGTGGCGCCGTTCGCGGCCGCGTGGAATACCTCGACCGCGAGCAATGGCTCACACACGTTAACGGCCGTTGCCCGCGATGCCGCCGGCAACTCGACGACGTCCGCGAGTATCGTGGTGACCGTCGACAATGGTCCTCCGGCTGTCAGCCTCACCTCTCCGGCTGCCGGCACCGTGTCCGGTGTGATTGCGGTCAGCGCCAACGCCACCGATAACACGGCCGTTGCAGGAGTCCAGTTCAAGCTCGATGGCGCGGCGCTTGGCGCCGAAGATACGGCCGCACCGTACAGCGTCAACTGGGACACCAGGACCGCCATTAACGGCTCTCACGTATTGTCGGCGGTTGCTCGCGATACGGCGGGGAACATCTCGACATCTGCCACGGTCACGGTCAGCGTGCTCAATGACACGGCGCCGCCGAGCGTCGCGATCACGTCACCGGCGAACGGCGCGACCGTGAGTGCGACGGTGATGATCACGGCGACCGCATCCGACGATGTCGGCGTGAGTGGCGTCCAGTTCAAAGTCGATGGGGCGCCTCTTGGCGGAGAAGACACGTCCGCTCCATTTGACATCAGTTGGGACACCGCGACGGCGAGCAGCGGATCTCACACGCTCACCGCGGTCGCTCGCGACGCCGCCGGCAACACGACGACCTCGGCGGGAATCAGCGTCACGGTTGGCAATTCGGGTCAGACCGTAGTGCGCTTCGAGGATACCCACCCCAATATCGTCTATACGCCGTCCGGGTGGATGCTCGGCTACACGGACTCGCGTCCGTGGAGCGGCGGCACGACGTCGTTGGGCTTCGTCGCCGGGCAACGCGCGACGCTGAGCTTCACGGGCACCGGGGTCACCTGGATCGGTTTCCGCGGTTCGATGACCGGGATCGCGAACGTGTATCTCGATAGCGCGTTGGTCGCCACCATCGACACCTATGGTTCGACCGAGAGCACGCAAGCCGTGCTCTACACGGCGACCGGTCTGCCGAACGGAACTCATACCATCGCGGTCGAGGTGACCCAGACCAAGAACGCCGCTTCCAGCGACGTCTTCGTCGCTGTCGACGCATTCGACGTCACGACGCCGGGTGGCGGATCGTCCGACACGATCGCGCCGACCGTCAGTGTGACGTCTCCCGCCGGCGGCGCCACGGTCTCCGCCACAGTGAACATCACGGCAAGCGCGTCGGACAACGTCGGCGTGATCGGCGTGAAGTTCTTCGTCGATGGCGCGCAGGTCGGCGCGGAGGACACCTCCGCTCCGTACGAGATCGCCTGGAACACATCGACGGCGAGCAACGGATCGCACACGGTCACCGCGCAAGCGCGCGATGCTGGCGGGAACACGACCACCTCCGCTGGTGTGTCTGTCACCGTTTCCAACACCGACACGACGCCGCCGACCGTAAATGTCACCTCGCCGAGCAGCGGCGCGACGGTATTCGGATCGACCGCCGTCACCGCGAACGCGTCCGACAACATGACAGTCGCAGGCGTCCAGTTCTTCCTTGACGGCGCGGCGCTCGGCGCCGAAGACACGAGCGCGCCGTACTCGGTGACGTGGAACACGGCGACAGCCTCTAATGGATCGCACGCGCTGACCGCGCGGGCGCGCGATGGCGCCGGTAACACCACGCTCTCCTCGGCCGTGACGGTCACGGTCGCAAACGGCGCGGGCAGCAACGTGCGTATCGAGGATGGCAATACGGCGATCACCTACCACGGCTCGTGGAACGTCGGCAACATGTCACGCCCGTGGAGCGGCGGCACCGCGGCCATCGGTTTCGGCCTTGGACAAGACGCCCTTGTCACGTTCCGCGGCACCGGCATCACCTGGATTGGGTTCCGGGGACCGTGGGCCGGCATCGCGAACGTCTACGTTGACGGCGCCTTCGCCGCAGCGATCGACCTCTATGCGGCGACCGAGACCGTACAGGCTTCCGTGTTCACGGTCAGCAGCCTGCCGCTCGGTACACATACTCTGACGGTCGAGGTGACACGCACCAAGAACGCGGCGTCAACCGACTTCGTCGTGATCGTCGATGCCTTCGACATCATCGACGCGCCACCCGATTCGACTGCACCGTCCGTTTCAATCACGGCGCCAGGCAATGGCACGACGGTATTTGGCACCGTCCCCTTCAGGGCAAACGCGGACGACGATAGCGGGGTCGCGTCGGTCACGTTCTTTGTCGACGGCGTGCAGGTTGATACCGCCGATGCCATCTCGCCGTACTCGATCAACTGGAACACGACCACCGTCGCCGACGGATCACACACGCTGACGGCCGTCGCCCGCGACGCCGCTGGCAACACGACGACAGCGGCGCCGGTGACGGTGATGGTGGCCAACTCGACGCCGCAGGCGCTGGCGGCGTCCACGCGAATCGAAAACACCGACCTCGGCATCAGCTACGTCGATGGCTGCGTCACCTGCGGTCAAGTGCCGACGTGGTTCCACGGCAGCCGCAGTCGAGGGTGGAGCGACGGTACTGCGTCGTTCAACCGCGCGGAGGCTGCACGGGCGACGTATACGTTCACGGGTACGGGGGTGAAATGGATTGGCTTCCGCGCCGGGTGGGCCGGCATCGCGCGTGTCTTCGTCGATGGCTCGTTTGTGACCGAGCTCGATTTGTTCTCACCGACCGAGGAAGTCCAGGTGCCCGTCTTCCAGGTATCGGGTCTGGTTCCGGGATCTCATACGATCGCGATCGAAGCGACCGGCCGCAAGAATCCTGAGTCGACGGATTACGCCGTCGTCCTCGATGCGTTCGACGTCTCACCGGGCACGCCCCCGCCCGTGACTGGAACGCGCTATGAGGAAAGTGCGCCGTCAGCGGCGTTCACTGCGGGGTGGAACAAGACCGACACCACCCAGACGTGGAGCGGCGGGACCGCGGCAGTCGCGAGTGGCGTTGCGGAGCGCGCGACATTGACCTTCACTGGAACCGGGGTGAACTGGATCGGCAAGCGCGGGCCTGACATGGGCATCGCCCGCGTTTACCTGGATGGGGCGTTCCAAGCGCAGGTTGACAGTTATTACCCCGTCGTCATTCAGGGGCTCGTCTACAACGTGAACGGCCTCGCGCCTGGTGAGCATCGGCTCGAGATCGAGGTGACCGGCCTGAGGCATGCTCAGTCAACG
>Ga0111538_10003299_pt1 | contig 22599 bp, 23 predicted proteins | sample SoiMethybrSBSTD1_FD_79669 | JGI IMG/M metagenome (GOLD analysis project Ga0111538, IMG submission 79669) | Bulk soil microbial communities from a Populus tree surrounding site in Tennessee, USA - Soil MetaG P. TD hybrid SBSTD1 (version 2)... | ecosystem: Environmental > Terrestrial > Soil >...
GCCGTCAACGTCGCTCGGAAGGGAACGCGCCTTCCTCCGCGGCGTCCGCCGGCGACCGTCGCAGCGGTGCTTCCCGCGCCGCTCCGCAGCGGCGTGGAGATCCGGCCGCTCCTCCGAAGCCCGCGCCCCAGGCCCTTTCCCGCCGGGGCGGAGGACGCGGGCCGGAGCCGCGCCCGCGGCTGGCACGACCGCTGCAGCCACCTCCCGCGCCGCGGCACCAACGGCACCAACGCGGCGCACAGCGGACTTCAGAGCTTGGGGGAGAAAAGGAATGGGTCGTCAACAACCGATCGGCTCTCCAACCGAAAGACCCGTTCCTTCCTGTGACGCGGGTGGGGGATCCGGTGATCCCCCCTCCCCCAAGATTTCCTCTTCCACTTCAACGCACGGCTTCACCACCACAAGGAGGGACGATGTTCCAGACGATGCGAAGGCTCGCAGGGATCCTCATGATCGCGCTGCTGGCGGCGGCCGCGGTGCCGGCTCCGGCCCTGGCGGCCGCGGCCAGCGCCCCCGGGGGGGAGAAGGTGAACATCAACGCGGCGACGGCGGACCAGCTGACGGCGCTGCCGGGGATCGGCCCGTCGTACGCGCAGCGGATCGTCGAGTACCGCGAGAAGAACGGCCCGTTCAAGAAGGTCGAGGATCTGCTCAACGTCACCGGCATCGGCGAGAAGACGTTCGAGAAGATCAAGGACCGGATCACCGTCGGCGGGAAGTGAGGGGACGCCGGGGCGAGGCGGGGCTGTCGCTCGCCGAGGTCTCCCTCGCCCTGGCGCTTCTGGCCCTTCTGGTGGTCGCGTCGGCGCCGCTGTGCGCCGCGACGCTGTCGCGGGCGCGTGTCGCGGCGGCGGCGATGGAGATGGCGGGGACCTTCGCCCGACTGCGGGCGCAGGCGATCGCCGAGCACCGCCGTGTCGGCCTGCGCTTCACCGTGGCCGGCGGCCCGCCGGCGTTCGCGGTCTTTGCGGACGGGGACGGCGACGGGGTGCGCTCCGACGACATCGCCGCGGGACGCGACCCGCTGCTGGAGCCGGCGCGCGATCTGCCGTCGCGCTACGAGGGGATCGACTTCGGCCTCCTGGACGCCGCGGTTCCGGAGGTGCCGCCGCAGAGCGGCGCGATCCCGCCGGGGGCCGACCCGATCCGCTTCGGCTCCTCCGACATCGTCACCTTCACGCCGTGGGGGACCGCCACCGGCGGGACGGTCTTCGTCGGCGACGGGCGCGCCACCGTCTGCGCCGTCGTCCTCTACGGCAAGACCGGCCGCATCCGGACCTTCCGGCTCGATCGATCCGCCGGCCGCTGGATCGACTGAACGGACGCCAGGCCGGATCAGAAGTTGAACTGGACCCCGATCTGGAAACGGCGGCCGAAGCGGCGCGTGGCGTCGATCTGCAGCGGGGTCAGGGCGGAGAGCCCGCCGATGTCGTAGCCGCTGCCGGAGAACGGCTCGTAGGTGAAGATGCGCAGGTCGTCGCTGTTGAGCAGGTTCGCCACCTCGAACGACACGGCGCCGGTGGTCCGGCCGAGGACGAACATCTTCCGCACGCTGGTGTTGATGTCGAGCACGGCGTGGTTGCGCTCGCTGTTGCGCGGCAGGGTGTGGAACTCCGTGGTCGCCGTCGCCGGATCGAACTCGGAGAAGCCGAACAGCGTGCGGAACTGCGCGTACCCGGTGTTGTCGGAGGCGAAGAAGCGGGAGATGACCGAGTAGGGAAGGCCGGACGCCCACGACGTCACGATCCCGAGCTGGAAGTCGCGCGGCAGGAAGATCGACGCGTTCAGCTTGACGACGTGCCGCTGGTCGAAGGAGAGGTAGCCGTACTCGCTCTCGGTCACCGACGGGTCGTTGCCGACCTTCGACTGGAAGTCCTCGGCGTTCCCCTGCGCCCGCGAGTAGACGTACGAGCCCTGCAGCTCCCAGCGGCGCGACATCCGGCGGCGCAGCTCCAGCTCGATGGCGCTGTAGGTCGCGGTGTTGGAGTTTTCCACCCGCAGCACCTGGTTGAAGAAGGGGTTCTGGATGAACAGGTCGGGGCGCCCGTCCGGCAGCTGGATCCGCGTCGACCCGCCGGTGCGGCTCGGCACCTCGTACTGGATGCCGAAGACGTCGTACGGCTCGTCGGTGGCCGGATTGATCAGCACCTCGTGGTTGATGTCGGTGTCCTGGAGCTGATCGCGGAAGTCGCGGTGGATGAAGCGGACCGCCAGCGCCACCTCGGGGGCGAGCTCCCGCTCGACGCCGATCGTCCACTCGTCGCAGTAGGGGGTCGCGAGGTTGCGGTCCACCTGGTGGACGGACGGCGGGGACTTGGTGAACAGCCGGCCGACGTGGTGGTTCGTGGCGGTGGTGCCCCCCGACGATCCGCCGCCTGGCACCACGGGGCCGCCTCCGAAGACGTCGATGCCGTCGGCGTCGTAGCCGTAGTAGCGGTACACCGTGTCCGGCCCCTGCTCGCCGACGAGCGTGCTGAGGAACAGCTTGTCGTAGTAGCGCCCCCAGGTGCCGAAGAGCTTCGTTTTCGAGCTGCCGGACGGGTCCCACGAGACCGACAGGCGGGGGGAGAGATTGTCGTTGATGATGCCGATCGGCTCGGGCTGCTGCACGGTGACGCCGAGGGCCGACAGGCGCTCGGGGTCGATCTCGTCGTTGCTCCCGAGGTCGTACAGCCCGGCGAGCGCGTCGATCGAGTACTCGATGTTGCTGCGGTGCCGCGTCAGGTGGCGGATCGCCTGCAGCCGCAGCGCGTTGATCAGGTCGACGGCGAAGCCGGAGGTGGCCCCCCCGTCGCCGGCCAGGAGCGGATCGCCGGCCAGGCCCTGGTTGGAGACGCCGTCCCGGTTGCCGACCCGCAGATCGTCCTTGCCCAGCTCCCCGCCGCTCAGGGTGACGAGGGTGTCGTAGACGTTGCGCTGCTGGCGCGGGTCGAACTCCGTGTAGCCGGGGGCGCGCCCGGTCTCGTGCTCGTAGCGCAGCCCGAGCCCGATGCTCAGGTTCGGGAGCGGCCGCCACGTGTCCTGCACGTAGAGCGCCCCGGTGCTCCCCGAGGCCGCGCCGTCCACCGACCGTTCGGTGGGCAGGACGATGACCAGCGACTCGGGGCGGCCGCCGATGCAGCCTCCCAGCTCCTCGTCGCACACCGGCGGCACCGGCGGCTGCAGCGCGGTGATGTCGTGGCGCTCCGTCGTGCGGTCGAACGACTCCCGCTCGTACAGACCGCCCAGACGCAGGTCGTGGTACCCCTTGAAGTCGGGGACGAAGATCGACAGGTCGGCGCGCACCGACGAGCGCTGCCGCGTGTCCTGCATCTGCTCGTAGTAGGGACCCTGGGTGATGCCGGTGGTCTCGTTGATGTAGTAGTCGCGATCCCCCCCGAGCGGGCGCAGCCCGCCGTACGGGTAGAGATCGGTGGGGAACGGGCTGTCGTTGAGCTTTTCGTCGTCGTTGCGATCCTCGTTGCCGCGGTCGAGGAACCGGTCGCCGTCGAGATCCTCCGTCTGGTCCAGCCGGCCGTTGCCGTTGACGTCCTCGTCCTTGATGTCGAGCCGGCCATCGCAGTCGATGTCCTCGCGCGCCGCCCCCTCGCAACCCCCGCGCGGCGTGAGGCGGCCGTCGCCGTCCTTGTCCTCGGTCCAGATGATCTGGTTCCCGGTCGGATTGCCCTCCGGGGGCGCCTCCCACACGTCGATGCGGCCGTTGCGGATGTGGGTGTCCTCCCAGACGTCCCAGGAGCCGTCGTCGTCGTAGTCCTGCCCGGCGTCCCGCTCCTTGGCCTGGGTGAATCCGTCGCCGTCGCGGTCGATGTACAGCGTGCCGTTGCCGTTGGTGTCGGGGCCGAGGTTCGGGACGAGCCCCGGATGGGTGTCGAGAAACCCGAGCGTCCCCTCGAGGACGACCGACGGGCTGAGGATCGACACGGAGCGCAGGGTGACGTTCGTCCCCCCCTCCTCCAGGGAGAAGCCGGTCTCCTCGCGCGTCAGGCTGTTGAGCCCCTGGTTGAGGTACTCCTGAGGGTCGTAGTTGAGCGACAGCGCCAGGCGCGTGGCCCCCGTCATCTGCCAGGTCATCTTGCCGAAGGCGCGGTACTCCTTCACCCCCGCGACGAAGGCGGTGTTCACGGCGTTCACCGGGTCCTCCCGCTGGATGTACTCCAGGGTCGCGAAGAACCAGGCGCGGTCACGGACGATCGGGCCGCCGAGCGACACGAAGGGGAGGAAATCGTTGAAGTCGAGATCGCGCAGCCCCGACTCGCCGATCCCCGCGTGGAGCGACGGGTCGTCGATGCCGGCGCCGTCGCCGTCGAGCGCCGAGCCGCGCCAGAAGAACTTGAAGGCCCCCTCGAACTGGTTGCCGCCCGACTTGGTGAGGATGTTGGCGAACCCCCCCTGGGCGCGGCCGAACTCGGCGGAGGCGCCGGAGGTCTTCACCTCGATCTCCTGGATCGACTCGATGTTGAGCTGGGCGCCCACCTTGCCGGTGTACGGGTCGGTGGTGGAGACGCCGTCCACGAGCGTGATGACGTCGGTGTCGCGGGCGCCGTGGATGTTGGGGTTGCCGTCGCCGTCCACGTCGCTGACGCCGGGGGCGAGCGTGAGGACGTCCTGGTAGTTGCGCCCGAGGATCGGCAGCGTGTCGATGAACTCGGAGGAGAAGCGCGACTGCGTCGTGGTCTCGCCGAGCGCCACCACCGGCGGCGCCGCCCGCACATTCACCGTCTCGCGCAGCGCGCGCTCCGCGCTCAGCGCGACGGTGATCGCCGTCATGTTGCCGGCCGGCACCTGCACGTCCGACAGGACGACGGTGGCGTATCCGGAGAGGGCGCACTGCAGACGGTACCCGTCGCCTGCCGGGACGCCGGAGATGCGGAACGCGCCGCGGGCGTCGGTGACCGCCCCGCCATGATCGGTGCCGCGGCCCGGGTGGCTCAGGACGACCGTCGCGCCGGCCAGGGGGGTGCCGGACGGATCGGTGACCAGCCCACGGACCCCCCCGATGTCGGCCGCGGCGGCCTGCTGGGGAACGACGAGGAGGGGGGCGAGCGCAATGCAGACGGCGATCACGGCGCGGGCGAGCGGCGCGCGCCTCGGCATCGAAAGGACCCCCCGGAAACCCGTATTGTCGCCCGGGGGGAGGCACCCGGTCAATCGCGCGCCGCGCGGAACCGGCGAGGGGACTACAGCGCCGGCAGGTAGGTCAGCAGGTCGGAGAACTTCGACACCAGCCGGTCGGGCCGGCCGGTCAGGAGGGTCTCGCGGGAGGCCGAGCCGCTCGGCACGGCGAACATGGGCATCCCCGCCTTGCGGGCCACCTCGATGTCGAGGAGCATGTCGCCGACGTACACCACCTCGTCCGTCCCCAGCCCGAGGCGCGCCATCATGATCTCCAGCATCTCCGGGTCCGGCTTCGGCCGCTCGACGTCGTTCGGGCCGATCACCTCCGCGAACAGGTGGTCGATCTCCAGCGCCTTGAGGATGTCGCGCGCGAAGTACGACGGCTTGTTGGTGGCGATCCCCATGATGTAGCCGCGCCGATCCAGCTCCTCGAGCGTCTGGCGGACCAGCGGCAGGATCTTGGTGCGGCTCTCGCAGATGCGGGCGTAGTGCTCGCGGAACAGACGCACCCCGTCCTCGACCTGGTCGCGCCCGATCGACTTCTCGATCAGGTGCTCGAGGCCGTGCCCGACCATCTCCTTCACCTGATCGAGGGGGAGCGGCGGCTTGTCCGACGCCGCCCGCACCAGGTTCAGGCTCTCGGCGATGGGCTCGTAGGAATCAATCAGGGTGCCGTCGAAGTCGAAGATGACGCCGCGAATCAAGCAGTTCCCTCGGAAGCGGCCGGAATCGTAACACCCCGCCGCTGGACCGATCAAGACGAGTGATACACTCCGGCCCCATCCGCGGGGCGACCCGGCGAAAGCACCCCCGGAGGACCGATGGACGCGGCGGTGTGGTGGCTGAGAGGGGCCCTGGTCTCGTATGCGGCCGGGTCCCTGCTGGGGCTCGTTCCCTGGCGCCGGGGCAGGGGGCCCCGCGCGCTCGTCCCCTGGTGTGCCGGGATCGGCGCCCTGCTCCACTCCGCCGCCCTGCTGCAGACCGGCTGGAGCCTCGGCCGCTGCCCCCTCGCGACCCTCCCGGAGGTCCTGTCCGCCCTCGCCTGGGCCTTCACGCTCGCCGCCCTGTTCGTCTGGTGGCGGTCGCGCCTCGACGCGGTGCTGGCGATCGAGCTGCCGATCGCCTTCGTGGTGCTGCTCCTGTCGCGCCTCCTGCCGCGCGCCGCGTTGTCCGCGACCGGCCCCCCGGCGGCGTTCGTCCGTTTCCACCTGACGGTGATCCTGTTCGGGGTCGCCGCGCTGTCGATCACCTTCGTGGCCAGCGTCCTGTACCTCGCCGTCGATCGCGCCCTCAAGGCGAAGCGGCCGATCGCCGCCTTCCGGCGGCTGCCGTCCCTCGAGGCGTGCGACCGGCTGGCGTACCGGTCGCTCGGCGTCGCCTTCGCCCTCCTGACGCTCGGGATCCTGAGCGGTGCGGTGATCAACGACGCGGAGACCGGCGCGCCGTGGACCTGGCGGCCGGAGGAGACCCTCGCCATCCTGGCGTGGCTCCTGCTCGGGACGCTGGTGCTGGCCCGGCTGGGTTGGGGGTGGCGCGGCCGCCGCGCCTCGCTCCTCATGGTCCTCGGCTTCGGGCTGGTGCTCCTGCGCATGCTGGGGCTCTGAAAGGCGATGGCGATCCTGCTCTACGGTCTGAACCACCAGAGCGCCCCGCTCGACCTGCGCGAGCGGCTGGTGGTGGCCGACGCCGATCTCCCCGCGGCGCTCCTAAGGCTCGCCGAGGGTCCGGGGATCGAGGAGGCGTTCCTTTTGTCCACCTGCAACCGGACGGAGATCCTGGTCAGCGGCGACCCCTCCTGCGCCGCGGCGCTGGCCCCTTTCCTGGCGCAGCTGGGGGGTGGGATCGGGCGCGACGAGCTGCAGCGGCACGGCTACCTGCACGCCGACGGCGCCGCCGTGCGGCACCTGTTCCGGGTGGCGGCGTCGCTCGACTCGATGGTCGTGGGGGAGCCGCAGATCCTCGGGCAGGTGAAGTCGGCCTACGCCCTCGGGCGGACGGCCGGCACCGTCCGCACCGTCCTCGAGGGGCTGCTGCAGCGCGCCTTCTCGGTCGCCAAGCAGGTGCGCACCGCGACCGGCATCGCGCGCGCCCCGGTGTCGATCGCCCATGCCGCCGCCACGCGCGCCCGGGAGATCTTCGGCGACCTCGCCCGCCACGCGGTGGTCGTCGTCGGGGCGGGCAAGATGGCGCGCCTCGCGGCGCAGCACGTCACCGCCGGAGGAGTCGGCGCGCTGACCGTGGTCAACCGCTCGTGGCAGGCGGCGGACGAGCTGGCGCGCGAGCTGGGCGGGACGGCGATCTCGTGGGACCGGCTGTTCGAGGTGCTGGAGGGGGCGGACGTGGTGATCGTCTCCACCGCCGCGCCGCACCACGTGATCGGCCTCGACGAGGCGCAGCGCCTCGCCCGCGCCCGCCGCGGGCGGCCGATCTTCCTGCTCGACATCGCCGTGCCGCGCAACGTCGATCCGCGCGTCCACGCGCTGGAGAACGTCTACGTCTACGACCTGGACGATCTGCGCGGCGTGGCCGAGGCGGGGATGGGGGAGCGGCGGCGCGAGGCGGAGCGGGCCGAGGTCATCGTCGAGCGCGAGGCGGACGCCTACATCGAGTGGGCCCGCGGGCTCGCGGCCGCTCCGACCATCGTCGACCTGCGGCGCCACCTGCAGGATCTGGCGGAGGCGGAGATGGCCCGCTACCGCTCCCGGCTGGGACCGCTGTCGGAGGAGCAGACGCGCGTCCTGGAGGAGTTCCGTATCGCCCTGCTCAACAAGATCCTGCACCACCCGACCCTGGCGCTGAAGCGGGCCGGCGCGCGCCCCGAGGGGGACGGGACGATCGCGCTCCTGCGCGAGGCGTTCGGCCTCGACGCCAAGGAGCCGGACGAGGGAAGCGGCTCCGGTGGGTGAGATCGTCGTCGGCACCCGCGGCAGCCGCCTGGCGCTGACGCAGGCGGAGTGGGTGGTGACCCGCCTGCGCGACGCCGGCGTCGCCGCGCGCCTCGAGATCGTCCGCACCGAGGGGGATCGCCTCGCGGCGGCGCCGCTCCACGAGATCGGCGGCGAGGGGGTGTTCGTCCGCGAGATCCAGGCGGCGCTGCTGGCGCGGCGGATCGATCTGGCGGTCCACAGTCTCAAAGACTTGCCGACCGGCGAGACCTCCGGGCTGGCGATCGTCGCGATCCCGGAGCGGGCCGACCCGCGCGACCTGCTGGTCGCGGCGGGGGCGCCGGGAACGCTCCGGGCGCTGCCGACCGGCGCCCGCGTGGGGACCGGCTCGCCGCGGCGCGTGGCGCAGGCGCGGCGCCTCCGGCCGGACCTCGCCTTCGTCCCGATCCGCGGCAACGTGGACACCCGCCTCGAGAAGCAGCGCCGCGGCGACTACGACGCCCTGATCCTGGCGGCGGCCGGGATGGCGCGCCTCGGCCTGGCGGCCGAAGGGACGCCGCTCTCGGTCGCGGAGATCCTCCCCGCCGTCGGGCAGGGGGCGCTGGCGATCGAGGCGCGTGACGACGACGCGGAGGCGCGTGCCGCCGTCGCCTCGCTGCGGCATCCGGAGACGACGGCGGCGGTGACCGCGGAGCGGGCCTTCCTCGCGGCGCTCGGCGGCGGCTGCCGCGCGCCGATCGCGGCGCTCGCGGAGATCGACGGGCCGCGGCTTGCTCTCGTGGGCCTCGTCATCGATCCCTCCGGGCGGCGGATCGAGGCGGGGGAGCGGTCCGGGGACGTGGCCGGGGCCGCGGAGATCGGCCGGACGCTCGCGGCCGACCTGCTCGATCGCGGCGCCCTGGAGATGCTGGCGCGCCTGCGCGGCGCGACCGGCGCCTGGCCGGCCTGATGCCGGCCGCCCGCCGCCCGCTCGCCGGGCGGACGATCGTCGTCACCCGCGCGACGGAGCAGGCGGGGGACCTGGCGCGGCGGCTGCGCGCCGCGGGGGCGCGGGTGATCGAGGCCCCCGCCATCGCCATCGCGCCGCCGCGGTCGTGGAGCGCCGCCGACCGGGCGCTGCGGCGTCTCGATCGCTTCGATCTCGTCCTGTTCACGAGCGTCAACGCCGTGGAGCGCTTCGCGCGGCGGGCGCGGGGGCGCGCGGCGCGCGGCGCCCTGACGGGGCGGCCCGCCGTCGCCATCGGGCCGGCGACCGCCGCGGCGGCGCGGCGCGCCGGCTTCGCGGTGCAGGGAGTGCCGCGGGCGTTCCGCGCCGAGGGGCTCGCCCGGCTCCTGGCCGGGCGCCGCCTGGCCGGGGCGCGCATCCTGATGCCGCGCGCCGCGCAGGGACGCGACGTCGTGCTCCGGGCCCTGCGGCGCCGCCGGGCCCGGGTCACGCTCGTGCCGGTGTACCGCACCGTGCCGGCGCGCCGCGGCCGCGCCGCGGTGCGGCGCGCCCTCGCGGCCGGCCGTGTCGATCTCGTCACCTTCGCCTCGGCCGCGACCGCCCGGCATTTCGCCGCCGCCTTCGGGAAGGCGGAGCGGCGGCGCCTGCGGCGCGTGCCGGTCGCCGTCATCGGCCCGATCACCGCGCGCGAGGCGCGCCGGCTCGGCTTCCGGATCGCGGCGATGCCGGCGCGCGCGACCATCCCCGATCTCGCCCGCGCCGCGGCCCGCGCGCTGCGCCAAAGGCCTTCCCACGCTGTGGTACAGTAGCGCTCCTTCGGAGAGCCACCTCGGCAATGACGTCGGATGCCGCGGCGGGGCCGCTCAAGACCACGCCGCTTCACGCGATCGCCCGTTCCCTCGGCGGGAAGCTCGTGCCGTTCGCCGGCTGGGAGATGCCGGTGCAGTTCTCGTCGGTCATCGACGAGCATCTGGCGGTGCGCCAGGCGGCCGGGATCTTCGACGTCAGCCACATGGGGGAGATCGAGGTCGAGGGGCAGGACGCCCTGGCGCTGGTGCAGCGCCTGACCTGCAACGACGCCTCGCGGCTCGCGGACGGCCAGGCGCAGTACACCGGCCTGCTCAACGAACAGGGCGGCTTCGTGGACGACATCCTGGTGTACCGCCGGGCGGCGCAGCGCTACCTGCTCGTGGTCAACGCCGGCAACACCGACAAGGACGTCGCCTGGGTCCTCGAGCACGCCCGCGCCTTCCGCGCGGTCGAGGCGCGCGACGCCAGCCGCCGCTATGCGCAGATCGCCATCCAGGGGCCGCGCGCCGAGGCGATCCTCCAGGGGCTGGTGCCGATCGATCTGCGCGCCATCCGCTACTACCACTTCGCCGAGGCGGACGTGCGGGGGGCCCGCTCGATCGTCTCGCGCACCGGCTACACCGGCGAGGACGGCTTCGAGATCTACGGCCCGGCGGAGGCGGCCGAGGATCTGTTCCAGGCACTCCTCGACGCGGGCCGGCCGCTGGGGCTCGTCCCGTGCGGTCTCGGCGCGCGCGACACCCTGCGCCTCGAGGCGCGCATGCCGCTGTACGGCAACGACCTCGACGACACCACGACGCCGATCGAGGCGGGGCTGGGCGGCATCGTGCGCCTCGCCAAGGGGGAGTTCACCGGCCGCGCCGTGCTCGAGCGCCAGAAGCGGGACGGGACGGCGCGCCGGCTCGCCGGCTTCGAGATGGTGGACCGGGGCATCGGGCGCCACGACTATCCGGTGCGGCACGAGGGCCGGACGATCGGCCGGGTCACCTCCGGCACCTTCGCCCCGTTCCTCAAGAAGAACATCGGGCTCGCCTATGTGCCGCCGGAGCACGCCGCGATCGGCGCGCGCTTCTCGGTGGTCATCCGGGAGCGGGACGCCGCGGCGGTCGTGGTCGAGACACCGTTCTATCGCCGGCCGCAGAAGGACGGCGGCCGATCCCACTGAGGAGGGGGCTTTGAGCGCAGACGGCATCTACCCGGACGACCTGAAGTACACCAAGGAGCACGAGTGGCTCGAGGCCCGCGACAACCGGGCCACCGTCGGCGTGACGCATTACGCCCAGGCGGAGCTGGGGGACATCGTCTACGTCGAGCTCCCCCAGGTGGGGTCGGCGGTGGTGGCGGGCGAGGCGTTCGGCACGGTCGAGTCGGTGAAGGCGGTCTCCGAGCTGTTCGCCCCCACCTCGGGGACGGTCGCGGAGGTGAACGGCGCCCTCACCGACAAGCCCGACGCCGTCAACCGCGACCCGTACGGCGACGGCTGGATGATCCGCATCACCATGGCCGACCCGAAAGAGGTGGACGGCCTCATGAGCGCGTCGCAGTACCGCAAATACATCGAGGACGAGGCCAACTGATGTCCGGGGTGCACCGCTACCTGCCGCTCTCCGAAGCGGAGCGGGCGGAGATGCTGCGCGCCGCCGGCTTCGACCGTCCCGAGGATCTCTTCGCCTCGATCCCGGCGCACCTGCGCCTGCAGGGGGCGCTCGACGTCCCCGGCCCGATGGCGGAGCAGGATCTGCTCGCCGACCTGACGGGACGCGCGGCGGAGAACCGCGTGCCGGACCCGCGGGCGCAGTTCCTCGGCGGCGGCGCCTACCGGCACTACCAGCCGTCGATCGTCGATCACCTGATCTCGCGCACCGAGTTCTACTCGTCGTACACGCCGTACCAGCCGGAGATCTCGCAGGGGACCCTGCAAGCCGTCTTCGAGTACCAGACGCTCATCTGCCAGCTCACCGGCCTCGACCTCTCGAACGCCTCGATGTACGAGGGGGCCTCGAGCCTCGCCGAGGCGATCCTCATGGCCGATCGCCTGGCCCCGAAGAAGCGCGCCGTCCTGTCCGACCGCCCGCACCCGGAGTACGCGCAGACGGTGCGCACGTACCTCGCGCACATCGGCGTCGAGGTGACCACGTTCGGGCACCGTCCCGACGGCACCGCCGATCCGCAGGCGGCGCGCCAGGCGCTCGCCCAGGGGGCCTCCGCCCTGGTGATCCAGCACCCCAACTTCTTCGGCTGCGTCGAGGAGGTGGAAACACTCGCGGCGGCGGCGAAGCAGGCGGGGGCGCATCTCGTCGTCGCGGTGACCGAGCCGGTGTCGCTCGGGCTCCTCAAGCCGCCCGGTGCCTTGGGGGCCGACATCGTCGTGGGGGAGGCGCAGGGGCTCGGCGTGCCGCTGTCGTTCGGCGGGCCCTTCCTCGGCTTCCTCGCCGCCCGGACCGCCTTCATGCGTCACATGCCGGGGCGCCTGGTCGGCGAGGCGAAGGACGTGGACGGCCGGCGCGGCTACGTCCTGACCCTGTCGACGCGCGAGCAGCACATCCGCCGCGAGAAGGCGACCTCCAACATCTGCACCAACGAAGGGCTGTGCGCCCTGACCGCGTCGATCTTCATGGCGACGCTCGGCAAGCGCGGCATGATGGACCTGGCGCGCCACAACCATGCGAAGGCGGCCTACGCCCGCACGCGCCTCGAGGCGGTGAAGGGGCTGTCGTTCCCCGAGCCGGCGCCGTTCTTCAACGAGTTCGTCGTCCGCTTGAAGGGTTCCGCCGCGGAGGCGGTGCAACGCCTCGCCGGCAAGGGGATCCTGGCGGGGATCCCGCTGTCGCGCTATTTCCGCGACCGGGAGCGCGATCTCCTGGTCTGCGTCACCGAGATGAACCCGAAGGCCGAGATCGACCGCCTGGCCGACGAGATCGGGAGGATGTGACGATGGAAACCCGTAACCTCCGGCCCGCCGAGGGACTCCTCTTCGAGGTGTCGCGCCCCGGACGCAGGGGGGCCGACCTGCCGCCGCTCGACGTCCCGGCCGAAGGGCCGCACCACCTCGACCGCCGCCACCGGCGCGACGACATCGAGGGGTTCCCCGAGCTGAGCGAGGTGGACGTGGTGCGCCACTACACCCGCCTGTCGCGGCTGAACTACGCCATCGACCTCGGGCTCTACCCGCTCGGCTCCTGCACCATGAAGTACAACCCGAAGATCAACGAGAAGGTGGCGCGCCTGCCGGGCTTCGCCGACCTCCATCCGCAGACGCCGGAGGAGATGAGCCAGGGGGCGCTGCGCCTGATGCACGCGCTGGAGCGGGCGCTCGCCGCCATCTGCGGGATGGATCGCTTCACGCTGCAGCCGGCGGCCGGGGCGCAGGGGGAGCAGGTCGGCATCCTCATGGTGCGCGCCTACCACCAGGACCGCGGCAACCCGCGGCAGGTGGTGCTGATCCCCGACTCGGCGCACGGCACCAACCCCGCGAGCGCCCATCTCGCCGGCTACCGGGTCGAGCAGGTGGCGTCGAACGCGCGCGGCTGCGTCGATCTCGAGGCGTTGCGCCGCCGCGTGAACGACGACGTCGCCGTGCTGATGCTGACCAACCCGAACACGCTCGGCGTGTTCGAGGGGGAGATCGAGGCGGTCGCCCGGGTGCTCCACGACAAGGGGGCGCTTCTCTACATGGACGGCGCCAACCTCAATGCCTTCGTCGGGCAGGCGCGCCCGGGGGACATGGGGGTGGACGTGCACCACCTCAACCTCCACAAGACCTTCTCGACGCCGCACGGCGGCGGCGGGCCGGGGGCGGGGCCGGTCGGGGTGAAGAAGATCCTCGAGCCGTTCCTGCCGGCGCCGGTCATCGAGCGGGACGGCGACCGCCTGCGCTTCCACCACGACCGCCCGAAGAGCGTCGGCCGCATCCGCTCGTTCCACGGCAACTTCGGGATGTTCGTGCGGGCCTGGGCCTTCATCCTGGCGCACGGGCCGGACGGGCTGAAGCGGATGTCCGAGACGGCGGTGCTCAACGCCAACTATCTGCGGCGCCGCCTCGAGAAGACCTGGCACCTGCCGTACAAGGAGCCGTCGCTGCACGAGGTGGTCTTCTCGGACAAGAACCTGGAGGCGACCGGGGTGCGCACCCTCGACGTCGCCAAGCGCCTGATGGACTACGGCTTCCATCCGCCGACGATCTACTTCCCGCTGATCGTCAAGGGGGCGCTGATGATCGAGCCGACCGAGACCGAGTCGCGCGAAGAGCTCGACCTGTTCGTCGACGCGCTCCTGGCGATCGACGCCGAGGCGCGCCGCGACCCGGATCTCGTGAAGAATGCGCCGCACACGACGCCGATCCGCCGCCTGGACGAGACCGCGGCGGCGCGCAACCCGATCCTGCGCTGGAGCCCGGACCCCAGGAAGAGCTAGGCGGCCGCGGGCGTGCTGCCGCTTCCCGCCGCCGGGTTCGTGGGGCCGCCGTCCCCCTGGGAGGGCGCCGCCGCGGCCTCCCCCGGCAGGTGGACCCCCTCGGGAAGACGGGTGATCTGGATGTTCGTGAAGCAGCGCATCTGGCAGCCGAGCGCCTCCACTTCCTTGCCGGTCCGGCGCGATACATAGCGGAAGGCGCAGTTGCGGCAGTCGCCGTTCCAGCAGTACTTCGTGTACGCCAGCTCGATGCTCATGTACTGCAGGACCCGGAGCAGGGTGTTGTTCTCCGGGACCTCGTACGTCCGGCCGTTGATGACGACCGGGATGAGCTTGTCGTACGGCTCGAGGACGGCCGATTCCAAGCGGAGTGACCCCCGCCGCCCGAGGCGCCTCAGGGCGGCCGGATCCAATCTAGGGTCGCGCCGCGCGGGGGAGCAACGCCGCGCGGGCGGCGTCAGGCGGGCCCGGAAAGCCTCAGGATCCCGAAGCGCAGAAGCGACGGATAGAGCCGCTCCATCGGCAGGCCGATGACGTTGGTGTAACTCCCTTCGACCGCCTCGACGAACACGCTGCCGATTCCCTGGAGGGCGTAAGCCCCGGCCTTGTCGAGCCCCTCGCCGCTTTGCGCATACCACTCGATCTCCTCGGGGCGCATCGGCGCGAAGGTGACGCGCGACCGCACGACCTCGGAGGTCATCTGGTTTTCCGGCAGCGCCCGCACCGCGAGCCCGGTCAGCACCTCGTGGGTCCGGCCGGCGAGTCGCCCGACGAAGCGGGCCGCCTCCTGCCGATCGCGCGGCTTGCCGAGGAGCGCGCCGTCGAGCACGACGATGGTGTCGGCGGCCACGACGAGGGACGGCCCCCCCGCGGGCACGGCCGCGAGCGCCTTGTCCCGCGCCAGTCGCTCGGCGAGGGCGGCCGGGGCTTCGCCTCGACGCGGGGATTCGTCCACGTCCGCCGGCCGGACGTCGAAGCGCAGCCCGAGCCGCGACAGGAGCTCCGCCCGGCGCGGCGAGGCGGAGGCGAGGACGAGCCGGCGCTCCGTCACACCCGCCGGACGAAGAAGAAGAGCGCCAGGGCGGCGCACAGCCCGCCGAGGACGGTCACCCGGATACGGGCCCCCAAGATCAGCTGCGCCACCCGCATGTCGATGTCGAGGGGGCTGTTGGTCCCGAGCCGGATCCCTTCGGCGAGCCAGGCCATGGCCGTCGAGTTCGGGAAAAGCGTCAGGAGGAGGTCGCCGACGGCGGTGCCGATGAGGGTGGCGAGCAGGACCACCACCACGAGATGCGACAGCCGCAGCCCCCCTTTCGCCACGGGCGGACTCTACCATGCCGGTTTGACCCCCTTCGGGGGGAACCCTATAATCCCGGCCGCTGCACGCGGGGCGCGGCATTCGGCGGAGGCGGATTTCGTGATCGAGCGGGTTCGGACGAACAGCAAGGTGACGCGCGTCGGCACCCTGGCCGGTCTCGCCGTGCTTCTGGCCCTCCCGCTCCTCGGCGCCGGCCCCGCCGCCCCGGCTCCGCCGCCAGGGCCGGCGACGGCGCCGCTGCCGGCCATCGCCGGCGGCCCGGCCCCCGATCTCGATCTGGTCTTCACCGCGCAGGTGACCGGCTGGATCGAGCCCTGCGGCTGACCGCACAACCCGCGCGGCGGGCTGGCCCGGCGGGCCGGCTATCAGACGGTGTTCAAGAAGAGCTACCCGGACACGCCGGTCCTCTGGCTCGACGCCGGCGACTTCACCGGCGACCCGACGGTGGCGGGGGAGAAGCAGACCGCGGCCCTCGTCGAAGGGATGAACCGGATGGGCTACAGCGCCGCCGCCTTCGGTCCGCGCGAGCTGAATCACGGCTGGGAGGCGTTCGCCGCCCGCCAGAAGGCGCTGAAGTTCCCGCTGGTCTCCGCCAACATCGTCTGGCAGGACACCGCCTTACCGGTGGTGCCGCCGTACACCATCATCAAGACGGCGCTGCGCCCCGGCGGGAAGAACAAGGAGGTCCGCCTCGGCATCCTCGGGCTGACGGGCATGAACCCGGCCTTCCTCAAGACCGGGCCGAACAACCGCCGCATCGTGATCGTCGACCCCGTGGCGGCGGCCCAGAAGTACGCCGCCGAGCTGCGCACCAAGTCGGACGTGGTGATCGCCCTCTCCGGCCTCGAGCTGGAGGCGGCCCGCAACCTGGCGCGCAAGGTGAAGGAGATCGACCTCCTGCTGGGCGGCAATGGCGCCATGCAGACCCGGGCCGACGACTTCCCGGAGGACTCGGTGTTCGGCCGGACCCGGCTGCAGTACATCGGGGATCAGGGGAAGAACGTCGGAGAGGTGCGGCTGGCGTTCGGCGACAAGCGCGCCCTGGTGACGGTGACGCGCACCGTCGTCGGGCTGACCCGCGACTGGCCGGACGAGCCGGCGCTCGCGGCGCTCATGGAGCAGACCAAGGTCGCCATCAACGAGTACCACAAGGATCAGGCGGAGGCGTCGAATCCCTTCGCCGCCCCTCCCGCCCCCCCTCCCGCCGCCGCTCCCGCCGCCGCTGTCGCGCCGGTGGCGTACACCGGCTCGGAGCGCTGCAAGACGTGCCACGAGCAGGAGTACGCCGTCTGGTCGAAGTCGAAGCACGCGCACGCCTTCGACATCCTCGAGAAGGTGCACCAGGACTTCAACCCGACCTGTGTCGGCTGCCACGTCATCGGCCACGGCCAGACCACCGGCTTCGTCAACGCCAAGGCGACGCCGGGGCTGAAGAACGTCGGGTGCGAGTCCTGCCACGGCCCCAGCAGCCGCCACCCGGACGCGGTGGGACAGGGTTACGGCATCATCTCGACCGCCGACTGCGTCTCGTGCCACACGCGCGACAACAGCCCCGATTACGACCCGGAGCTCTACATCCCGCAGGTGCGGCACTGGCAGGAAGGCCAGGCCGGCCGCTGATCCCGTCCGGCCCGGCGTCCCCGGGCCGGTTGACCGCCCCGGAAGCGCCATGTAAGTTGACCGGCATGGCGGAGGAGCGGCCGCGGGTGATGGGTCTCGACTACGGTGAACGTCGCATCGGTGTGGCCCTTTCGGATCCGCTCGGTCTGACGGCGCAGCCGCTCGCGACCCTCGACCGGACCGCCTCGCTCGACGCCGATCTCGCCGCCCTCGCCGCGCTGGCGCGCGACCACGCCGTGACCCGGATCGTCATCGGCCTGCCGCTCGGCCTCGACGGCGCGCACGGCGAGCGGGCGCGCGTCACCGAAAAGTTCGCCCGGCGCCTGGAGCGCGCCTCGGGGCTGCCGGTCGAGTCCTGGGACGAGCGCCTGACCTCGGTGCAGGCGGAGCGGTCCCTCCTCGAGGCCGACCTCAGTCGCCGGCGCCGCCGCCAGGTGATCGACCGCGCCGCCGCCATGCTGATTCTCCAGAGCTGGCTCGACGCCCACTCCGTCCCGGAGGGGGCGTGAGCCCGCGCCAGCCGCAGCGGCGCGTCTTCCTGCGCGCCGGGATCGCCGCGGTGCTGCTCGCCGGCATCGTCTTCGGGACGGTCGCCGTGCGCGCCTGGCTGTGGGCGATGCTGTCGTACCGCGACTACGGTGCCGCGTCGGCGATCGTGGACATCCCCACCGGCACCGGACTCAAGCGGGCCGTGCAGATCCTCGAGGACCACGGCATCCTGCGAAGATTTCCGTACAGCGTCGCCACCCTCACGGCGATGGGCCGCGGCCAGAGCCTGAAGGCCGGGGAGTACGAGTTCAGCCGCCCGATGACGCCGCTCGAGGTGTTCGACAAGATCCAGCGCGCCGAGGTCTACGTCCACAAGGTCACGGTGATCGAGGGCCTGCGCTCCGACGAGATCTTCGCGCTTTACGTGCGCGCCGGCTTCGGCACCACCGGGGAGTACAACGAGGCGTTCCGCGACACGACGCTTTTGCGCGGGCTCGACGACGACGCCATCGACCTCGAGGGGTACCTGTTCCCGGACACCTACGGCCTGCAGAAGGGGACGACGCCGAAGGCGATCGTCACGCGGATGGTGGCCCGCTTCAGGGAGGTGCTCGGCTCCGAGTGGGTCGCCGTGGTGCGGCGGAGCGGCCTCTCGGTGCGCCAGGCGGTGTCGATGGCCTCCCTCATCGAGAAGGAGACCGCCGTCGACGAGGAGGACGCGCTCGTCGCCTCGGTCTTCCACAACCGGCTGCGCAAGGGGATGCGGCTGCAGTGCGACCCGACGGTGATCTTCGCCCTCGCCATGCGCAACGCCTGGGACGGGAACATCCGGCGCGACGACCTGAAGATCGACTCGCTGTACAACACCTACCGCTACACCGGGCTGACGCCGGGGCCGATCGGCAACCCCGGCGCGGCGGCGCTGCGGGCGGCGGCGCAGCCCGCCGACACCGAGTACCTCTACTTCGTGTCGATGAACAACGGGCGGCACGCCTTCTCGCGCACCCTCGAGGAGCACAACAAGGCGGTCTGGGAGTACCAGAAGAAGCCGTTTCTCAGGCGGCTTGCGGACCGGAGGCCGTCCTGATGGCGTGGAAGTTGATCGCCCGGCGGCGCTCCTGGTCGTCGAGCCGCTCGGAGATGAGACCGCGCTCGGTGATCTCGCCGTGCCGGTAGCACTCGAAGTGGAAGCGGCAGAAGTTGTCGTGGTACGCCTCGTCGCCGCAGCGCACCACCCCGCCCCACGACGTCACGAACCGGCAGCGCTCCATCGTCCCTCCACCGAGGCCGCGATCGCGGCAGCGCGACAGTATAGCGGCGCGCGGCGGCGGCGGGATCGATGAGGCCGCCGGCGGTGCTGCTCGGGCTCGCGGCGATCCTCCTGCTCGGCGGCGGGACCCTCTTTCTGCGCACGCTGTGGCGCCTGGTCCGGACCATCCGGGCCCGCTACACCTACGGCGCCCCGTACCGCGAGGGGATGATCCCCGATCGCCTGCTGGGGTTCCTGATGACCTGGCCGCTGCCGCTGGTCGGCGTCGCCTGCGCCTTCCTCGCCCTCGCCCAGTCGGCCTTCCAGCCGATCGGCGTCGTCGACCCGGTGCGGGTCGGCCGTCTCGATGCGAAGCGCGCCGGGTGGGGGAAGACCGCCGTCCGCCTCCAGCCGGACGAGGCCTACCCCGGGACGCGCGGCCTGGAAGGGGAGATCGAGGGGGCGCGCTGGGCCGTCGAAGGGGAATTCGTGGAGTGGGACCCCGCCGTGCGCTGGCTGGGCCTCGTCCCCGGGCACCGGGTCCGGGCGCTCCTCGGCACCCGCGATCCCTCCGGCACCTCGCCGAACGCCGCGCTGCGCACCACTCTCGACATCCTGCCGCGCGCGACCGAGCAGCTCCTGCGCCACGCGCGCTGGCTGCCGTTCCTGAAGGTGCGCCGCGGCACCTCGGAGTGGTATCCGCCGGCGGAGCGGCGTCTGCTGATCCTCTACGCGACCCCGGAAGGGTATGTCGCGAACTTCATCGCCGAATAGAAAAAGAAAGTGCCCGACGATGGTCCTCCGCGCCGCGGAGCACTTGACTCCCCCCGATTCTTGGGTAGCATAGCGCGCTCGTCGTGGTCGTCCGGCGCCCGGCCGGACGGGTGGAGCCGCGGCGGGCACACAGAACAACGCATGCTGGAAGTCTCGGACATCACGAAGGTCTACGGAACGCGCACGGTCGTCGACCGCGTGTCGTTCTCCGTGCCGAAGGGAGAGATTCTCGGCTTCCTCGGCCCGAACGGCGCGGGCAAGACCACGACGATGCGCATCATCACCGGCTACGTCCCGCCCTCCTCCGGGACGGTGAAGGTCGCCGGCTTCGACGTCCAGGAGCAGCCGCTCGAGGTGAAGCGCCGGCTCGGCTACCTGCCGGAGCACCCGCCCCTCTATTCCGAGATGCTGGTGCGGCCGTACCTCGAGTTCGTCGCCCGCATCCGCGGCGTCCCCCGCAGGCAGATCCGGGCGCGGGTCGATCGCGCCATCGAGCGCTGCGGGCTGCAGGCGGTCGCGGGGCGCCTGGTCGCCGTCCTGTCGAAGGGGTATCAGCAGCGCGTCGGGCTGGCGCAGGCGATCCTCCACGAGCCGGACCTGCTCATCCTCGACGAGCCGACCGTCGGCCTCGACCCGACGCAGATCCGCGAGATCCGCTCCCTCATCAAGTCGTTCTCGGGGGAGCACACCGTCATCCTCTCGACCCACATCCTGGCCGAGGTGACGATGACCTGCCACCGCGTGATGATCATCAACGAGGGGCGGATCGCCGCGACCGACACGCTCGAGGGGCTGACGGCGCGCGGCGGCGGCGGACGGGTGCTGGTGCGCTTCGCGCGGCGGGCGGACGGGGCCGAGGCGGCGCTCCACGCCCTGCCCGGCGTCGCGTCGGTGCAGGCGCACGAGGCGCAGGACGGCGGGTTCGCGGTCGGCATGCGCCCGGGCCAGGACGCGCGCGAGGAGATCGCGGCCCTGGCGGTCGGCCGCGGCTGGGGTCTTCTGGAGATGCGGCCGCTGACCCGGAGCCTCGAGGAGATCTTCATCGACATCATCCGCGGCGAGTCGTCCGGCGTCGCCGATCCGGCCGCAGGGGCCGCGGCCGGCGGGAACGCGGAGGCGACGGCGTGAGGAACACGCTGGCGATCGCCGCCCGCGAGGTGCGGACCTATTTCACCTCGCCGCTGGCCTACGTCGTCATCGGCGTCTTCCTGCTGCTGTCGGGCTACATCTTCTGGGCGTCGCTGGTGCGTTTCTCCGAGCTGTGCCTGCGCTTCGCCAGCAATCCCTACTACGCGTCGCAGCTGAACGTGAACGACATGGTGGTGCGGCCGATCTTCGGGACGATGGGGATCATCTTCCTGCTGCTGATGCCGGTCGTGACCATGCGCCTGCTCGCCGAGGAGCGGCGGGCCGGCACCGCCGAGCTGCTGTTCACCTGTCCGGTCACCAGCGGCCAGGTGGTGCTGGGGAAGTTCCTCGGCGCCGCCTGCCTGTTCCTCGTGATGATCGGCGTCACCCTCACGTATCCGATCCTCATCATGAACAGCGGGGCGGCGCCGGACATGAAGCCGACCCTCGCCGGCTATTTCGGCGTCCTGCTGATGGGGCTGTCGCTCCTGGCGCTGGGGCTGCTGTTCTCGGCGCTCACCGACAACCAGGTCGTCGCCGCGGTCAGCGCCTTCGGGACCTTCCTTTTCCTCTGGGTGATCGACTGGATGGCCTCCTCCGCGACCGTGACGCTGGGGGCGCTGATGAGCCGCCTCACCCTCGGACTCTGGGAGAAGGCCGGCCTGGGGATCGCCGGCCCGACCCTTGGGGACCTGCTCGGCTCGCTGTCGATCATCGGGCACCTGCGGGACTTCCAGAAGGGAGTCATCGACAGCCGGGACGTCGTCTTCTACGGGAGCGTCATCTTCGTGTCGCTCTTCCTGACCCAGCGTGTCCTGGAATCGCGCCGGTGGCGCTGAGACACCCATGAGGATCCTGCGCGAGTGGGGCATCGGGGCGGGGGCGCTCGTGGCCGTCATCGGCCTGATCCTGCAGAGCGTGGCGCCCGAGCGCCGCCTCTGGACGCTGTCGATCACCGGCTTCGGGGCGGCGCTGTTCCTCGCCGGCGTGGTCCTCAACGCCGCCGCCATCGGCGCCGCGCTGCGCGGCCGCCGGGCGCGGGCGGCCTCCGCCAGCATCGGCTACACCCTGACGGTGCTGGCGGTCGTGGTGCTGGCGAACTTCCTGGCGACGCGCCACCACGCGCGCCAGGACCTCACCGAGAACCGCGACTTCTCGCTGAGCGAGCAGACGATCAAGGTCCTCGAGGGGCTGCCGCGCGAGGTGACGCTGACCTCCTTCTCGCGCGACGGGGACCCGGGGCGCCAGAAACTTCAGGATTTGCTCGAGGAGTACACCTACCGCACCCGCAAGATGACCGTGCGCTACGTGGACCCGGACAAGAACCCGGCCGAGGTGCGGCGCTACAACGTCACCGAGCTCGGCACCCTCGTCGTCGAGAGCGGCAAGCAGGAGCAGCGGGTGAATTCCGGCGACGAGGAGGCGATCACCAACGCCCTCATCAAGGTCACCAGCGACAAGGAGCGGATCGTCTACGGGACGACCGGACACGGCGAGCACGACTTCAACGACACCGATCGCGGCGGGCTCTCCGCCTTCAAGTCGGCGCTCGAGAAGCAGAACTACGTGGTCAAGCCGCTGGCCCTCAGCGCCGGCGTCCCGGCCGATGCCTCGGCGGTCCTCATCTCGGGGCCGCAGAAGCCGTTCCTCGAGGCGGAGGTGAAGATGATCTCCGACTGGGTCGGGAGCGGCGGCCGGCTGCTCTTGATGCAGGACCCGGGGGTCGATCCCGGCTTCGAGGCGATGCTCGCCGGGTTCGGCGCGGCGGTGCGTAAGGACGTGGTCATCGACAAGGTGTCGCAGCTGTTCGGCGGCGACGCCCGCATCCCCATGGTCCCGGCGGACGGCTACGACC
>Ga0111538_10003300_pt1 | contig 22597 bp, 31 predicted proteins | sample SoiMethybrSBSTD1_FD_79669 | JGI IMG/M metagenome (GOLD analysis project Ga0111538, IMG submission 79669) | Bulk soil microbial communities from a Populus tree surrounding site in Tennessee, USA - Soil MetaG P. TD hybrid SBSTD1 (version 2)... | ecosystem: Environmental > Terrestrial > Soil >...
GGAAGCCCCTGACGGCCTCCGTTCAGAAGGTTTGCGTGCGCCTGGTCATGGGCTCCGGCCGGTCATGGCTGCGTTGCCCACCGGGTGCCCCTTTATGGCTCGCTAACGCTGAACCGAGGGGGGCGGGTGGTCAATGCCGCTCGTCGGAGACGGTGTGCCGCACGGCATTTTCCGTGGCTGCGATGCCGAATATTCGACACTTTTCAGGCCTTCCTGGCCGTCACCAGGCAATACCGGAAGCTCCAGGGCGCGAGCCCCAGCACGATCGACAGCCACGACGCACCGATGTGCCGCCAGCGCCATGCCGACAGCCGCCCGCGTCCTTCCCAAAGCGCACGGACCATGTGCGCGAGCGCCACGAACGGGATGTGCGCCGCCGAGGGGGCGATGTGCCAGAAGAGATTGCGCACCTCGACGTCGACGAATCCCGCGCGCTCGAGCGACGCCTTGAAGTCGTCGAGGCGCGCGAGCTCCGGGATCGCCCAGCATTCGCACCAGCGCCTGTAGACCCAGCCCACCAGGCCGCGCGGCTCGCCGCCCACGAGGAAACCGTCGACGACCGCGATCCGCGAGCCGGGCCGCAGCAGCCGCGAGGCCTCGCAGACCACCGCGGCCTTGTCCGCGCCGGGCGCGTAGCAGAAGCTCTCGATCGCGACCGCGGCGTCCTGGCTGCCCGAGCCGGTCCAGGTCTCGGTGAAATCGGAGAGCACGAAGCCCACGCGCCGCGCGAGGCCGGCCTTGCGGTTCAGCTTCACGCCGAGCGCGATCTGCTCGTGCACGAGCGTCACTCCCGTGACCTCCGCGCGCGGGAAGAGCCGCGCGATGGTGCGCGCCGTGGCGCCGGCGCCGCAGCCCAGGTCGATCACCTTCACGGGCGCAGCCGGCGGCAGCCGCAGCGTCGAGGCGACCTCGATGCTCAGGCGCTCGAGCATCGCCTCGCGGGCGAACGGGTTCATGCCCGGGGCCCAGTAGCCGAAGTGCATGTTGTAGGCCGGGCTCCAGCGGAAGAAGTCCTCCTGCGCCTCGACGAAGAGCGCGCGGATCGCGTCGGGATCCGGGGCACGCCGCGCGGGCGGCGGGCCCCGGCCCACGAACGTGCGGGTGAGGGCGTTCATGGCAACTCCTTTCAGGCGGGCGAGCCGTCGGCGAGGATGGACACGGGGGCGCGCGCAACCGGCGGCGTGGGCTGCACGAGGGTGTTCCACACGGCGCGTCCGACCAGGGCGAGGCCGATGAACTGGCCGGTGAGCACGACGCCGAACGACGCCTTGAGCTGCGCGACGTAGGTGCCGTACGTGCCGGCCTGGCTGAACCAGGCGATGAGCAGCACGGGCGCGACCAGCATCATGATCTGCGTGTACGCGACCCAGAACTCGGTGGCGCCTCCGCCCTGCTCGCACTCGCTGCCGATGTCGCGCAGCAGGCGCTGCAGGCGCGCGAGGATGAACGAGCTGATGACGATGCTGGCGGCGACTTCGGCGAAGAAAATGGTGACAGCATTCATGGCTTGCTCCTTTCAGGGTTGACGAACATTTCAGAAAATAATGAAAGATAGGGGCAAAATTTTTTAGGCGGAATCGCCCTTCAGGTAACGCTGGATGCGGCCACCCATGCGCAGCAGCGCCATGAACAGGGCCGGAGGCAGGCCCTTCATGTCCTCGTACCAGCGGTGCAGCGTTTCCAGGAAGCCGAGCGTGGACTTGATGCGCGCCTTCACGTGCGCCGGAGTCCTCGGGTCCTCGTCGGCCATGCATTCGCGCAGCAGCGCGATCGTCGGGTCCATCTCGCGCTTCTTGCGCTCCTCGACGATCACGCGGAAGAGCTGGCTGATGTCCTGCAGCGCCTCGAAGTGCTCGCGCCGGTCGCCCATCACGTGGACCATGCGGATGAGGCGCAGGCCGACCAGCTCCTTGATGCTGGTGCTCACGTTGGAGCGCGCGATGCCGAGCAGGTCCGCGATCTCGTCGGCGGGCAGCGGCTTCTCGGAGAAATAAAGCAGGGCATGGACCTGCGAGACGCTGCGGTTCACGTTCCAGAGCGATCCCATCTCGCCCCAGTGCAGGACCAGGCGCTCGACGACGGGGGGCATTCCAGCCACGCTATCACTCCTTTCAGTCATTTCAGAAACTACGCTCAAGAAGGGGCCGTGTCAAGCGCGCGGTTAGACTGCGCCGATGCGCACCGTAGACTGGTATTTCGACTTCGTCTCTCCGTACTCGTACCTCCAGTGCGAGCGCCTGCTCGAGTTGCCGGTGAAGGTTCGCGCGAGACCGCTGGTGTTCGCCGGGCTTCTCGGCCACTGGGGCCAGAAGGGGCCCGCGGAGTTGCAGACCAAGCGCCGCTTCACCTATGAACAGGTCGTGTGGCTCGCGCGCCGCGATGCCGTGGCGCTGCGCTTCCCGCCGAAGCACCCCTTCAATCCGATCCGTGCGCTGCGCCTGGCGGTCGCGCTGGGATCGGACGTCGACACGATCCGCACGATCTTCCGCTACATCTGGCGCGAGGGCGGCGAGTTCGAGACCGCGGAAGGCTGGCAGGCCCTCTGCCGCAGCGTGAACGTCGCGGACGGCGACGCGCGCGTGGGCAAGCAGGAGGTGAAGGACGAGCTGCGCCGCAACGGCGAGCAGGCGCTCGCCGCCGGCGTCTTCGGCGTTCCCACGCTCATCATCGACGGGCGCATCTTCTGGGGCTACGACGCCACCCTGATGGCGCACGAATACCTGATCGATCCCGAACGCTTCGACTCCGAGGAGATGAAGCGCGTCTCCGGGTTGCCAGTTGGCGTGTCGCGGTTGTGAGAAAAATGGACGAATGAAGATCCTCATCCTCGGCGCCGGCGGCATCGGCGGCTATTTCGGCGGGCGCCTCGCCGCAGCGGGCGCCGACGTCACCTTCCTGGTCCGGCCGAAGCGGCGCGAGCAGCTTGCGCGCGACGGGCTCGTGGTGGAAAGCCCGCTCGGCAACCTCAAGTTGCCGGTGAAGACGGTGCTCGCCAACGAGCTCGCCGGCGGCTACGACGCGATCCTCTTCACCTGCAAGGCCTACGACCTCGATTCCGCCATGGACGCGATCGCCCCGGCGGTGAAGGGCGAGGTCGCGATCGTGCCGTTGCTGAATGGCCTCGCGCACCTCGAACGCCTCGACGAGCGCTTCGGCGCCGCGCGCGTGCTCGGAGGCACCGCGCACATCAACGTGACCCTCAAGCCCGACGGCACGGTGTGGCACGGCGACGTGCTGCAGAACATGCTCTTCGGCGAGCGCGACCGGTCGAAGTCGCCGCGCGTGCTCGCGCTGGACGAGGCCACGAAGCGCGCCGGCATCGGCGGCGGGCTCTCCGAGGACATCGTGCAGGACCTGTGGGAGAAGATCGTCTTCCTCTCCGCGCTGGCCGCCACGACGTGCCTCTTTCGCGGCAACGTGAGCGAGATCGTGGGCGCCCCGGGCGGCAAGGAGGCGATGCGCCAGGCGCTCGCGGCCAACGCGGCGATCGCGGTCGCCGAGGGCCGCGCGCCGCGGCCGACCGCGCTGCAGCGCTTCAACGAGCGGCTCACCGACCCCGAGGGCCTCTGGAGCGCCTCGATGCTGCGCGACCTCGAGGCCGGCGGGCAGGTGGAGGCCGATCACATCGTCGGCTGGATGCTCGAGCGCGCGCGCAAGCACCACCTCGACGACACGATCCTGTCCATCGCCTATACGCATCTCAAGGCGTACGAACGCCGGCGCGCGGCCGGGCGCCTGCCCGGGGGCCAGGGTTAAACTAGCCTCACCCAATTCCGGAGGGCGCCACCATGATGTTCATCGCCGGCCTCGTCCTTCTCGCGCTCGGGCTGCTCTGCGGCGTCCTGTTGCTCCTCATTCCGCTGGGTGCGGTCGAGGGCGTCGCGGGGATGACTCTCTGGGTGCTCTTCCCGGTGTTCGCGGTCGCGGGCTACCTGATGGCGGCGTCCGCGGCGGGCAACCAGAACGCGGCGCTGCTCACGCGGGCAAGCGGCGCGGCGCTGATGGTCCTCGCGCTCGCCTCCGCGGTCGTGCTGGTCCTGCAGGCCGCGGCGATCTTCAGCCCGGCGGGCGACACGCTTTCGCTCTGGTATGTCCTCGTGCTGGGAATCGCCCTGGGCGCCATGGGGCTCGCCTCGCGCAGGCGCGCCGACGCGGCCTCCTGACGCCGGCGTGGCCGGCTGGTTCCTCTATGTGATCGAGTGCGCCGACGGGAGCCTCTACACCGGCATCGCCACCGACCCCGAGGCGCGTTTCCAGGTCCACGCCGCCGGCAAGGGCGCGAGGTACACGCGCTCCCACCCGCCGCTGCGGCTCGTGCTGACCGAGCCCCACCCCGACCGGTCGAGCGCGTCGAAGGCCGAATACGCCTTCAAGCAACTCACCGCCGCGGAGAAGCGCCGCCTGGTCCGATAGCCACCCGGTCGTGGATCGAGCCGCGCGCCAGCGGCCCGCCCCGGTTATCCTTTGGGAATGGCGAGCCTGGGTGAGTTCGACTACGTCGTGGTTGGAGCCGGCAGCGCCGGCTGCGTGCTCGCCAACCGCCTCACGAAGGACGGCACCCGCAACGTCCTGCTGCTGGAAGCGGGCGGCAAGGACGACTGGTTCTGGATCGACATCCCGGTCGGATACCTTTATACGATCGGCAATCCCCGCACCGACTGGTGCTTCCGCACCGTGGACGAGGCGGGCCTCAACGGCCGCAGCCTCGGCTACGCGCGCGGCAAGGTGCTGGGCGGGTGCTCGTCGATCAACGCGATGGTGTACATGCGCGGGCAGAAGGTCGACTACGACCACTGGGCCGCGCTCGGCAACGAGGGCTGGTCGTGGGAGGAGGTGCTGCCGTACTTCAAGCGCGCCGAGCGCCACTTCGGCGGGGCGAGCGAGCACCACGGCTGCGACGGCGAGCTCTGCGTGGAGGAGCCGCGGGTCAAGTGGGAGATCCTCGACGCGTGGCGCGAGGCCGCCGCGCAGTGCGGCATCCCCAAGGTGGACGAGTTCAACCGCGGCGACAACTTCGGCAACGCGTATTTCCACATGAACCAGAAGGGCGGCCGGCGGTGGAGCGCCACCAAGGCGTGGCTGCGCGAGGCGTTGAAGCGCCCCAACCTCACGCTGGTGACGGGCGCGCATGCGCGCGGCCTGCGAATCTCGAACGACGGCGGGCGCAAGCGCGCCATCGGACTCGATCTCACCGTGGCCGGCCAGGGCGAGATGTCGGTACGCGCGCGCCGCGAGGTGATCCTCGCCACCGGCTCGATCGGCTCGCCGCAGCTGCTGCAGCTCTCCGGCGTGGGGCCTCCGGAGGTGTTGCAGCGCCTGGGCATCGGGGTCGAGCACGCGCTGCCGGGCGTGGGCGCGAACCTGCACGACCACCTGCAGATCCGCATGGTGTGGAAGGTGCAGGGGCCGACCCTCAACGAGCGCGCCAACAGCTGGGTCGGCAAGGCCTCGATGGGCCTCGAGTACCTGCTCTTCAAGACCGGGCCGCTCACCATGCCGCCGTCGCAGCTGGGGGCGTTCGCGAAGAGCGATCCCGCGGAGAAGACACCCGACATCGAATGGCACGTGCAGCCGCTCTCGCTCGAAAAGTTCGGCGACCCGCTGCATCCCTTCCCGGCGATCACGCCCTCGGTGTGCAACCTGCGTCCCACCTCGCGCGGCCACGTGCATGCGAAGAGCCCGGATCCGTTCGCGGCGCCCGAGATCCGGGTCAACTACCTCTCGACCGATGCCGACCGCGCCGTGGCGGCGCGCGCCATGCGATTCACCCGCCGGATCATGGCCGCGCCGGCGCTCGCGCGCTACGCGCCGCAGGAATGGCGGCCGGGTTCGAACGTGGAGGACGACGCCGGCCTGGTGCGCGCGGCCGGTGACCTGGGCACGACGATCTTCCATCCCGTCGGCACGTGCGCCATGGGTCGCGGGCCCGAGGCGGTGGTGGACAGTCGCCTGCGTGTGCACGGGATCGAGGGGTTGCGCGTTATCGACGCCTCGATCATGCCGCGCATCACCTCGGGCAACACCAACGCCCCGACCTACATGATTGCCGAGAAGGGCGCGGAGTTCGTGCTCGCCGACGACCGATGAGACTGCGCTTCACCCTGGGCATCCCCGTTGCCGCCGCGCTCGCCGTGGTGGGCTGGCTCGCACTGCACGCGGATCCGGCCTCCGTGGCGCAGAAGGGCCCCGAGGTGGCGCCGAGGTACGCCGAGCGTCCGGGTGCCGGGTCGCGTGTCTCGGGCCGCCCCGGCGAGGCTGCGCCTGCGGCCCGCGTCGCGAGCGCTCCCGCCGTCCCGCCGCGGCCCCCGACGGTTTTCGACCAGTTCCTGCGAGCGGCCGAGTACCGCGCGATCTACGACCGCCTGCGCAACTCCGCCAAGGGCGAGACGGCGGAAGGGCGCCTCGTCCTGTGGGAGATCCTGCGCAACTGCGCCACCGTCACCGAGGGCCGGCGCTACAGCTACCGCCCGCCGGTACCCAAGCGCGAGGAGTTCGTCGCCGGCATTGCGCCGGCGGATCCGCAGCGCGAGGCGCGCATCGCCGCGTATGACGCCTTCGTGACCAACCGCTGCCAGGGTTTCGAGGGCGTGGCGATCGCGCAGGCGGACCTGGACAAGCTCCTCGCCGCTTCCGCCGCCGCCGGGGATCCGCGCGCCAAGGCGTTGTCGCTCGAGCAGGAGCTCTGGATGGCGCGCCGCTCCCAGGGCCGGGACTCGGTGGTGCTCACCGACAACCACATCGACACGCTGAAGCAGCTCGCCGCCACCAGGGATCCCGAAGCGATCCGTGTCGCCGGCCGCGTCATGGCGAACTCGTGGGCGGATACCTCGATCCGCCTCGGGCAGCAGCAGGTCGAGCAGCGCCCGTTCATGAACGCCTGGCTCGTGGTCGCGTGCGAGTTCGGGCAGCCCTGCGGCACGGACACGCCGCGCATGCAGCAGGCGTGCGCCCTGCAGGGCCATTGCAGCGCGCAGACCTACCCCGACTACGTCTATCACTACACCAGCTCGCCGCACGAGTCGCAGCTGATCGCGCAGTACCGAGCGATCCTGCGCAACGCCATCGACACCGGCGACTGGTCGCAGGTCTCGATCGTCCGGGGCATCCCGACGCAGCCCGGCCGCATCACGTTCGTCCCCGGCCCGCGCTGACTCCGGCTCTGGTACGGAGGCGAGAAAAGTAAAAATTACAAGCGGGTAACAATCGATGTGACGGCGCATCCAATAACCGCGTGCAGACGCTAATATCGGAACGTGCCCGCCGGCCGCGGGATTTCTCCGGAGCCTGAACCCATGAAGCTGAATGTGAACGGTCGTGTCCACGACGTCGACGTGGAACCCGAGATGCCGCTTCTCTGGGTCCTGCGCGACGAGCTGAAGATGCACGGAACGAAGTACGGCTGCGGCGTCGCCCAGTGCGGCGCATGCACGGTGCATATCGACGGGGCGCCGGCGCGCGCATGCGTCACGCCTGCGTCGTCCGTGGGCAACAAGAAGGTGGTGACCATCGAGGGCCTCGGGCAGAAGGGCCTTCACCGGGTGCAGCAGGCCTGGATCGAGCACGAGGTCCCGCAGTGCGGCTACTGCCAGGCCGGCATGATCATGGCGGTCGCCTCGCTGCTGGAGAAGACGCCCAAGCCCAGCGACACGCAGATCGACGAGGCCGTGAGCAATCTTTGCCGTTGCGGAACGTACGGTCGCGTGCGCAAGGCGATCCACGCGCTCGCAGGCATGAAGGTTGCCGAGGCCGAGCCGGTGCTGCTCCCCAACGGCCAGAAAGCCTGAGGAGGCCGCCATGACGACCCGCCGCCAGTTCCTGAAAGCCTCCGCCGCCGTCGGCGGGGGACTCGCACTCGAATTCTCGGTCGCCGCTCCCGTCCTCGCGCAAGCCGCGCCCGGTGCCACCGAAGTCACCCATTGGCTCGTGATCCATCCCGACGACCGCGTCGTGATCCGCATCGCCCGTTCCGAGATGGGGCAGGGCAGTCTCACCGGCCTCGCGCAGCTCGTCGCCGAGGAGCTCGAGTGCGACTGGGCCAGGGTCTCCACCGAGTTCGCCTCGCCCAACGAGCACGTGAAGAGGAAGCGCATCTGGGGCTCGATGTCCACGGGCGGGAGCGCGGGCATCCGCACCTCGCACGAGTACCTGCGCAAGTCGGGCGCCTCCGCGCGCGAGATGCTGGTCTCCGCCGCGGCCTCGGGCTGGAATGTGCCGGTCGCCGAATGCACGGTCGCCAACGGGGTCGTCACGCACGGGCCCTCGAAGCGCACCACCAGCTACGGCAAGGTCGCGGCTGCCGCGGCGAAGGTGGACGCGCCGAAGGACCCCAAGCTCAAGGATCCGAAGGACTGGAAGATCGCGGGCAAGTCGCCGAAGCGGCTCGACACGCCCGACAAGGTCGTGGGCAAGCCCGTGTTCGGCGTGGACGTGCAGCTGCCCGGCATGCTGCACGCATCGATCGTGCAGTCGCCCGTGTTCCTCGGGAAGGTGAAGTCGGTCGACAGCGCCGCCGCGGAGAAGATGCGCGGCGTCAAGGGCGTGGTGAAGCAGGAGCGCTTCGTGGCCGTGGTCGCCGACAACTGGTGGCGCGCCAACCAGGCGGCGAAGCAGCTCAAGGTCGAGTGGGACGAGGGCGCGAACGGCAAGGTGACCACCGACTCGATCTTCGCCTCGTTCAGGGAAGGACTGGACGCGAAGGACCTGCCCACCGCGCGCGCGATGGGCGACGCGAAGGCGGCGATGGCCACGGCGGCGAAGGTGGTCGAGGCCGAGTACGGCTCCCCATACCTCTCGCACGCCACCATGGAGCCGATGACGGCCACCGCGTGGTTCAAGGACGACGGCACCCTGGAAGTCTGGACCTCGACGCAGAACGGCGAGGCCTCCATCGCGGCCGCCTCGGAAGCCTCGGGCCTGCCGCTCGAGAAGTGCGAGGTGCACAAGATGATGCTGGGCGGAGGCTTCGGCCGGCGTGGCGCGCCGCAGGACTACGTGACCCAGTCCGTGCAGATCGCAAAGCAGTTCCCCGGCAAGCCCGTGAAGCTCATGTGGTCGCGCGAGGAAGACATGCAGCACGGCTTCTACCGGCCGGCCTCGCTGGTGCGCATGAAGGCGGGCCTGGACTCGTCGGGCACGGTGGTCGCGTTGCATACCGTGGTCGCCTGTCCCTCGATCCTCGCGCTGCTGCGCCCCGAGGGCATCCAGAAGGGCATCGACTTCACCGCGGTCCGCACGCTTTCGGACACGACGTACACGATCCCGAACCAGCTGGTCGAGTACGCGATGCGCAACCCGCACGTGCCGGTGGGTTTCTGGCGAGCCCCGGGCCTGCAGAACGCCTTCTACCGCGAGTGCTTCGTCGACGAGCTGGCGCACGCCGCCGGCAAGGATCCGCTGGAGTACCGGCTGCAGATGCTCAAGCCCGACGACAAGAACCGCCTCGTGCTGGAGGCGGTCGCCAAGGCCGCGAAGTGGGGATCGCCGCTTCCGAAGGGCGTGTACCGCGGCATCGCGCAGTCCGACGGCTTCGGCAGCTTCACCGCGATGGTCTCCGAGGTGTCGGTCGTGGACGGCAACATCAAGGTGCACAAGGTGTACTCGGCGATCGACTCGGGCTACGTCGTCCACCCCGATGCATGCCGTGCGCAGGCCGAGGGCAACGTGATCTTCTGCATCGGCCAGCTCTACCAGGGGCACACGCTCAAGGACGGGCGCATCGCGGAGAGCAACTTCCACGACTTCCAGCTTCCGAAGATGACCGAGATGCCGAAAGTGGAGACGATCCTCGTGCCCACGGGCGGCTTCTGGGGCGGGCACGGGGAGCCGGGAGCGCTGTGCGTCGCCCCCTCGGTGCTCAACGCCGTGTCCGCCGCCACCGGGAAGCGGGTGCGGAACCTGCCGCTGAAGGATGGGAAGCTGGCATAAGGTGTGGGCGCCGGCGATCCTCGCCGGCGCCTGCGCTGCGGCCGAACATCCCGCGCCGCTTGCTCCCGCCGGTGACATCGCCCGCGGTCGCGAGGTGTTCGTCTCCCGCGACGCCGGCCACTGCGTGCTCTGCCACCGGGCACCCGGGGTCGAGCCCGCGGGCAACGTGGGCCCGCCGCTGGGCGGCATCGGATCGCGCCTCACTTCCGCGGAGCTGCGCCTGCGCGTGGCCGACATCACCCGCGTCTATCCCGATTCCGTGATGCCGACCTTTCATCGCACCGAGGGCCTCACCCGGGTGTCCAAGGCGAATGTGGGCAAGCCCGTGCTCGATGCGCAACAGCTGGAGGATGTCGTGGCCTGGTTGGGGACGCTGAAATGAGGCGGCGCCGTTTCCTCGCCGTGGCCGCGGGCGCGATCGCGCTCCCGGCCGCCGCGCAACGCTTCCAGCCTGCGCAGGACATCCGCCCGCTGATCGCCGAGATCACCGGCGGAGCGCAGGCGCAGGCGGGCGGCATCGAGGTGGAGCTGCCGCAGATCGCCGAGAACGGCAACTCGGTTCCGATGCGCGTCCGGGTCGCGAGCCCGATGACGGCGCAGGACCACGTGAGCGCCATCCATATCCTCGCCGAGCGCAACCCCCGGCCCCGCGTGGCCACGTTCCACTTCACGCCCGCCTCGGGACGCGCCGAGGTGACCACCCGGGTGCGCCTCGCGGGCACCCAGCCGGTCACCGTCATCGCGGCGCTCTCCGGCGGGCGCTTCCTGCTTTCGAAGACCGACGTGCTCGTGACGTCGGCCGCCTGCCTGGACGAGTCGCTGTGACGATGCTCGGGCGCATCCAGGTGCCGCCCTCGGTGAAGAAGGGCGAGGTGTTCGAGGTGCGCGTGCTGGTGCAGCACCCGATGGAGACGGGTTTCCGGCGCGACGTGAACGGCGCCACGATCCCCCTGAACGTCGTGGACAGGATCGCCTGCCGAATCGGCGGGCGCGAGGTGTTCAGCGCGGAGCTGGGCACCGGGATCGCGGCCAATCCCTACCTGGTGTTCACCGCGGTGGCGGAGACGAGCGGGACCGTCGAGGTCGCGTGGAGCGACGATCGCGGCGAACGTGGTGTCGCGAAAGCCGAGCTCACCGTTGCTTAGGGGGCTGCTGTTGGCCGCGTCGCTGCCGCTCTGGGCGCAGCCGCCGCAACCCGCGCCGCTGCGTGGGGGCATCGAATTCCAGAGCGGCGACGTGCGCGCGCTGCAAGGCGACCCCTTCGCCAATCCCGGCTCGCTGTGGGTCACGCGCGGCGCGGCATTGTGGGAGCAGCGGCGTGGCGAGTCCGCCTGCGCTTCGTGCCACGGGAAGGCCGAGACCACGATGAAGGGCGTGGCGGCGCGCTATCCGAAGCACGATGCGGCGCTCGGCCGCGTCGTGAACCTGGAGCAGCGCATCAACGCGTGTGTCCGGGAAAAGCAGAAGGCGCCGGCGCTCGACTGGGAGTCCGAGCCGTTGCTCGCGCTCACGGCCTACGTCGCGGCGCAATCGAATGGAACACGGGTCGAGATCGCGATCGACGGTCCGGCGCAGTCGACGTACGCGCGCGGGCGCGAGCTCTATTTCGAGCGCCAGGGGCAGCTCAACGTCGCCTGCACGCATTGCCACGACGGGAGCTGGGGCCGCACGCTGCTGGTCGAGCGCATCAGCCAGGGCCATCCCGTGGACTGGCCCGCCTACCGCCTCGAGTGGCAATCGCTGGGTTCGTTGCAGCGGCGCCTGCGCGCCTGCTATTTCGGCGTGCGCGCCGAGATGCCGCCCTTCGGCTCGCCCGACCTCGTGGCCCTCGAGCTCTACCTCGCCGCGCGCGCCCGCGGGCTCGCGCCTTCGGTGCCCGGCGTGAGGAGATGAGTAAACTGGGTGCGACGCCAAGCCGAGGAATGCCGATGCCCACCCAGAACAACGTCCCTTCGAAGCTCGTCGATCGCCCCGATATTTCCGAGACCTACGGCGACGCGATCCGCACGGTGTGGTTCGACGGCGCGTGGCGCATCGAGGTGGACATCCTCAGGCTCGACCCGCGATCCGCGCCGGACGGCATGTCGGCCACGCAGCACCCGAGCTGCCGCCTGGTGCTCTCGGTCGCCGCGGGCCTGGCGCTGATCGACAAGCTCAACGAGCTCGCCAAGGAGCTCGAGGCCAACGGGACCATCCGGCGCGCCAGCGTGAAGGCGACCGGGGTAACCCACTAGGCATCCCGGAGGTCCGCATGGATGATCGCAGCATGAGACGCAACTTCGCCGCCGGCCTCGTCTTCGGGCTCCGCGTGGTGTGGCCGATCCTGTCCGGACTGATTGCGCTGATGGTCGCCCTGGGTCTCGTCGTCGGGATGCGTGAGGGCTGGTCGTTGCAGGAGTCGATCTACTTTGCCTTTGTTTCCGGGCTCACGATCGGTTATGGCGATCTCGCCCCGAAGACACTGCTGGCACGCGCGCTCGCGATCCTCATCGGAGTCTGTGGCGTGCTGTTCACGGCACTGCTGGCCGCGGTCGCGGTGAAGGCCATCAACGCGGCCGATGACAAGGGCAACCGCTAGCCGTCCATGGAATCGTCCAACCTCAGAGTCGGGCGCGCGATCACCGGGCGTGACGCACTGAGCCGGGGCCGGACTTGCCGCACAAGATTGTGAACCCTGCGTTCCCCACGCAGTTCGCGAACTACGACCTCTTCAACACATTGCGCAGGGGGGCGAGCGGCAATGAGTTGCTGCGTCGAGCGTTGGAGCAGGCCTTGCCGGAATTCGAGTCTCGACGGGTCGGCGACATCTCGATCACCATCTCACCCGAAAGTTCAGGCCCGAATTGCTACCTGCTTGCCGTCACCAACACCGGACACCACACCTACGAGGATCTTCACGTCGGGTACGAGCGTCTGCTGCTGCATGCGGAGAGTTTCGGGCTCGACACGACCCACATGCCCGCTGACATGGCCTGGATTGCGGGTGAGCCGGTGGTCATCAAGGCGCTTGCGCCAGGCAAGACGGCCTGCGTCGTTCGGAACGGTTATGGGTCGCACGAACAATTCGATGGATATCGCGAAACGGTGCTGGACCTGGAGTACCGCATCGGTCGCAAGACGGTCACGACGCGAGACCGGCGCTGGAGCCAAGCCATCCTGGATCTGCCGAACGCGGCAAGGTTCTGAGCTGGATGGAATCGTTCAAATTCAGGGTCGGGCGCGCGATCACCCCGGAGCAGTTCGAGGAGCTCTCCGACGAACAGCTCGTGCGCCTGGTACCCAAGGCCTATCGCGAGTTCTTTCCCGGAAAGGACTTCTGCGCGGACGGGCACTTCTACCTGCACGATGGAACGGCCTGGTGCTTCTTCCGGGGCGGCTTCCTCGACGGCTAGGCGTTCTCGATATTGAATCACGGGCGAATCCGCGAGAAGCGCCACTCCTCGCCTCTTTCCTTCCCCTTGATCGTGCCTTCGATCCGGGCGACGAGCTGTTCGCCCTCGCGCCAGTAGAGGACGCGCTGCGGGAAGTCATGCGCGGCGTTTTCAAACACCACGCGCTGGGCGCCGGCTTCCTTGAGCCTGAACTCCACCGGCGGCTTGCCGCCGGGGCTGGCGAAGTACGAGTAGCCCTCGGGCGTCTCGGCGATGCGCAGGAACTCGAACGTCTTGCGGCCGTTCGCCCACGTGGTGAGGTTGGCGGCGACCATGAGGCCGTTGCCGGGACCGAGCCAGCTCTCGATCACGGTCTCCCTGCCCTCGGCCTTGCGTTCCCAGGTGCCGGACATCCAGTCGAGGCTCGAGACGCGGGCAGGCGATTGCGCCCAGGCGAGCGCGGGAGCGAGGAGCAGGGCGGCGGCGTGCATTCGGTTCATGCGTTTTCCCCTTGGTCGATCCGCGCAGGCTAGCGGATCGCGCCGGCGCCCACTTGGAAGATCGCGACACCTAGCCCACGAGCGCGGTGGCGAGCCCGGGGCGCGAGGCGGCGAACTCCGAAGGCGTGCAGCCCACGAAGCGGCGGAAGTCGCGGATCAGGTGGCTCTGGTCGAAGTAGCCGGCCTCGAGCGCGGCGTCGGTCCATGGGCGCGGGCCGCCGTGCTCGATCACGTCGAAGACGCGGCGGAAGCGCAAGACCGTCGCGAGCAGCGCGGGCCCGATGCCGACCTGGTCGCCGAAGCGGCGCTCGAGCTGGCGGCGCCCGAGGCCCGATCCCGCGAGGAGCTCGGCGGTGTCGACCCGGCCGCCGCGCGCCTCGATCAACGCCGCGGCCGACGTGACCGCGAGGTCGTCGCGCACGCCCGCCTGCGTGATGCGCTCGCCGACCCAGCGGGCCAAGGTGGCGACGCGTTCCTCGGTCGCCATGCGCGCGAGCGAATCCGCAAGGCCCCACGCGAGGCCGGGCGCGATCTCGTCCAGGGGCATGCGGCGGTCGGAGGTGCGCCGCATCGAGCCGCCGACGAAGGCACGCGCGGCGGCCGGGCGGAAGCGCGCGCCGATCACCGCGCAGGGTCCGGTGGCTTCGAGCCACAGCGGCCGCGTGAGCTGCCCCGCGAAGATCACGCGCGGTTGCGGCGAGTCGGCGCCGGCCTCGCGGTAGGGCTCGCGCAGGTGCACGATGAGCTCGCAGCGCCCGTCGGGGACGATGCGCTGCGGCCCGGCGCCGCCCGTGTCGTCCTCGAACGTCCAGAGGCAGTGCAGCACCGGGGCGAGTGCATCCGGAGGAGGGTGCTCGGCGTAGCGCATGTTGGGAAAGATTACTATGCGCGCCATGAAAGGGACCCGCTTCGCCGCACGCCTCGCGCTCTTCGCGCTGGGCTTCGCCGCGCTGCTGCCGTTCCTCGCCTCGGCCCGCATGCTCGTGGCCGACGGACCGGTGGAGCATTGCCATCGGCTCAACATCGATTCGATCATCGATCCCGATCCGGCGGCCCCGGAAGGGCCGTCGCAGCCGCGCAAGGGGCCGTGCCCCTTCTGCACCTTCGCGCTCGCCGCCTCACCGCCCGCGCAGCAACCGCTTCCCACCTTCGTTCCCGTCGATACCGGCCCCGCGCCGGATCGCTACGTCGCGCCGACGCCGTTCGGCACCGAGGTCGAGCTTCCCCTGAGCCGCGCGCCGCCCGTCTCCGCGCGCGCGTAGTTCCCGTCTCTTCAAGACACTTTCAGGGGAATGCCATGTTGTTCCGCCGTGCCTTCACGGCCAGCGCGCTTTGCGCGCTGGCGTTCGACGCATCCGCGAGTTGCGGCGCCTCCTTCTGCGTCGTCAACACCGACTGGATCACGCAGGGTGCCTGGACCGAACCCGGCCTGAGGTTCGACCTTCGCTACGAGTACGTGGACCAGGACCAGCCGCGACACGGCACCGACAGGATCCCGGTCGGCCAGGTCCCGGCGCACCACGACGAGGTCGAGACCCGCAACCGCAACCTCGTCGCGGCACTCGACTGGAATCTGTCGCCGGCGTGGTCGCTCTCGGCGATCGTGCCGTACGTGAACCGCGACCACTTCCACATCCACAACCATCGTGGAGAGAAGCTCGACGAGCGCTGGAGCCTGCGCGGGGTCGGCGATGCCAAGGTGCTGGGCCGCTACCAGGCGTTCGCGTCCGCGGACCCGGCGGCGCCGAGCTCCGGCGGGTTCACCTTCGGCGTGAAGCTGCCCACGGGCGAGCACGACCAGGCCAATGGTGCGGGTGCGGTCGCGGAGCGCTCGCTGCAACCGGGCACGGGCACGACGGATGTCATCGCCGGCGCCTGGCTTCATGGCGGCGCACCGCTCGAGGGTTGGACGTGGTTCGCGCTCGTGCAGGGCCAGTGGGCGACGAGCGAGCGCGACGGCTACAAGCCGGGCGAGCAGGTGCAGGTCGACGGCGGCCTGCGTTGGGCGTTCGGCGCGTCGGCGGCGTTCCTGCTGCAGGCGAACTACCTCCACAAGGGGCGCGACTCGGGCGCGGAGGCCGAGCCCGCGGACAGCGGCCAGCAGTCCTTCTTCGTGAGCCCCGGGGTGTCGTGGAACCTGGGGCGCGATGCGCAGCTGTACGCGTTCGTCCAGGTGCCGCTGTGGCAGAAAGTGAACGGCGTGCAGCTCACGGCCGACTGGTCGGCGCTCGCGGGAGTAAGCTGGCGCTTCTGATGAGCTGCCTGCGCCGTCTCGGCTTCGCCCTCTGGCTGGCCCTTGCCCTCGTGGCGGGCCAGCACGCGGCGCTGCTGCACGAGCTGGGGCATGCGACCGAGCAGCTCTCGCACCAGCAGGATTCGAAGCCCGCCCCGCTCACGTGCGACAAGCACTTCACCTCGGCGCAATTCGTGGGCGCCACCAGCCAGGGGGTCGCGATTCCCCCGGTGGATTGCGAGCCGCTGGCGATCGCCTTGCACGAGGCACCCGCCGGGGCGCGACACGCGCCGGCGTACCGCTCCCAGGCTCCTCCCGCGCTTCTCTGAGTTCGTGATTCCGTGCCGTCGCCCTCGCGGGTGACGGCGTGCATCCCACGTTTTCCGAGGAGCATTCGATGTCTTCCGTCCGTTCCATGGCCAGCGCCTGCGCGCTGGCGATGTTGCATGCGCCGGCATTCGCCGCAAGCGATGCCGAGCTCGCCGAGATCCGCAACGAGATCCGCAGCCTCAAGTCGAGCTACGAGGCGCGCATCCAGGCGCTCGAGCAGCGGCTGAAGGAGGCCGAGGCGCGCGCCGCGACCCAGCCCACCGCACCCGCACCCGTGCCTGCTCCGATCGCCGCCGCACCGGCAGCCTCCGCCGGCAGCGCCGCTTCCAGCGCCTTCAATCCCTCGATCTCCGCAATCCTCAACGGCCGCTACACGCACACCTCGCGCGACCCGGCGGGGTCCGCCATCCCCGGCTTCCGTCCCGAAGGCGAGATCGGCCCGGGGCGCCGCGGTTTCTCGCTCGGCGAAAGCGAGCTCGTGCTCTCGGCGAGCGTCGATCCGCTCTTCGACGCGGCGCTCAACCTCGCCGTCACGCCCGAGGACACCGTCGAGGTCGAGGAAGCCTACGGCCGTTACCTCGGCTCCTCGATCGGCATGACGCCCAAGTTCGGCCGCTTCCGCTCGGGCATCGGCTACCTGAACGAGCAACACGCGCATGCGCAGGACTTCGCCGATGCGCCGCTTCCCTACCAGGCCTTCGTCGGCGGCCATTACACGACCGACGGCGTGCAGGTGAAGTGGGTGGCGCCGACGGAGGTCTACGTGGAGCTGGGCGGCGAGGTGGGCAATGGCGACGCCTACCCGGGCGCGCAGCGCACGCACAACGGTGCCGGCGCCGGCGCGGCCTTCGCGCACTTTGGCGGCGACTTCGGCGACAACGCGAGCTGGCGCGCGGGGGTCTCGCACCTGCGCACGAAGTCCTCACTCGAGGAGGGCGAGGGCGAGGTGACGGGTGCGGCCGCGAGCCGCCTCACGATCGCCGACTTCGTGTGGAAGTACGCTCCCCGCGGCAACCCGCGCGAAGGCAGCTTCAAGGTGCAGGGCGAATATTTCGACGGCCGCATCCGCGAGGCTGCGAGCCAGAGCGGCTGGTACCTGCAGGGCGTATGGCAGTTTCATCCCGAGTGGCGAATCGGTGCGCGCTACGACCGGCTGGACCCCGGAGGGGTCGACGACGTGACCCAGGCGCCGCGGCGCGCCTCGGCGATGGTCGACTGGAACCCGTCGGAATTCTCGCGCGTGCGCCTGCAGTTCAGCCGCAGCGAGCTCGCCGCGGGGACCACCGACAACCAATGGGTCCTGCAGTACATCCTGAGCCTGGGCGCGCACGGTGCCCACAGATATTGAGGACGCGCCCATGAGATCGCTCGCCCTTTCGTTGCTGGTCGTCGTCATGGCCGCGGCCCGACCTGTCGCGGCCGAGCTCAACATATTCGCCACCGTTCCCGAGTGGGGCGCCCTCGCGCAGGAGCTGGGGGGCGACAAGGTGAAGGTCTACACCGCCACGACGGCGCAGCAGGATCCGCATCGCATCGAGGCACGCCCGAGCCTCATCGCGCGCGCGCGTGCCGCCGATCTCGTGGTCGCCACCGGGGCCGAGCTCGAGGCGGGATGGCTGCCACTCGTGCTCCAGCAGGCGGCGAACGCGAAGGTGCGCGGCGGCACGCCCGGCTATTTCGAGGCGGCCGCCGTCGTCCCGCTGCTGGGCAAGCCCGCGCGCCTGGATCGGGCCGAGGGTGACATCCACGCGCAGGGCGATCCGCACATCCAGGGCGATCCGCGCAACATCGCGCGCGTCGCCGACGCGCTCGCCGCGCGCCTCGCCGAAGTCGAACCCGCGAACGCGGCGTACTACCGGGAGCGCCACCGGCTGTTCGCCGAGCGCTGGACGGCGGCGCTCGCGCGTTGGGAGAAGGCTGCCTCGCCGATGAAGGGAGTGCCGGTGGTGGTGCAACACCGTTCCTTCACCTATCTCATCGCATGGCTGGGCATGGTGGAGGTCGTGGCGCTCGAGCCCAAGCCGGGCATGGAGCCCACGACCGCGCACCTCTCCGCGGTCCTGGGGGCGCTCGAGAAGAAGCCGGCGAAGCTGGTGCTGCGCGCCGCCTACCAGGGCGATCGCGCCTCGCAGTGGCTGGCGCAACGCGCCAAGGTCGAGGTCGTGGTGTTGCCGTTCACGGTCGGCGGGAGCGACGGCGCGAAGGACCTCTTCTCCCTCTACGACGACACGCTGCAGCGCTTGCTCAAGGGGCTGGGATGACGCTCGCCGGTTTCGACCTCTCCATCCTCTGGCCCGCGTTCGCCGCTGGCCTGCTGGTGACCGCGACGCACGTCCCGCTGGGCACGCAGGTGCTCGCGCGCGGCATCGTCTTCATCGACCTCGCGATCGCGCAGATCGCCGGCTGCGGCGTGCTGCTCGCGAACCGCATGGGGTTCGAGGCCGAGGGCGTCGCCGTGCAGGTGGCCGCGCTCGTCGCCGCGCTCGCCGGCGCGATGTTGCTCACGTGGACCGAGCGCATCTGGCCCGACGTGCAGGAGGCCGTCATCGGGGTGGTCTTCGTGCTCGCGGCAACGGGGGGCATCCTGATGCTTGCCGGCGACGTTCGCGGCAGCGAACACCTGCGCGACCTGCTCGTGGGGCAGATCCTGTGGGCCGACCCCGCGCGCCTTGCCTGGGCGGCCGGCGTCTACGCCGCGGTGCTCGCGCTCTGGTTCGGCATCGGCGAGCGCATGGGCCGCGTCGGCTTCTACGCGCTCTTCGCGGTCGCGGTCACGGTGTCGGTGCAACTGGTGGGACTCTACCTCGTGTTCGCCACGCTCATCGTGCCCCCGCTCGCCACGCGCCGGATGAAGCGCGGGCGCCTCGCGGCGGCATGGGCCGTGGGCGCCGCAGGCTATGCCACCGGACTCATCGCCTCGACGGCTTTCGACCTGCCCAGCGGTCCCGTGATCGTGTGGATGTTGTGCGTGCTGGGTCTCGTCGCCTATGCCGCCCACGGCCGCGCGAGCGTGGTGCCGGTTCCGGCGCGTTAACATCGCGCGATGGCGAATCAACTGCCGCTCGTCGCTCTTCGCGATGTGTCATTCCGCTGGCCGCGCACCTCCGGGGACGCGCTGCGCGTGGCCCGTTTCGACCTCGCGCCCGGCGAGCGCGTGTTCGTGCGCGGTCCCAGCGGCAGCGGCAAGAGCACGCTTCTGTCGCTCGTGGCCGGCATCCTCGTCGCGCGCGAGGGCAGCGCGAGCTTCATGGGGCGCGAGTGGTCGACGATGTCGGGCGCGCGCCGCGACGCCTGCCGCGGCGACCATATCGGCTACGTGTTCCAGCAGTTCAACCTCCTGCCGTATCTCTCGGTGCTCGACAACGCGCTGCTGGCTTGCCGCTTCTCGCCGCGCCGCGCCGAGCGCGCCGGCGAACCGAAGCGTGAGGCCGAGCGGCTGCTCGCGCGCGCGGGGCTCGGGGCGGAGCTCTGGACCCGCAAGGCCACCGAGCTCTCCGTCGGCCAGCAGCAGCGCGTGGCCGCGGTGCGCGCGCTGCTGGGCCGGCCCGAGCTGGTGATCGCCGACGAGCCGACCTCGGCGCTCGACGAGGAGCTGCGCGATGCGTTCATGAGGGTGCTGGTCGACGACTGCGCCGAAGCGGGCAGCGCGCTCCTCTTCGTGAGCCACGATCCGCGGCTGGCCGCCGGCTTCCAGCGCGTGGTCGACATCCGGGAGCTCGCCGCATGAAGCCCATGCTCGGCATGGCCGCGCGCAGCGCCTGGAACCGGCGCTTCGCCCTCTCGCTGGTGGTCATCTCGATCGCGCTCTCGACCTTCCTGCTGCTCGGCATGGAGCGCGTGCGCAAGGACATGCGCGCGCATTTCTCCAACGCCGTCTCGGGCACCGACCTCATCGTGGGCGCGCGCGCGGGCTCGGTGCAGCTGCTGCTCTATTCGGTCTTCCGCATCGGCGCGGCGTCGAACAACATCCGCTGGGCGAGCGTGGAGGCGGTCGCGAAGCATCCGCAGGTCGCGTGGGCGGTGCCGATCTCGCTCGGCGACTCGCATCGCGGTTTCGCCGTGGTGGCCACGACGACGGAGTACTTCGGCCGCTTCCGCTACGGCGACCGGCAGGCGCTCGCCTTCTCGTCGGGCCAGGCTTTCGGCAAGCCCTTCGAGGCGGTGCTGGGCGCCGACGTGGCCGCCTCGCTCGGCTACAAGCTCGGTGATCGCATCGTGCTCGCGCACGGGGACGGCGCGCTCGAGGAGAACGACCACGCGAAGAACCCGTTCACCGTGGTGGGCGTGCTCGCGCGCACCGGCACGCCGGTGGATCGCTCGGTGCACATCGACCTGCCGTCGATGGATGCACTGCATGCCGAGGCCGCGCCCGCGCCTGGCGGCCCCAGCTTCGGCCCTCTCCCGCCCAACGCCGGGACCGCGCCCGCGGCCGCGCCGGCAAACTCGCCGCCGAAGAGCGTGACCGCAGTGCTGGTGGGCCTGAAGAGCCGTGCTGCGGTGTTCTCGATGCAGCGCTGGGTCGCGGACTACCGCGGCGAGCCGCTGCAGGCGCTGCTTCCCGGTGTTGCGCTCGACGAGCTCTGGGAGCTGGTCGGGATCGCGGAGCGCAGCCTCCTCGCGATGGGCGCGATGGTCTTCGTGGTCGGGCTCGCCGGGATGGTGGCCGTGATCCTCGCCGGGCTGGACGAGCGCCGCCGCGAGCTCGCCATCCTGCGCGCGGTGGGCGCGGCGCCGCGCCACGTCATGGCGCTGCTCGCGCTCGAGTCGGCCCTGATCACGCTGGGCGGCGTGCTGCTCGGCATCGTCGCCACGTACGGGGTCACCGTTCTCGCCTCGGGTTGGGCACAATCGAGGTTCGGCATCGCGCTGCGGCTGGAGCCACCCGCGGCCGGCGAGTGGACCGTGGTCGGCGCGATGCTGGCGGCGGGCCTCCTCGCCGGGTTGCTGCCCGGCCTGCGCGCCTACCGGCTCTCGCTCGCCGACGGATTGTCACCGAGGATCTGATGAAGCAAAGACGACGTTTCCTGATGGGCCTGGCCGCGGCGGCGCTTGCCGGCGCCAGATCTTCATTCGCCGCCACCGACGAGAAGGGCGGCCCCAGGCAGCTGCGCTGGGACGACCTGGTGCCCAAGGGCTGGAACCCGCTCGACGAGTACCGCAAGGCGAACCCGATGCTGGAGGGCGACTCGCCCGAGGGCATGCAGGCGATGCGCGACATCTGGGACAACGCGCCCACGCTCAAGACCCTCGACGGGCAGACGGTCAAGATCCCGGGCTACGTGGTGCCGCTCGAGGCGATCCAGGACTCGATGCGCGAGTTCCTGCTGGTGCCTTACTTCGGCGCCTGCATCCACTCGCCCCCGCCGCCGGCGAACCAGATCGTGCACGTGACTCCCGCCACGCCGCCGAAGGGCTTGCGCGCGATGGACGTCGTGTGGGTCACCGGCGTGATGACGGCCAAGCGCGGCGACTCGATGATGGGTGCGAGCGGCTATCGCATCGAGCGCGCCTCGATCGAGCCCTACGAGCGCAAGAAACAGTAATGCGCACGGCCGTGGCGTTGGCGTTCGCGGCCGCGGCTCTCGCGGGTGCAGCCGCGGCGCAGGAGCCGCACGCGCACGGCGTGGCCCGCCTGGACGTCGCGCTCGAAGGCCGGCGGCTCACGCTCGACTTCGCCGCGCCCCTCGAGGACGTGCTGGGCTTCGAGCGGCGGCCGGCCAACGACAAGGAGCGCGCGGCATTCGAAGCGGCCGCGGCCTACTTCAAGGGCGGACGCGCGCTGGTCGCGAGCGCGGCGGCCAATTGCCGCGTGGCCGAAGGCAACGTGGAGATCGAGGAGCGCGGCAAGGGCCATTTCGAATGGGTCGCGAAGCTGGCCTACGACTGCAAGGAGCCGCAGGAGGCGCGGGAGATCGACGCGGCGTTGCTCGCGCAGTACAAGCGGGTCCAGCGCGTCGACGTGCGCGCCGTCACCTCGAAGGGACAGTCGTCCGCGCGCCTGACCGCGGGCAGGCGCACCTTCGCGCTGTAAGGTCCGCGCGCGGTCACGAACCGTAACCCGCGCCTCTCCGTCGCCGGGCCACAATCGCGCGCATGAAGCAATCACTTCTCGCCCTGGCCCTCGCCGCGCTCGTGCTCGCGGCGACCGCGGTCCTGGCGCAATCGCAGCCCCAATACGGCTGCGACTCGCCCGAGTCGCGCCAGCTCGACTTCTGGGTGGGCGATTGGGACCTCACGTA
>Ga0111538_10003304_pt1 | contig 22580 bp, 23 predicted proteins | sample SoiMethybrSBSTD1_FD_79669 | JGI IMG/M metagenome (GOLD analysis project Ga0111538, IMG submission 79669) | Bulk soil microbial communities from a Populus tree surrounding site in Tennessee, USA - Soil MetaG P. TD hybrid SBSTD1 (version 2)... | ecosystem: Environmental > Terrestrial > Soil >...
CGATCCCGCCCTGCTCGAGCGCCTGGGCGCGTCGGTCGAGCTGCTTCGCGAGCTTCGGATGGACGGTGAAGCCCTCGGGCACCGTGACGAGCTCCCGGTCGAGCTCGCGCAGGCGCTCGGCGGCGACGGCGGTGACGACCTCCGTCGACGAGCTGCGCGGGATCCGGCCCTCGGTGGCGACCGATGCCTGCGCGAACGAGTCCTTCAAGCGCTGGTGGGACTCCTTGAGCATCGTCTCGACCTGGCGCTGCAGCGCCTCGGCGTCCGACTCCGAGAGCACGCCTTCGGCGACGAGCTCGTCCGCGTACTGGTCGCGGGCAGTCGGCTGTTCGGCGATCCGGGCCGCCATCAGGGGCTGCGTGTAGGCGGCTTCGTCTTGCTCGTTGTGGCCGTGGCGGCGGTAGCCGACCAGGTCGATGACGACATCGTTCTGGAAGCGACGTCGGTAGGCCATCGCCAGCCTGACGGCCGCGACGCAAGCCTCCGCATCGTCGGCGTTGACGTGGACGATCGGGAAGTCGAAGCCCTTGGCAAGGTCGCTCGAATAGCGGGTCGAGCGCCCGTCGACCGGGTCGGTCGTGAAGCCGATCTGGTTGTTCGCGATCAGGTGGAGACTGCCCCCGGTCGAATAGCCCTCGAGCTCGGCGAGATTGAGCGTCTCGGCGACGATCCCCTGTGCAGGGAAGGCGGCGTCGCCGTGGATGAGCACCGGAAGGGCGACGCGCGGATCGTGGCGGCCCTCGCGGGTCGAACGGTCGGTTTGCTCGGCGCGAGTTCGACCCTCGACGACGGGATCGACAGCCTCGAGGTGGCTCGGGTTGGCCGCCAAGGTCACGGTGATGTCGCCGGCCGGGGACTTCCGCGTGCCTTCGGCGCCGAGGTGGTACTTGACGTCTCCGGTGCCACCCTCTGGGTCGGCCGCGACGGCTTCGATCGTCCGCTCGCCTTCGAACTCGCGCAGGATCGTCTCGTACGGTCGGCCGATCACGTGGGCGAGGACGTTGAGCCGACCGCGATGGGCCATCCCGATCACGACCTCGTGGGCGCCGCCCTCGGCGGCGAGGTCGATCGCCTCGTCGAGCATGGGGATCAGTGCGTCGAGGCCCTCGACGGAGAACTGCTTCTGGCCGAGGAAGACGCGGCGCAAGTAGTGCTCGAGACCCTCGACCTCGGAAAGCCGCGCGAGCAACCGTTTTTTCTCGTCGGCGCTCAGCGGGCGGTGGTAGCGGCCGGACTCGATCGCCTCGCGCAGCCAGACGCGCTGCTCGTGGTCGGAGATGTGCTCGATCTCGTACGCGCTCGTTCCGGAGTACGTCTCCTGAAGCTTCGGCAGCACGTCGGCGAGCGTCTGGCCCGGCGCGTGAACGCGCAGGATGCGCGCAGGGATGCGGCGCTGAAGCTCCGGCGTCAGCTTCGGGGACATCCGTTCCGGCTCGAGGGCGGGATCGCCGACCGGCTCCGTGCCGAGTGGATCGAGATGGGCGGCGAGATGCCCGTGCATCCGCAACGCCTTGACGAGCGACATCGCCGCTGCGACGCCGGCGATCAGCTCGTCGTCGGCGACCGGCGCGGCTGCGGGCTCGGGTGGCGCGGGAGCGGGCGCCGGCGGCGGTGGCTGGGCGGCTTCCGCGTGGCCGTTCGTCTCGCGAAGGTTCTCCAGCAGGCGCGCGAGGCCCGGCAGCGCCTCGATCAGGTCGCCGTCGCCGCTCTCGAAGAGCGTCCGCCACTCGGACGGGACGGCTTCGGGGTTCTCGAGGTACTCCTCGAGCAGCGCGCGCGCGTAACCGGAATTGACTGCGTCGACGTCAGGCATGGATCGTCTTGTTTGTTGTAGCAGGGCCCGCTCCTCTCGGAGCGTGCCTTAGAAGATGGGGTGATTCGTGATGATCGCGAAGAACGTGCCGACGATGAAGCAGGCCCCCGAGATCGCAAGGGCCGCCGCTGCGAGCTTCTGGTGGCGTCCGCCGATTCCTACCGCGATCAGCGAGATCAGGATCGTGAACGGCGTGATCCGCACCGGCCGGTACGCGAGCGCGATGCAGCTGCCGAAGATCGCGAGCGCCGCGAGGATGCCGGCGACGCTTTCAGCAGGCCCCTCGCCCGCTCGGGCCGGCGCGCTCACCTAGCGCGGGCGCTCGCCCGCCTGAGCTGGCCGCGCGGGGTGTGCGGGCCGCCGCGCGGAGGGCGACGTGGCGGCCGCCGTCGCGCCACCCACGCATGCGGTCTGTCGGGCGGCGTCTGCGGCAGGGCGGGAAGTAGCGCGGGCTCCGGCGGCCTCGGCTCCGCCTTCACGGCCCAGTAGACGACCGCGCAGAGATAGACGATCGGGATCTTCAGGATCAGCATCATGAAGATCAGCTCCCACATCGGCACCCGAAGTGTAACGTCGCACCGTGGTCGACTCGGTACGTGGTAGCTGCCTGTGTGGGCGCGTTACATTCGAGGTCGTGCTCCCGTTCCGCCGCGCGAATCACTGCCACTGCTCGCGGTGCCGCAAGCATTCCGGAGCGTTCGGCCTCACGCAGGGACGGGTGCCGCGCTCGCAGTTCAGGCTGCTCTCGGGTGAGGAGTCGATCCGCGTCTTTCGGCCCGACGGCGGCAAGGTGAAGGCGTTCTGCGCCGAGTGCGGCTCGTCGCTCTTCGGCGCGGATTGGCCGGGTGGCGACGAGGTCTCCGTGCGGCTGGGCGCGCTCGACGGGGATCCCCAGATCCGGCCGGAGTACCACACGTTCGTCCGCTCGCGCGCGCCGTGGGACGAGTTGCCCGACGACGGCCTGCCGCGTTACGAAGAGCTGAACTCGGCCGAGCGGTAGCCGCCCCCGCCGGGCGTCTCGATCCGAACCACGTCACCCGGCGCGAGATCGCAGCTGACCTTCCCGGCCAACTCGCGGCCGTTCAGCAGGTTGCGACCGACGCGGCCGGGCTCGCCGCCGTCTCGGCCTTGCGGCGCGTGCCGCCGCCGCTCGCTGACGATCGACAGGCGGCAGGCCTCGAGGACGCGCAGTTCGCGGACGACTCCGTCGCCGCCGCGATGCATCCCCGCCCCCCCTGAGCCGAGGCGCAGCGCGTGTCGCTCGACCCGGATCGGATAGCCGAGCTCGAGCGCCTCGGTCGGCGTCGAGAGCGTGTTCGACATCGCGACGTGCACGCCGGATGGCCCGTCTGCGTCCGGACAACCGCCCTGGCCGCCGCCAATGGTCTCGTAGTAGGTGAATCCGTCGTTCCCGAGCGTGACGTTGTTCATCGTTCCCTGGCCCTGGGCAGGCACGTGGATCGCCTGTCCGAAGGCGCAGAAGACGACGTCGGCAATGCGGCTGGAGGTCTCGACGTTGCCGGCGGCGACGGCGGCAGGTGAGCGGGCGTTGACAAGCGAGCCGACCGGTGCGCGCACGGTCACCGGAGCGAAGGCGCCCCCTGAGGCGGGTGTATCGGGGTCGGTCAGGCAACGGACGACGAAGTAGCAGGCCGAGCGCGTCACCGCGAGCGGGCAGTTCAGGTTGCCGTCGTGCTGGGGCGCGGTTCCGCCGAAGTCGAGCTCGAGCCCGTCGCCTTCGATCGTCAGCGTCACGAAGAGCTCGAGGTCGCCCTCGAGAGCCTCGAGGAGGTCGCGCGCCTCGTAACGGCCGTCCGGGAGCTCGGCGATCGCCGCTCGCACGCGCCGCTCGGCGTAGTCGTGGAGCTCGTCCATCGCGGCGACGACGAGATCGCGTCCGCGCCGTGTGCAGAGCTCCTCGAGCCGCCGGGCGGCGAGCCGGTTGGCAGCGAGCTGCGCGCGGAGATCGCCGCGCCGCTCGTCGGGATTGCGCATCCGTCCGGTGAGCGAATCGATCGTCGCGGCGTCGAGCCTTGTGGGCGGGATCACGATCCCCTCCTCGTCGAGGCTCCGCGAGGTCGCGGGGAGGCTCCCCGGCTCGTCGGCGCCGACATCGGCGTGGTGCGCGCGCGTCGCCGCGAAGCCGACCGGAGTTCGGGAGACGAGCGTGATGTCGGGCAGGTGCGTACCGCCCGTGTAGGGGTCGTTGAGGACGAAGACGTCGTCCGGGCCGGGATCGTGTTCGCGGACCGCGGCGACCGCGTCGGGCAGCGCGCCGAGATGGACGGGGATGTGCTCGGCCTGAGCGACCATGCGGCCACGCTCGTCGAAAAGCGCCGTCGAACAATCGTGGCGCTCTTTGATGTTGGCCGAGAACGCCGAGCGAATCAGCACCGCGCCCATCTCCTGGGCGACCGAGTGCAGCGCGCTGCCGAGGACCTGGAGCTCTATTTGCATGGCCTCGTCACTCTCGCGTCACGCTCTCGTCAGCACCAGCGTGCTAGACCCATCCCTAGCCCCCACCCACCCCGGGGGAACGAAGCACGTCGCGCCGGCGAGCTCGACGGTGACGGGCCCCTCGACGTGGAGCGGCTCGCCGGGCGGTAGCTCGACCTCGGGTCCCGGGGTCGTTTCTGCCGTGCGGACGGCGACGAGCTCGACGTCGCGTCCGCGGTCGGCGTAGCCGTACCGCTCCTCGTGCGCGCGGTGAAAGGCCTCGGCGAGACCGGACTGGATCGGAACGGTCAGCTCGAAGGACTGGCCGGCGTAGCGGAGGTCGGCAGCGCCCTCGGCCGGCAGGTCGTCGACCTCGTCGAGCGGCCGCACGTACGGGACGACGCGGTCGCGCCGCTCCTCGCTCGCGACCAGGCCGAGCGCCGAGAGCACGCCGGCCGCCGCCGGCACGAGCACCGTCCCGATCTCCAGCTCCTCGGCGAGCGGGCACGCGTGCAGCGGGCCGGCGCCGCCGAAGGCGACCAGGGCAAAGTCGCGGGGGTCGTGCCCGCGCTCGACGGAGACGACGCGCAGGGCGCGGAGCATCTCAGCGTTAACGACCGCGATCGCATCCGCCGGATCGATGCCCGCGAAGGCGCGTTCTGCCGCCTCGGCGTCGAGCGCCAGGCCGCCCGCGAGCGTCGGTGGCAGCCGACCGAGGAGCAGGTTGGCATCCGTCACCGTCGGCCTCGTCCCGCCGCGGCCGTAGCAGGCCGGGCCCGGATCGGCGCCCGCGCTTTCCGGCCCGACGCGCACGGCGCCTCCGCTGTCCCGCCAGATGATCGACCCGCCACCGGCGCCGACCGTGTGCAGGTCGACCGACGGAAGCCGCAGCGGGAGGCCGGTGACCTCGCGCTCGGCCGCAAGGCCGGCGCGACCGTCTTCGATCAGCGAGACGTCGGTCGACGTCCCGCCCATGTCGAACGAGATCGCGTTCTCGAAACCGGCGCGCCTGGCGAGCAGCGCCGCGCCGACGCTGCCGGCCGCCGGCCCCGACAGCAGCGCGATCGCCGGATGCGCCGCGGCCTCGTCGAGGGAGGCGACGCCGCCCGACGACCGCATCACGAGCGGCTCGGGCAGCCCCGCAGCTGCGACTCGGTCGCCGAGAGTGCCGAGGTAGCTCGCGACGGACGGCCCGAGGTAGGCGTCGATCGCGGTCGTCGAGGCCCGCTCGTACTCACGGAACTCCGGCGAGATCTCGTGCGCGGCGACAACCCGGGTCTCGGGCAGGCGGCGCCGCAGTTCCTCGGCGACGGCCAGCTCGTGGTCCGGCTCGCGAAACGAGAACAGCAGGCAGACAGCGACGGCCTCGGCGTCGAGTTCCGGGAGCGAGTCGAGGTCGAGCGGCGTGATCACGCCGTCCGGCCCCATGCGCTCCTGGACGCCGAAACAGCGCTCGAGCGGCACGAGAGGCTCAGGGTGGTCGACGCAGAGCCGGTAGAGGTCGGCGCGATTCTGGCGCCGCAGATGTAAGAGATGCTCGAACCCGTCGGTCGCGACGAACGCCGTGCGCGCGCCCTTGCGCTCGAGCAGCGCGTTCGTCGCGACCGTCGTCCCGTGCGCGAACCGCTCGACTCCGACCGCGCCGACCTCGGCCGCCGCGGCGAGCACCGACTCCGCCTGGTTCCCGGCCGTGGGAACCTTGGCCGTCCGCAGCCCGCCTTCGTCCGAGAGCAGGACCGCGTCGGTGAACGTGCCCCCGACGTCGACGCCGAGAATCGCCATCGCGCGAAACTACCGCGGGTGGGCGAAGCAAACGCGTACGAGCGGGCGGGGAACACGGCCTAGGGCGGCGACGTTGGGACCGAGCGTGAAAGCGACGTGGTCCGCGGAGGTCAAGCTAGTCGGCGCCGGCGGCGAGCCGGTCGACCTCGGGCGCACGCTGCTCTCGCACGGCTTCGTCGAGCTGCCGCCGATGCGGATCGACGAGGAGGTCCCCGCGCTCGAGGTGACGCTGCTTGCGGACGGACGCACCGCGCGCACGATCGACATCCGTGCCGGTCGCAAGGGCCACGCCCGTATCACCGTGCTCGGCCGGGCGCCGTCGCAGCGCGTCGCCGAGAAGCTGCTCGACCGCGCGCGCCACGTGCTTGCGCTCGACGAGGACCTGTCGGCGTTCTACGAGCTCGTCTCAGCCGACGCCGACCTCGCGTGGGCGCGGGCCGGAGCGGGCCGACTGGTCCGGAGCCCAACCGTCTTCGAAGACGTGATCAAGACGATCTGCACGACGAACACCGTCTGGTCGGCCACGACCAAGATGGTCACGGCGCTCGTCACGAACCTCGGCCCGGCGGCACCCGGCGGCCGTCACGCGTTTCCGACACCGGAGGCGATGGCCGAGCAGGACGAGCGGTTCTACACGGACGTCGTCCGCGCCGGCTACCGCGGCCCCTACTTGCGCACGATCGCCGTCGACGTGGCCGAGCAGAGGCTCGACCTCGAGGCGCTCCTCGACCCAGAGCTGCCCGACGCCGAAGTCGAGGCGCGGCTGCTCGCACTCCCGGGCGTCGGGCCCTACGCCACGGCGCAGATGCTGATGCTGCTCGGCCGCTACTCACGCCTGATTCTCGACTCCTGGTCGCGCCCCAAGTACGCGAAGCTGCGCGGCCGCAAGGCCAGCGACAAGACGATCGAGCGACGCTTCCGGCGCTACAAGCGCTACGCCGGGCTCGCCTTCTGGCTCTACGTCACCCGCGACTGGGTAGCCGAGCCGGCCGGGATCAAGTAGTGGAGCCGACGGGGCTCGAACCCGTGACCTTCGGCGTGCCACGCCGACGCTCTCCCAGCTGAGCTACGGCCCCAACTTGAGGGCGAAGTGTAGCTTCGAAATCGAAATCGCACGCCCAGCGGATTCCTCGCTTTTGGTTGTTTCGCGTCGGTGTGAGGCGGATTTGCAGTGCGCGTTGGCCGTTAATCGCCTCAAAGGGGATGAAGAACGAGGCGTCGAGCTCGAGGCAGTAGGCCGCGACGGCATCGATCTCATCGTAGGAATAACCGCGCCGAGCAAGACCCTTCGCGGTCCGCCGGCAGGAGTAGCAGCGGACGATGACGACATCGCCGTATCTCGTCGCCCATTTGCACTGCACACGCACGAGCCTCGGCCTTAGATCGAAGATCAGGTCGTATCGCTCGCCGTCCGTTAACGGCTTAAAGACACCGATGTTGAGCTTGCTCGCTGCGTGGGCGATTCCGAGCTCGGCAATCGCTCCCTTCTCATCGGTCGTGAACACTTCGGCAGCGTAGTTGTCCTGCCGGACGACAACGTTGTCGAAACGGACTACGCCGTAGCGGACGCGGCCTCGACGGACACCGACGGGACGTCGCCCCACAGCTCCTCGAGACGGTAGTAATCCCGCGCCTCGGGGGTGAAGACGTGGAGCACGGTGTCGAGGTAGTCGCCGACGATCCAGGTGCCCTCGGCTCCGCCCTCGACGTGCTGGGGCAACAGCCGCTCGTCGTGCTTGAGGCGCTCGTGCACCTCGTCCCAGATCGCCTTCGTCTGGCGCGGGTTGCGACCGGTGCAGATGACGAAGAAGTCGGTGTAGCTGCACACGGGCCGCATGTCGAGGATGACCACGTCCTCCGCCAGCTTCTCCTGGGCAAGGCCGGCGATTCGGCGTGCTTGTTCGAGAGGCGTCAGTGTCTGATCAGGTCCTTTCCGCAGCACACTCAGTCTAGCCGCCGTTTCGATAGAGGCCACGCTCTCGGATTAGACGCGCGACGCCGGACGGCACGAGCTCGTCGATCGGCTCGCCACGCTGAATCCGCGCGCGGACGTCGCTCGACGAGATGTTCGGCGAGAAGAGCGAGAACGGAACGACGCGGTCGCCGTAGCGCTCGAGGTCGGGCGGCGGATAGCCGGAGCGGGTGCCGACGGCCAGCTTCACCCACCGCAGGATCTCGTCCGGATCCTTCCAGCGCGGAAAGGCTTCCCCCTCGTCCGCCCCGACGACGAAGACGGCGTCGCCGAAGCGGCCGTCGCGGACGGCGTCCACCGTGTAGGGGTTCTCGTCGCGGACGATCCGCACCCGAGAAAGATCGGCGAATGCGGCGCGGGCCAGGTCTTCGCGAGTGTCGGCGTCCTCGGCACAGCCCCGATGGGCGGGCCTTGCGACAAGCATGACGACGAGCTCGTCGAGATCGAGCTCGCCCAGCGCCGCCTCCGCCAGCGCAAGGTGGCCGTTGTGCGGCGGGTCGAAGGTGCCGCCCAGGATCCCGGTCAATCGAGCTCCAGGAGCTCGCCTTCGACCTCGACCTCGTCACCCGTCTTCGCGCCGGCGGCACGAAGCGCGGCCTCCAGCTCGTCGCCGTCCGGGGCACGGCCGGTAACGCGGAAGCCACGGTCGGTGCGGAGGATCTTGAAGGGGCGCGAGCCGGCCGCCGGCCTGTAGACGAGAAAGTCGGCGAGACCGTCGTCGGCCGCGCGCTCCTCCGGGTCCGGGACGAGCTCGAACAGCGCCCGCCGAAACTCCTCGATCCCGGCGCCGGTCGCGCACGAGACCGCGAAGACGCGACGGATGCGCCCGTCCTCGAGCCCGAACGCCGGCGGCTCGGACATCAGGTCGAGCTTGTTGAGGACGACGACCTGCGGCCGCGACTCGAGACCGGCTCCATATTCGCCGAGCTCGCGGTCGATCGTATGGAACTGCTCGACAGGGTCGCCCGCTGCGGCGTCGATTACGTGGACGAGCAGCCGCGCCCGCTCCAGGTGCGCGAGGAACTCGTGGCCGAGGCCGACTCCTTCGCTCGCGCCCTCGATCAGGCCCGGCACGTCGGCGACGACGAGCTGGCGGCCGTCCGGGGCATCGACGGTCCCGAGGACGGGCTCGAGCGTCGTGAACGGGTAGTCGGCGATCTTCGGCTTCGCGTTGGAGATCCGGCTCAGCAGCGAGGACTTGCCGGCGTTCGGCAGCCCGACGAGCGCGGCGTCGGCGAGCAGCTTCAGTTGCAGCTCGTAGTCGGCCTCCTCGCCGGGCGTGCCGACCTCCGCGAACCGCGGTGTCTGGCGCGTAGGCGTGGCAAAGCGGCGGTTGCCGCGGCCGCCGAGGCCGCCTCGCGCGAGCACAGCCCGGGCGCCGGCGTGCGCCAGGTCGATGACGAGGTTGCCGTCCGAGTCGACGACCTGCGTCCCCACCGGGACTGGGAGCTCGATTTTCTCGCCGTCGGCCCCGTGCTTTCCCGAGCCGCCGCCGCGGCCGCCGCGGCCGCCCTCGAACGAGCGCTGCCGCCGGAAGCGCGAAAGATCCCGCAGGTCGGGATCCGCAACGAGGACGACGTCGCCGCCGCGGCCGCCGTCGCCGCCGTCGGGGCCGCCTTTCGGGACGTACTTCTCGCGCCGAAAGCTCAGCGCGCCGTCGCCGCCGCGCCCCGCCTGCACGCGAATGCGGGCGCGGTCGTTGAACACGGGTCTAGTCCCGGACCGGGTAAAGCCAGAAGGCGTCGCTTGCGATGCCGCCAAAGAGGCCGCGTGGCTTTGCCGCGCGGCCGCTAAACCCGCTCGCAGACGTCATTCCGGGCTGGATGAAGATGCGGCTACGACCGTTACAGTCCGCCGCTCGCCGCTCTGGCGGAAGCTGAGCGTTCCGTCGCGCTTGGCGAAGATCGTGTCGTCCTTGCCGATCCCCGTGCCGGGGCCGGGGCGGAAGCGCGTGCCGCGCTGCCGGACGATGATCATGCCGGCCTTCACCGTCTGGCCGTCGAACAGCTTGACGCCGAGGCGCTGCGCGTTCGAGTCGCGGCCGTTCCGGGAGGAACCAAGACCTTTTTTGTGAGCCATCTAGCTTTCCTTCTCTCGTTTTGCCTCGAGCGCGGAGATTGCGCCCTTGCGGGCCGCGTGCGCCCGCTCGTAGTCCAGCGCTGCCTCGACTTGCTCGGCCGACCAGCCAGGCGATTTCTCGTTGATGTCGGCGATTGTCATCTCCGCGTAGCCCTGGGGCAGCTTCGCCGGCGCCTCCACGGGCATCTCCTTCTTCGGAGCGGCCTCTCGCCTCGCCGCCCCGCCGATCGACTGGATCTCGATTTCGGAGAGCTTCGCTCGGAAGCCGGTGTGCCGGCGGTAACCCTTCTTCGCCTTGTACTTGCCGATGCGGATCTTCTTGCCGAGCGGCGAGCCGACCACCTTCGCCGTCACCTGGACGCGCGGAGACAGATCGGGCTTGCCGTTTCCGCCGGTGAGGAGCACGTCCGGATGGAACGTCTTACCCTCGGCGGTAGCGACGTGGTCCACGAGTAGGCGATCGCCCGCGTGGACGCGGTACTGCTTTCCGCCGAGTGAGATGATCGCGTAGTCAGCCATAGAAACGCGGGCGTTCCGCCCGCGGGGAGGCAGTCTAGCCGTGATCCCCGCTAGGCCGCAAAGGGCGGGTCTGAGCGACGTCTACGTGGTCTGGGCGCTGTTCTTCCTGGCCGCCGTGGCCGTGTTCGAGACGTATTGGCGGCTGCCGCCGAGCCAAACCTGGAAGGTGCACAACACCGGCTTCGTCGGCGGCGCCGGCCGCGCGTTCGTCTTCCTCAGCTTCTCGTGCGCGCTGGCCGCGATCGGCGTCCTGCCGATCGTGGTCGACCGGCTCGGAAACCGTCGGGCGGAGTTCGCCGGGATCGCGGCCCTTGTGCTCTGCCTAACCGTCGCCCTTCCCGGCGTGCAGACGGAGAGCCACCTCGACCCGAAGTGGGCGAACCTCCCCGCCGTCCTCGGAGTGGGGATCGCCTTCGCCCTGACCGTCTGGGCAAGTCGCACGGGGCGGCGGGAGTTCCCTCGTGCGACCAGGCGGGGCGACATCGCCCGGCTGATCGTCGGTGGCGTCTCGCTCTTCTTCGCCGCGCCGTACATCGCGGCCGAGCTCGGCTTCTTCCTCGACGGCGTGCCCGTGCTCGGCTGGTTCTTCCTGACCGGAGCAGCCCGGCCCGAGCCGGGCGCAGCGTACGTCCACGCCGCGGTCCACCACGGGCATCACCACGGGCTGGACGGTTTCCTGCTCGCGGCAACCGCTCTGCTTCTCTCGCGGCTCGTCGGTTCCATCCGCCGCCCGGTTCTGCGCACCGTCACCGCTGTGTACCTGGCGCTGTTGCTCGTCTACGGGCTGACGAACCAGGCCCAGGATCTCTGGACCGAGCAGGTCGTCAAGCGAGGCTGGACGAAGTGGGATATCCCAGAGGTGCTCCACCCGTCTCTGTCGGCCGCTTGGGCCGCGATGATCGGCTGCGGCCTCGTGATCTATGCGTTGTTCCTGCGGCCCCGGCGGGAGCCCTTCGCGCGAAGGGTGTAGAAGGGCTAGCGCCTCTCGACCTCGTCGATCCACTCCGACATCGGCACGTACTCGTCCGAGACCGGTTCGGCTTCTGGCTCTACCGTGGTCGTGGACTGGTCGCCGCCGTTCGTGCTCGGTGCCGCAGCGGTCTTCTTCTTCCGGTTGCGCCCGCCGCGGGATCCCCGCCGGGTCTTCTTCTTCGGCTTCGACTGCTCCTCGGCCGCGGGTTCGGAGTCGCCGTTCGCGGAAACCGGCTCCGGCTCCGGCTGCGCATCGCCGAGCGTCGGCTCGGGGATGTGGATCTTGGGCGTCGGCGCTGCGCCGTCCTGAGCCGCGCCGTCCGCGAGCGAAGCCGTCGTCTTCTTCTTCCGGCCGCGTCCGCCTCGCGAGCCGCGCCTCGTCTTCTTCTTCGGCTTCGGCTCTTCTGCCGCAGCCTCCTCGGCAACCGGCTCCGGCTTCTCCTCGGCGGGGTTCTCCTCGGCGGGCTTCTCCTTGGCGGGCTTCTCCTCGGTGGGCTTCGCCTCGGCCGGCTCAGCCTTCGCGATCTTGCGGGTCGGCGGCTTCCGGGTCGGCTTTTCCGCCTGGCCTTCGGCCGTGATCGGCTCGGGCTCGGCCTGTGCCTTCGAGACGAGCGACGCGTAGGCGGTTCCGTCGACGAAGCGCTCGATGCGCACCTTGACGTTCTTGCCGACCATCTTGGCGGCGTTGCCGACGCAGATCGTGTAGCCCTCGCGCGAGCCCATCGCCGAGGTCACATCGTGCTTGCCGATCTCGACGAGCTTCACCTGGAGCTCGGTGCCCTCAGCGACCGGCGTGTCGCCTTGCAGCTTCTCGAGCGTGCCTTGCCCGAGAACCTCGAAGAAGTCGTGCGGGACGCCCGCGCGCGGCTCGAGGACGAACCGGCGCCTTGTGTGGGCCTCGATCTCCATCAGCCGGCGCGCGCTCGGCCCGACGAGGATGCTGGCGACGTGGTCGTTGACGGCGACCTTGAAGGCCTGGTGACGCGAGCCCGCGGCCAGCGCGCGGAGCTTTCGCTCGTCGTCGATCGCCACCGACGCGTCGGAGACGATCACACCGTCGCCCTCGCAGACCGGGCACTTGCGGGTGAGGATCTCCCGCGGCCCGTCCGTGACGTTCTGGCGCGTCATCTCGACCAGCCCGAGCGGCGAGATCTCGACGACGTACGTCTTCGTCCGGTCGCGTTCGAGCTCCGTCTTCAGCGCCTCCTCGACAGTGGCCCGGTTCTTCGGGTTCGCCATGTCGATGAAGTCGATGACGATGATCCCGCCGACGTCGCGGAGCCTGAGCTGCCGGACGACCTCCTTGACCGCCTCGAGGTTGTTCTTCGTGATCGTGTCCTCGAGGCGGGCCCCCGAGCCCTTGCCGCGAGACCCGACGAAGCGGCCCGTGTTGACGTCGATGACGGTGAACGCCTCGGCGTAGTCGAAGACGAGGTAGCCGCCGGAGGGCAGGTCGACACGCCGCGAGAGCGTGGAGCGGATCTCGGCGTCGACTCCGGAAGCCTCCATCAACGGCGTCTTCTCGCGGTAGCGGGAAACGCGCTCGGCCATGTGCGGCGAGGTCTTCTTGAGGTAGCCGACGATGCGCTTCTGCGTCTTCTCGTCGTCGACGAGTAGGCGTTCGAAGTCGTCGGTGAACAGGTCGCGGACGACGCGGAGCGGCAGTTCGGCTTCCTGATAGAGGAGCGCCGGAGGTTTGGCCGACTTGGCGCGCGTCTCGATCTCCTTCCAGAGGCGCTGGAGGAAGACGAGGTCGCGCTCGATGTCCTCCGCGGAGGCGCCCTCGGCGGCCGTGCGCACGATGACGCCGCCCTTCTTCACGTCGAGGGCCTTCACGATGTCGCGTAGCCGGATCCGCTCGTCGTCTTCGAGCCGGCGCGAGACGCCGAGGCCTTCGCCGCTCGGGACGTAGACCACGAAGCGGCCGGGCAGCGAGATCTCTGTCGTCAGGCGCGCCCCCTTCGACTTCATCGGATCCTTGACCGCCTGGACGAGGACCTCTTCGCCGCGACTGATCAGGTCCTGGATCTTCTTGCCGTGCCGCTTGCCCTCGAGCTCGGGCACGACGATCTCATCGACGTACAGGAAGCCGTTCTTCTCGAGGCCGATCTCGACGAAGGCGGCCTCCATCCCCGGGAGGACGTTGTCGACGACGCCCTTGTAGACGTTGCCGGCGATCGAGCGGCGCTCGGGTCGCTCGAGGTAGACCTCGGCGACCTTGTCGTCTTCGATGACGGCGACGCGCTGTTCGCCGACGTCCACGGAGACGAGCAGCTCACGCTTCGCGGCCGGCAGCGGCGCGCGGCGCGGCGGCGTGCGGCGGCGCTGCTGTTGCTGGCTGCGACGCGAGCGCTGCGCAGGCTTCCGCTCAGGCCCCGCTTCCTTCTTCGCGGGCGCCGACTTGGTCTCGGCGGTGGCCGTCGCGTCGGTCTTCTTCTTGCGACCCCGGCCGCCGCGGCTTCCGCGTCGGCGCTTGGGCTTCGGTTGGTCGCCCGCCGCCGGCGGGGCGGGCTTCTCTGTCGTTACGGGCTCGGGTTGGGTCGCGCCCTCAGGGGGCGCGTCTTTCTGGCGCTTCCGGCGCCGGAAGAACTGCAGCAAATGAAATCTCCTTTTCGTGCGCGCGCGCTGGCGTCGCCCAGGATGGGGCGGAGCGCGCGCTGCGAATGCAAAACCATTAGACCCAGCCTAGCAGTGGCCCTGGTTGTCGCCGGTTCACGCGGCTTCTGCCGGCCGCAGCTTCGCCATCCGCGCGCGGACCGCGCGGAGCCGCTGCGAGAGGCGGGCCCAGGCCCAAGGCTCGACCTCCTGGTAGCGCACCTCGGACTGGGAGCGGGTGGCTTCCAGGTACTCGAACCAGGCGTCCGCCTCTTCGATCATCAGCAGCTCTTCGGCTTCGTTCGTGGCGGCCATCGTCCACCTCCGGGTCGATGCGCGAAGGGTAGGACCGGGGCCGGACGGACTAGAGGCGGCGGCGTCTCGCCGAGACGCCGCGAACGTAGATGGCCTCCAAGACGCCGATCGCGAGCAGGTTCGCGATCATCGCTGAGCCGCCGACCGAGACGAACGGAAGCGGGATGCCGGTGATCGGTGCGATCCCGATCGTCATGCCGACGTTGATGAAGATCTGGAAGAGCAGGGCGACGACGATCCCGCCCGCGACGATGGCGCTGAAAGCATCCCTGGCGACCGAGATAACCCTCAGGCCGCGCCAGACCACGAGCAGGTAGAGGAGCAGCAGGACCGAGACGCCCAGGAAGCCGCGCTGCTCGGCGACCGAGGCGAAGACGAAGTCGGTGGCATGCTCCGGCAGGAAGTTGAGATTGGTCTGCGTCGCGCCCTTGACCCCCCGTCCGGTCGCGCCGCCCGCGCCGACCGCGTTGATCGACTGCTGGACGTTGTAGGTCGCCGCGCTCGGATCGCTGTTCGGGTTCGTCCACCCCGTCAGACGCTGCTGCTGGTAGTGCTTGAGGACCGGGTGGCCCGTGGCGGGCAGGATCCAGAGCACGAGTAGCGCCGCCACGACCGCCGCGACCCCCAACGCCGCGAGGTGCACCCAGCGCGTCCCGGCGAGGAAGAGGACGCCTGCGAGCGCCGCCGCGTAGACCATCGCGGTGCCGAAATCGGGCTGGAGGAAGACGAGCAGGATCGGCCCGGCCGCGAAGCCTATCGCCGCGAGGACCGTGCGGCTGTCCCCGATCCGCTTCGCCCGGTCGGCCAGCAGCCCCGCGAGGAAGAGGACGAACAGCAGCTTCCCGAACTCCGAGGGCTGGAACTTGAAGAAGCCGAGGTCGAGCCAGCGTTTCGACCCACGCGTGACGGCGCCGGCGAGCAGCACGAGCACCATCAGCCCGAGCGTTCCGCCGTAGATCGCCCTTCGGTGCCGCCGGTAGTGCTCCGGGTCGACGAACACCGCCGCGACGAGCACCAGCGCGCCGAGCCCGGCGTAGACGGCCTGCCGGAAGACGTAGTAGTCCGCGTTGCCGGGCACGTCGTTTCGGGTGATCCCGGAGATCGCCCACAGGCCGAAGGCGACGAGCGCACCGGTCGCCGCCAGCAGGATCCAGTCGAGCCGGCGGACGATCGAGGCGACCTCGACCTTTTCGTCACGGCGGCTCCGCAACCCGCGCGCCCTGGTGTCGACGGCCTCAATCACTCTTCACCGGCACCGCGACAACCGTCGGGTGAGCTTTGAAGTACGACTCGAAGACCTTGAGCGCGGCCGGCGCCGCGGCAGTGCCGCCGTGGCCGCCGTTCTCGATCACGGCGCAGACGACGATCGTCGGCGCGTCGGAGGGCCCGTAACCGCACCACCAGGACTGGTCCATCTTTCCGGTGAACCCGGGGATGCTGACGTTCTTCTCCGCGGTGCCAGTCTTGCCGGAGATCGGGACGGGGAAGGTTCCGAAGATCGACGTCGACGTGCCGTAGGAGGCGTGCGTCGCCTGGTAGAGGCCCTGCCGGACCGAGTCGAGGTAGAGCGGGTCGATCCGCACCGTCGGCGCGGGCGGCGGCGTGAAGCTGTGCAGAACGCGACCGGGGGCCCGCGACGTGCTGACCTCCTCGACATCGGAGGCGATGTGCGGCTGGACGAGCCTGCCGCCGCTCGCGATCAGCGCGTAAAAGCGCGCCATCTGCAGCGGCGTCACGAGCAGGTCCTTCTGACCGATCGCCAGCTGAATGGAGTCACCCGGCTTCCAGAGGCGGTCGACGCGCCACTCCTTCGGGTCGGTCTTTGCCGTGTAGGCCGCCTTCCGCCACTCCGGAGTCGGCAGGAGGCCGGGCAACTCTCCCGGGAGGTCGACGCCGGTCGCGCGGCCGAAGCCGAACCGCGACGCCCATTCCTGGAACGGATGGCGGCGCGCCGCCGGCAGCTTGTAGAAGCGGTAGCCGAGCTCGTAGAAGTACGTGTCGCAGGATGCGCCGAGCGCGGTCGGCAGGGTCATCTGCTGGCTGACGAACGGGTCCCAGTTCTTGAACGTGCCGCCCGGGATCACGTTGTTCTGCTTGTCGTAGACGTGGTAGACGCCGGTGCACGCGAGCGGCGTGAACGGCGTCACCAGCCGCTCCTCGAGCGCCGCGAGGGCCGTCACCGGCTTGAAGGTCGAGCCGGCGGGGTAGAGCCCGGAGATCGCACGGTCGACCGCGGGGTAGTTGTCCTCGCGTGCGACACGCGCGTTCAGAAGCGGCGCGAGCTTCTTCGGGTCACGCGCGTTGAAGATGCCCGGCTGGAAGGTCGGGTTCGAGGCAAGGGCGAGGATCGAGCCGTCGCGGGGGTCGAGCGCCACGATCGCGCCCCCGTTCGCCGCCCAGCAGCCGACGCAGTCGGAGGCGTGGGCGGCGGCGATGCCCGCCCGGATGCCGCGCTCTGCGGCGCGCTGGAGATCCATGTCGAGCGTCAAACGAACGGCCTCACCCGGGACCGCCGCCTGCTCGGTCATCTTCTGGCCGATCGGCCGCCCGAGCGCGTCGACGCGCCACTGGGTCAGACCGTCCCTGCCGCGCAGGTAGGGGTCGTAGCGCGCCTCGACGCCGCCCTGGCCGACGTGGTCGCTCAAGTTGTAGCCCTTGCGGCGGTAGAGCTTGTACTGCGCCGGCGAGATCGGCCCCACGTTGCCGAGGATCTGTGCCGCGAGGGACTGGTAGGGGTAGCCGCGCAGGTAGGTCGGGACAAGCTCGACGCCCGGGAAGACGCGCTCGCGCTCCTTGAGGTAGAGGTACTGCGCCCTGTGGATCGATTCCTGGACCGTGACCGGGATGCCGGGGTCGCCGCCGCGCTTCTTGAGCTCCGTGACCATCTCGGACACCGGCACGTTGATGATCTTCGAGAGCCGGCGGAGCTCGTTGAGCCTTGCGGACCAAGTCTTCGGCAGGTCGGCGATCAGAAGCTGAACGGCGGTGGCGGCGCGGTTGTCGACGATCGTCTTCCCGTCACGGTCGATGATCGGCCCCCGCGGGGCCTCGAGCGGGATCGAGCGGAGCTGGTTGTTGAGCGCCGCGTGCAGATATTGCGGGCCGGACAGCACCTGCAAGGCCCAGAGCCGGAAGAAGAGGACGCCGAAGACCGCGATCGCGAGGCCGCCGAGGATCGCGATCCGCAGCGCCAGCTGGGGTGTCAGCCGGAACGGCTCGTCGAGCCCGGGCGTGGGAGGCAGGAAGGGACGAGAGCCGTGCCCGTTGGTCGAGGCACGCCTCGTGCGGCCGGGCCGGATCTCGGTGCTAGCCAATCAACTGCACCTCTTCGAGGCCAGTCGGAGCGCGGCGGAAGAGCCGGCGGCAGAGCGCGTACACCGGCAGCGTCAGGATCAGGTTGAAGATCAGCTCGAACGGAAACGCGTCGAGCAGCACGCGGGAAGCCGAGACGTTGTCCCCCAGCATGTAGTGGAGGATCAGCGCGCCGAGCGAGTAGAGGAACGTCACGACCGCGACGGAGACGAACGGTGCGTGGGTCCGGTCGCGCCCGGTCGTCTCGCCGTAGCGGCCGATCCAGTAGCCGGCGATCGTCAGCAGTAGCGAGGTGACGCCGAGCGTCTGCAGGGTCGCGGTGTCGACGACGAGGCCGACGGCGAACCCTGCGATCGCGCCGAAGATCGTCCCTCGCAACAGAGCGATCGACACAAGCGTGACCAGCACGAGGTCGGGCGCGCCGTGGAAGACGTCGATCTGCGCGAGCAGCGTGACCTGCACGATCGCGGCGACGAACAGGACCGCGGCGGCCTTGGCGGCGTCGCCGATCATCGGCGGTTCTTCGGGATCAGCACGAGCACAGAGCTCAGCGTGTTGAAGTCCGCGAAGGGCTGAAGCTGGACGCTCTTGTAGAGCGCGACGTCGTTCTGGCCGACCGAGGTGACCCGTCCGATCGGGATGTTGGGCGGATAGATCGAGCTGAGCGTGCCCGATTTCCAGCCGGCGGTGACAAGCTCGTCTCCCAGGTCCACGCGCTGGTCCTTGCTGACGTGCTCGAAACTGCTACCGGCCTTGACGATCCCGCGGGCCCGGGTGTTGACGTCGGTCGCGGAGACCCAGGTCGTGTCGTCGGTAAGCAGCGCCACGAGCGACTGGCGCTTCGCGACCTTGACGACGGTGCCGACCAGGCCGGCATCGGTCACGACCGGATCGTTCAGTTGGACGCCGTTCGCCGAGCCCGCGCCGATCACGACCTGCTGCACGAGCGCCGACGACGGCTGCGCATCGATGTCGGCGGCGACGTAGGTGTAGTTACGCGGGAAGCTGCGGCTGTTGACGAAATGGAGCTTCTTGCGGAGGGTGACGTTCTCACTCGCCGCCGCGGCGTTCTGAGTCGCCTGCTGGCGGAGCTGGTCGACCTCGCTGCGGAGGCGGTTGTTCTCGGACTTGGCGTTGACGAGGTCGGCGAAGTAGCCGTAGGCGTCGCGGAACGGACGCGAGACGCGGTCGGCAGCGACCTCGAACGGCCGCAGGACGGTCGCACCGGCGCTCTGGACCTGGTGCAGGCCGCCGCCCGACGACTCGCGGAAATAGATCGTTATCAGCCCGATCGAGAGCAGTACGAGCACGCCTGCCACGATCCGGCGCCTGACGGCGCTGGCCTGACGTGACGAGTACGAAACCGGCCTCGAGCGCGGTGCACCCGCCCCCAAGACCGCCAGCCTTGCTGAGCGGTTGCGAGGCACGAAGCGAATTAGTTTAGGGAAGGAATCGGAAAGTCGTTACAGAAGTTGGTTGGTTCGCGTTAGTACGGGCGATGATTGTTCCGCCGGGCCTTCGAGGCGCTGCGGTGGATCGCCTCGAACTCCTCGAGGCTGCGGCCGGAGCCGACCGCCACGCACGTGAGCGGGCTCTCGGCCAGGTGGACCGGCATCTGGGTCTCGTAGCGCAGCCGCTCGTCGAGCCCGTGGAGGAGTGCACCGCCGCCGGCGAGCACGATGCCGCGGTCCATGATGTCGGCCGCGAGCTCGGGCGGCGTCTTGTCGAGCGTCGACTTGATCGCGTCGACGATCTGGGTGACCGGGCCGTCGAGGGCGCGCCGAACCTCTTCGCTGCTTAGGATCACAGTCTTCGGCAGGCCGGTCAGCATGTCCCGCCCCCGGACCTCGGCCTGAACCTCGTCGCGAAGGTCGAAGGCGGAGCCGACCTCCAGCTTGATCTCCTCGGCGGTCTGCTGGCCGACGAGCAGCTTGTACTCGGTCTTGATGTGCTGGATGATCGCCTCGTCCATCTCGTCGCCGCCGACGCGCATGCTCTGGCTGACGACGATGCCGCCGAGCGAGATGATCGCGACCTCTGTCGTGCCGCCGCCGATGTCGACGATCATGTTCCCCGTGGGCTCGGAGACGGGCAGGCCCGCGCCGATCGCGGCGGCCATCGGCTCCTCGATCAGGTAAGCCTGGCGGGCGCCTGCGCTGAGTGTCGCCTCTTCCACGGCGCGCTTCTCGACACCGGTGACGCCGGACGGGACGCAGACGACGACGCGCGGGTGCGCGAACCGGTGCTGGTGGACCTTCTGGATGAAGTGGCGGAGCATCTGCTCCGTGACGTCGAAGTCGGCAATGACTCCGTCCTTGAGCGGACGGATCGCGCTGATCGTCCCCGGCGTTCGGCCCAGCATCCGCTTCGCCTCGACGCCGACGGCGTGGACCTCGCCGCTGCGCTGGTCGATCGCGACGACCGACGGCTCGCTCAGCACGATGCCCCGGCCCCTGACGTAGACCAGCGTGTTCGCGGTGCCGAGGTCGACTGCCATGTCACGGCCGCCGAACCCGGTCATTTGGTTGAAAATCCCCATGCGCGCCGAGTCTAGCTACCTGTCCGCGAGAAGTCGCTGCACGTGGCCCTGTGCAGCCTCGACCTCGTCTCGGACGAAACAGCCGGCGAGGTGATCGTTGACGAGCCCCGCGGCCTGCATCGTCGAGTAGACCGTCGTCGGGCCGACGAAGGCGAAGCTGCGGCGCTTCAGCTCCTTGGCGAGCTGCTTCGACTCGTCCGTGAGCGACGGCATCTCGGCGTAGCCGCGGGGCGGACGGCGCCGCGGCGGCGGGCGGAAGCTCCATACGAGCTCCGGAAGCGGGGAGTCGTCCCGAAGAGCGACCGTGGCGCCGGCGTTCTGGACGATCGCCTCGAGCTTGCGGCGGTTGCGGATCACGCGCGGGTCCTGCATCAAGCTGTCGATGTCTCTACTCGTCAAACCCGCGAGCGCGTCCGGATCGAACTCGGCGAGCGCGGCCCTGATCTCGTCGCGCTTGCGGAGGATCAGCGCCCAGGAAAGACCGCTCTGCATGGCCTCAAGCGACAGGCGCTCGAAGAGCCCTCGTTCCTCGGTGACCGGACGCCCCCACTCCGCGTCGTGGTAGTCGCGGTACCGCTCGTCGGTCGAGCCCCAGCGGCAGCGCGCCTTGCCGTCATCTCCGGTGACGAGGTCGCTCACGAAACGTCCCAAGCGGCCGTGCCCTGATGCCTGGCACCGGGGCAGGTCCCACTGAGACGAAGCCGTGCCGTCTCTGCGCCAACCTTGTGCCAGGCACCGGCGAAGTTCAGCTGCGCGGCTACGGTCGACACATGGCCCGTCCGCCGCGCCCCCAGGCTCCCGGGATGATCTACCACGTGACGACCCGCGGGAATCGCAAGGAAGAAATCTTCACGGACACGCGCGACCGACTCCGATTTCTGCAGTTGTTCGGACAGATCGTCACGACGTTGGAATGGCGGTGCCACACGTACTGCGTGATGACGAACCACTATCACCTTCTGGTACAGACGTCTGATGCAGACATCTCGCGTGGGATGCACCGGCTGAACGGCGTCTACGCGAAGTGGTTCAACTGGCGGCATGGCTACGAGGGTCATCTGTTCGAGCGTCGATTTCGGAGCCCGCTCGTCGAAGGGCATGCGCACCTCTTGGAGCTGACGCGCTACATCGCGCTCAATCCCGTCCGCGCCGGACTCGTGACGAATGCGGGCGACTGGAGGTGGAGCAGCTACAACGCGATGGTCGGCAAGGAGCCGCAGCCGGCGTTCCTCACCACGAGCTGGGTGCTGTCCTTGTTCAGCAGTGATCCGAGCCGGGCTCGCGAGTTGTACGCCGAATTCGTTGCAGCGGGAGCGGAGCAGCACCGCCGCTCGGGGCATGGACTCGTGCCTGGCACCAGGACACGCCCCGACCGGCGGCCCCGGTGACGAGATCGCTCACGGGCAGGCCAGGGTCTGCGTCGCCTCGGAGTGGCTGCTGATCCCCGTCGCTATGTGCGGGAGGATGAACGCAAACGGCCGGCCGTTGGGCGGGACCGTGAACGCGTTCACGAAGCCCAGACCCTCGTCCAGCGGAACGACCGGCTCGAGATACCTCGCGCTCCCGCAAGAGACCGACGCCGTGTAGGCGACGCGCTCTCGGATCAGAGGAGCCTTGGGGACCTCGAACGAGAGCTCCAGCTTGTAATCGTCGTAGGCCGAGCCCACGCGGCGCGGCCACTGCACGACGACGATCTGCTTGCCGGCGGCCGGCCGAAGAGGCCGTCCCGGCGCGAGCCGAACCGACGCATGCGTCCGAACCGGCACCGACCCGCGCCTGTGGCCGGATCTGGTGAGCTCCGTCGCCTCGACTCGCTTCGCGCCCGACGGAAGCTCCGCCACGAGTGGCCCCAGGCACTCGACCTCGTAGGCCGTCCCGCGCGCAGGCGCGTGCAGGCGTAGGTGAAGCAACTGGCTCTGGATCAGGAACGCCGTGCCCGTCGCCTCGCGCACGTTGTAGACCGCTGCGAGCGAGCAGTTGGCCCGGACCGGCCGCCCGGCCGCCGTCGTCTTGCCCTCGACCCGGCGCGGGACCTGGATGGGCTCGAATCTCTCGCGAACCGTCATCGTGGCTCGTCCGCTGTCGGAACCGCACCCGGCCGCGAGCGCGGCCGAGACTGCGAGCATGAGCGCGAGCGGCCTAGCCAAAGCCATAGGTGCCGGGGAAGCGCTCCGCGAGCAGGTCGACGAGTACGGCCGCGGGAAGGCCGACAACGTTCAAATAGTCGCCTTCGATCCGCTCCACGA
>Ga0111538_10003305_pt1 | contig 22578 bp, 24 predicted proteins | sample SoiMethybrSBSTD1_FD_79669 | JGI IMG/M metagenome (GOLD analysis project Ga0111538, IMG submission 79669) | Bulk soil microbial communities from a Populus tree surrounding site in Tennessee, USA - Soil MetaG P. TD hybrid SBSTD1 (version 2)... | ecosystem: Environmental > Terrestrial > Soil >...
GACAAGGACGGCACGCCGATCATGGAGGAGAAGCCGGTCTTCGACCGTGACGAGTATCACCAGGCCCCGCTCGGCGGCACGCGCGAGCAGGGCTCGCACAAGGGCTACGGCTTCGCGCTGATGACCAAAATCCTGTCCACCATGCTGACCGGCGCGCTGCCGACGATGCTCGCGCCCGGCAGCGGATCCAAGAACCACTTCGCGGCGTACAACATCGAGGCCTTCACCGATCCCGAGCAGTTCAAGACCTCGATGGACGACATGCTCCGGACCCTACGGACGGCGCAGCCGGCGCCGGGGGAAGAGCGCGTGCTCTATCCGGGCCTGTCGGAGGCCGAGGAGATCGTCCACCGTCGGGCCCACGGCATCCCGCTGCACAAGGAGGTGCTCGCGTGGTTCGCCGAGTGCGCCCGCGATCTCGGGCTGGCGCCCCTGGCGCCGATGCGCTGAGCGTCACTCACGGGCGACCACCTCATAGACGAGGAAGCGCGAGCCCCTCTGGATGAGCCGGAAGGAGGCCGGGTACGTCTGGGCGAGGGCCGCGAAGCAGTCTTCTTCAGGAGGAAACCAGTAGGTCGGACGCCGCCGATTGACGACCACGAACTGGACGCCGTGCTTGTGAATGCCGTCCATCAGCGTCCTCGGCTCGCTGATCGGTGGAAACCAGATCACCTTCCTCCGCGAGTAGTGATAGACCACGGCGACCTGACGGGCCATGACGACCGCGGCGTCGGCCGTGTTCACGCGCAACCACTGGCCCGCTTCGATGTCGGGATACGAGGGCAGCGCAGTGACGTCGAACGCAAGATTGTCCAGGCCGAGCCGGATCTCTCCGGCGATCCCGATGGCGACCGCGGTGGTGATGGCGAGCACGCTCACGATGCCGATCCCCGACACGGAGAGGCGTCGCGACGGGATCGATACCACCGGCCGCCGTAGCCGATCGACGAGGGCACGCAGCCGGCCGGCCCCGACCCAGAGCACGGTCCCGGCGGCCAGGAGCGACCAGAAGACGGCCGCGGCCGCGAGTTGCCGGCTCCCGAGTCGCCACGCCGACAGGAACGCGTGGGCCGCGGCCGCTAACGACACGAGCATCGTCCCGGCTGCCACCCGTCGGGGTGTGTGGGCGGCCCACGCGACGAGCTGCCTGCCACCCCGCCAGGCATAGAGCCCGGCCAGCGGCGCCACCGGCAGGAGGAACCTCAGCTCCAGATCCCAGGGCCACAGGAGATACATCGCCTCGTGTGCGACGAAGTACCACTCGGGCAGACCGCCGCCGCTCGGCCACATCGAGCGCCCGAGGCCGATCACGACGAGCAGGAACGGGCCGATCATCAACGGAGAAGACCAGATCGGGTTGATGTACTCCAGACGGGTCGGCAGGGTCGTGAACCCCGCGACGTGCTCGGCCAGGTTCTTCGCCACGCGCGACGGAATATCGGCCAGCGATGCCGCCCCGAGCTCGGGGTGGTTCCCGCTCTTCACGCCCAGCTGCGCGATGTAGGAGCGCGGGTATCCGCCGATCGGCCACTCGATGACCTCGTGGCTCGCCACCCAGCTCATCCAGGTTGCCTGCGCCAGGATGGCGACGGCCAGGAGCGGCAGAAACAGCTTGAGCCTCCGGACCGCGCGCGGTCGATCCGTCAACCAGGAGGCGGCGAGCCATGCGGCGAGACCGACCACCAGGGCGATGCCCGCCGAGCGGATCGCGAGCGAGGCGACAAGCGCGAGCCCACAGCCGACGGTGATTCTCTGTCGACCCGCGCCGAGCCCGTACGCCCTCACGACTGGAAGTCCTCGTGGCGCAGCACGGCCACCGCGGCCTCGATGAGCAGGGAACGGATCTCGGCGCAATGGGTCAGGGCCTGGCTGGTGTCGCCGTGCTCCAGGCACCACCCGAGCTTGATCATCCGATCTTCAATCTCGCGCAGCAGGTTCAGGCACATCGGCGGCCCCTTCGCCTTTCGTTTCGGGAGTGGCGCACTGCTCGTCGAGGCGCCGCATCAGCAGGAGCGCGACCATACTCGTGAAGAAGTAGGGCAGGTCCGAGAACACCATCTGCGTTGCCATCGCGAACTCCTGCGGTGATGAGATCAGCAGCAGACTGATGACCGCGGCGGCCGTCCGGCCCTCCAGCCGTCGCAGGAGCTCATAGCTGGCCAGGCACCCCAAGGTTGCGAAGACGACGACGGCGTGGACGAACACGGAATGGCTGCAGCCTACCGCGAGGCAGAACACGGCCATGATCGCGGGGAAGCCAGGGGGGAGCACGATCTCGGGCCGGGAGTTGAAGCCGTAGAACCCGCGCAGCAGGATCGACTGCGCGAGCTCGAAGTAGGTCGTATCGCCCCTGAAAGTCGCTACTCCTCAGGATCAGCGCGTAGTGCATCGCGCCGATGGCAACGATCACCGCGCAGACGAGCACGTCCACTCCGGTGAGTCTGGTGCTCCGGACGGCCTGGCGCTCGGCGGGAGCGATCCGCGGGCTAGTCGATGTCGCCGGCATGGGCGTGCGGGATGGTGTCGGGCCGGCATACGACGCGATGGGGAACGGGAGGCTTGGGCCGCTGTCGGGGGAACAGGTTGAAGCGCACGATGTGGTGAAGGGCCGCGACGCCGTCGCGCCAGGTGATCTTCTTTCCCGCGGCGTAGTCGCGGCCGTGGTACGAGATGGGCACCTCGTAGATGCGGCACTTCTGACGCGAGATCTTGGCGGTGATCTCGGGCTCGAAGCCGAATCGATCGGACTGCAAGTTGATGCCCTTCAGGACGCTGGTGCGGAAGACCTTGAAGCCGGTCTCCATGTCGGTCAGGTTCAGGTCGCTCAGCATGTTGCTGAGCAGGGTGAGCAGGGAGTTGGCCACCGAGTGCCAGAAGAAGAGGACCCGATGGGGCCCGCTGAGGAACCGCGATCCGTAGACGACGTCGGCGTGCCCGGCCACACCGACGGCACGCGAGACGTGCTGCAGTCGCGTCACGGCGTCACGGTCATCTTCCACGAGCGAAACGCCGGCAAGGGAGCGGCGACGATCTCCGCGTCCACATCCGCCGCGGCGATCCGGCGCAAGACCTCGGCGATGGTCTGCACTTCATTGGGCACGATCAGGCGCACTGAGCGGGGGACCTCAGAGAGCAGCACGAAGGCGGCTACGACACACCACTGAAAACAACCCACCCGAGCCAGCATGACTCTCGCTCGGTTGACAGGCGGAGAATACTCCCCGTGTAAAGCCCTGGCCAGAAGTTAATGCCAGGGCCTCGAGGGGGTTTGGCGGCCACCGCTGAGCGTCATTCCCGGTGCTTCTCGTGGCGCAGCACGGCCACCGCGACCTCGATGATGAGGCTTCGGATCTCGGCATGGTGGGTCAAGGCCTGATCGGTGTCGCCACGCTCCAGACACGAGCCAAGCTTGGTCGTCTGGTCTTCGATCTCGCGCAGTAGAGTCAGAAGCATTGGTCCCTCGCTCTGTGCGTCGGGTGATGGACTCACCCGGGGATCCGGGTGAGAGGCACGCGAAGGGGCTAGGCGAGGGGAGGGGAGCGATCGAGAAGAGCGGTGAGGCTCGGGGCGCTCGGGACCGCTCGCCCAGCGATCCAGGGGGTTGCCACTGCCGCGGGCGATGTCGACCAGGGGGGCGCAGCGGCAGCAGCCGGGACAGCGGCGATGTCGAGAACTTCGAGAACGATCTCGTCACGGTCCGCATTGTCGTAGAGCCCAGCGATCCAGGTGGGATCGGGTGGCGATGCGTAGCAGAGCGCGGTCAGCGTGAAGAGGGCGACGACCAAGGCCGGGACAATCACCGACGTGATCCAGCCCCGAGGCGTTGCGTGTGCCACGGCCGGAGAATACTCCCGGGGTAGAGCCTCTGCCAGTTGTTGGCCCCAGGGCGCTTCGGCCGCTGGCTCGGCTAGACGGGCGGCGTCCGGAACATTTCGTCGATCTCGACCTGGTAGCCGTTGGCCAGGCGGTTGGTCTCGTTCGCCATGCCCACCACCGCCAGCAGCTCGCCCAGCATCTGGTCGGTCATGCCCTGCCGGCGCGCGGAGGCGGTGTGGGAGGCGATGCAGTAGTCGCAGCCGTTGGACGCGCTCACCGCCACGTAGATCAATTCCTTGGTGAGGGGATCGAGCGCGCCCGGCGCCATGACCTCCTTCACGCTCTCCCAGGTACGCCGCAGCGTGGGCGGGTGGCTGGCCAGCGCCTTCCAGAAATTGTTGATGTAGTCGGTCTTGCGCGTGGCCATGATGTCGTCGTAGACCGCGCGCACCTCGGCGTTCGCGTCCGCGTACTCGATCAGCTTCACGCTGGCCATCGGCTCCTCCGATCGCGGCGAGAATGGGCCCCGGCTGGCGCCAAAGTCAAGACTCAGCTCCGCGGTCGACAAGCCGGCGGCTCCGATTACAATGCGGCCCACGGGAGGACGTGACATGCCCAAGGGAACGCTGATCGCGGCGATGAACATCGGGCGGGCGGCTGAGGACGAGTTCCAGGACTGGTACGACACCGAGCACCTGCCCGAGCGGCAGCGCGTGCCCGGCTTCCTCGCCTGCGAGCGCTGGATTGGCGCCGACGACCGTCGGATCTCGCTGGCCACCTACGATCTGCAATCGGTCAAGGTGCTCCAGAGCCCCGGCTACCTGGCCATCGGCGGCGAGAACCTCTCGCCGTGGTCCAAGCGCGTGACCAGTCAGGTCGATCGCCTCATGCGCTTCGAGGGCGATCAGATCCTACCCGGCGACCAGCTGCCGCCCACGAAGGCCGGGGGACTGCTGCTGAACGCGATGAACATCGCGCCCGAGCTCGAGGCCGAGTTCAACGAGTGGTACGACAAGGAGCACATCCCGGCGCTGGCCGCCGTGCCGGGCGTGCTGGCGGCGCGACGCTTCCGCGGCACCGGCAACCGCAAGTACGTCGCGCTCTATCACCTGGCCACGCCCGAGGTGGTGGAGTCGGCCGAGTGGAAGCAGGCACGGCAGAGCGAGTGGACGAGCCGCCTGCAGCCGCACTTCCGCGATCACCTGCGGCTGGTCACGCGCCGCTACGTGCGCGGAGCCTGATCATGCCGCGCGAGACCACGGCCGCCGCGCTCGCCAAGCTGCTCGACGAGGGCTCGACGCTGGCGCTGATCGACGTGCGCGAGCACGGCGAGTACAACCTGGCGCACATCGCCGGCTCCAGCTCGGTGCCACGCCGCCAGCTCGAGTCCCGCATCGGTCGCCTCGTGCCGTACCGCGGCGTCCCGGTGGTGGTGTGCGACGACAACGGTCGCCGCGCCGCGCTGGCCGCCGCCACGCTGGAGCGGATGGGTTACCGCCAGGTGTCGGTGCTGAAGGGTGGCGTCAATCGCTGGGCCAGCGAGGACCTACCCACCGAGTGGGGCATGAACGTCCCGAGCAAGGACTTCGGCGAGAAGGTGGAGGTCGTCAACCACGTCCCGACCATCAGCGCCGACGAGCTGGCCGAGCGCCAGCGGCGTGGCGATGAGCTGATCATCCTCGACACGCGCACGCCGGAGGAGTACCGCCGCTTCTGCATTCCCGGCGGCCGCAGCGCCCCCGGCGGCGAGCTGGCGCTACGCATCCACGATCTCGTGAGCGCGCGCCCCAACGCCACGGTGGTGATCAACTGCGCCGGCCGGACGCGCAGCATCATCGGCGCGCGTGTCCTCCAGCGAATGAAGCTGCCGAACGTGGTGAGCCTGCGCAACGGAACCTCGGGCTGGCTGCTGGCCGGCCTGGAGCTCGAGCGGGGCGGCGACCGGGTCGAGCTGCCGGCGCCGTCGGCCCAGGGCCTCGCCGCCGCCGAAGCCTACGCCGCGCGGCTGGTGGCCGAGGACGGCGTGCGGATGCTGACGGTGGAGGAGCTGCAGAAGCTGATGCCGCGCGCCACCGACGAGACGGTCTACCTGGTCGACGTGCGCACGCGCGATGAATACCTGGCCGGTCACATCCCGGGCTTCGGCTGGATCCCCGGCGGTCAGGCCGTGCAGCGCTCCGACGACACGGTCGCCGTGCGCACCGGCACGATCGTCTTCTGCTGTGACGGTCGCGTGCGGGCGTCACAGACGGCCTCCTGGTACCGGCAGATGGGCTTCGCCAACGTCTACGCGGTCACCGGCGGGACGACGGCGTGGAAGGCGGCGGGCCTGCCGCTGGTGTCCGGTGCTGACGAGCCCACCGAGCCGCTGGTGGCCGAGGCCCGAGCCCGCGTACGTCAGATCTCGCCGGCCGGGCTGGCGACCGCGCTGGCCTCCGCCCGACCGCCGCGCGTGCTCTGTGTCGAGCCGAGCGATCGGTTCGCCGCCGGTCACGTCCCGGGTGCGCACTGGCTGCCGCGCGGCTGGCTCGAGCTACGCATCGCCGATGTGATCTCTGATGCGTCGGCGCCCCTCGTGGTCACCGACGAAGACGGCCACGACGCCGTGCTGGCCGCGGCGACGCTGATGGAGCTGGGCTATCGCGACGTGACCGCACTGACCGGCGGCAGTGAGGCGTGGCGGAAGGACGGGCGGTCGCTCGAGTCGGGATTGACCGGCGTGACGCGGCCGCCCGACGACGTCGTGCCGGCCGGCCCGGATCGCGGCTATGCCGACATGATCAACTACCTCCGCTGGGAGGAGAAGCTCGGCCACAAGTACGGCGAGACCCATTCGTGATGAACCGTCCCGCTCAGCCCGCATGGGCTCTCGTTCTCATCGTCGTCGCGCTTCTGTCGCTGGCCGGCGGATCCGTTGCCGTCGCCGCGCCGGAGGGGACGCTGACGATCGCCATGCACTTCACGCCGGTCACGCGCTGGCTCGACCCGGCCGAGGGCGAGAGTACGATCACGCCGTTCCTGCTGCTCTACGCGCTGCACGATGGGATGCTCAAGCCGATGCCGGGCGTGGGCTCGGGCCCGAGCCTGGCCGAGTCGTGGTCGATGTCCAAGGACATGCTCGTCGCGGACTTCACGCTGCGCGCCAACGCCAAGTTTCACAACGGCGAGCCGGTCACGGCGGAAGACGTGAAGTTTTCGTTCGAGCGCTATCGCGGCGGGGCGGCCAAGGTGCTCAAAGACGCGGTGAAGGAGATCCAGACGCCGGCGCCCAACCGCGTCCGCTTCGTCTTCAAGGAGCCGTGGCCGGACTTCTCCGCCTTCTACGGCACCTTTGTCGCCAGCGCCGGCTGGGTCGTGCCCAAGAAGTACGTGGAGCGGGTGGGGGAGGAAGGGTTCCGCAAGGCGCCCATCGGCGCGGGGCCGTACAAGTTCGTGAGCTTGAACCCCGGCGTGGAGCTGGTGGTGGAAGCCTTCGAGGGCTACTGGCGCAAGCCGCCCTCCATCAAGCGCATCGTCTTCCGGAGTCTTCCCGATGAGACGACGCGCGCGGCCGCCCTCAAAAACGGCGAGGTCGATCTGGCGATGCTGCTCACCGGGCCGACGGCGCAGGACATCCGTCGCACGCAGGGCATGCGGCTGGTGGCGCCGCTGCTCGGCATCTTCTGGCTCGACTTCCCGGACCAGTGGGATCCGAAATCGCCGTGGGCCGACAAGCGCGTCCGGCTGGCCGCCAGCCTGGCCCTCGATCGGCAGGCGCTCAACGAGGCCGAGACGCTGGGCCTCTCGCGGCCCACCGGCAGCACCGTGCCGCGTGACTTCGAGTTCGCGCTGCCGTTCGATCCGCACCCCTTCGATCCGGCGCGGGCCAGGAAGCTGCTTGCCGAGGCCGGGTACCCGAACGGCTTCGACGCCGGCGAGCTGACGCCGTTTCCGCCCTACAACGCCATGGGCGAGACGATCCAGGGATGGCTGCAGGCGGTCGGGATCCGCACGCGGATGCGCGCCATGGAGCGCGGCGCCTTCATGACGGCGTGGCGGGAGAAGAAGCTGCACGGCGTGGTGCTCACCATCAGCGGTGTCTCGGGCAACGCGGCCACGCGGCTGGAGTCGTTCGTCACGAAGAATGGCGCGTTCGCCTACGGCGCGCTGCCCGAGGTGGACGATCTCTTCCGGCGCCAGGCGCGTGAGCTCGATCGCAAGAAGCGCGAGACGCTCCTGCACCAGATCCAGGCCATCCTGCACGAGCAGGTGGTCCAGGCGCCGGTCTATCACCTGGGCTTCCCCATCGGCGTCGGGCCGCGGGTGGACGACATCATGGCGACCGCCATCCCCGGCTTCTACATGTCGCCCTACGAGGACCTGAAGCTCCGCCGGCCCTAATGCCATACTAGGGGGCACTCCACCATGGCCCAGGCCAGCGCCGTCAGAGTGACCCCCCGCCGGACCCCGGCGCGCCGGACCCGGACCGCATCCAGCCGGCGCCGCGGCGGCGCCGTCCGTCACCTGCTCCTCGCCATCTTGACGGCCCCGCTGGCGGTCCGGCTCCTGCTCGCCGGCCTCATCGCCGTGGCGCTGTGGTGGCCTCTGAACTGGGCGTATCAGGTCGTCCGCAAGCCGACCGAGCTGTTCTTTCCGGTCAGCGGCGCGCTGTCCAAGACGCCGGCGCAGACCTGGCGCAGCTACAGCCCGCTCTTCCGCGAGCACTCCACGGCCATCATGACGCCCGACCTGCTGGCCGCTCTCGCGCAGGTCGAGGGCGCGGGCAACCCGGTGGCGCGGACGTACTGGCGGTGGCGACTGTCGTGGAATCCCTTCCAGCTCTACCAGCCGGCCTCGAGCGCGGTCGGCATGTACCAGATCACCGATCCGACCTTCCAGGAAGCCAAGCGCTACTGCGTTCACGATCACGTGGTGGTGGAGGACGGCCCCTGGAACGACCTGAAGTCGTGCTGGTTCAACCGCGCGTATATCCGGGTCGTGCCGAGTCACGCGGTCGAGCTGACCGCCGCACTGCTGGATCGGACGGTCACGCGCACGCTGGAGCGCCAGCACATCGCGAGCGCGACCCTGCGGCAGCGGCAGGACCTGGCCGCCATCATCCATCTCTGCGGTGCGGGCGCGGGGCAGGCCTACGCCGGCCGCGGCTTCCGGCTGACGCCCGGCCAGAAATGTGGCGATCACGACGTCGCCCGCTACCTCGCGGACGTCAACGCGCTCAAGCGGCAGTTCCTTCGACTCGCAGCGACCGCCTAGCGTGCATCCGCGCAACCCGTCGCAGGCGCACCTCTACGGAGGCGACATGAGACGTGTTCTGTGGCCGGCAGCCCTGGTCGTGACCTTCCTGATTGGCTGGGCCGCCGCCGGCATCACGCGGTACGGGCCGTGGGCGACGCCCGAGACCGCCGAGCTTCGCGAGACGGTGCACCGCCAGCAGCAACAGCTCGCGACCCTGCAAGCGCGTCAGCACTCGTGGGAGAGCCTCGCGGAGGAGCGGTCGTCGAGCGGCAGCACATCCCTCGGCGCTGCCTCCCGCCCGCGGTCGAGCGAGGTCATGCGCGCGGCGGTGACGGATGGTCGGGCCACGCTCGAGCCCGGTTCTCGCGGCGGTGCGGCGGCGGCCGCACCGAGCGCGCCCTCGAAGAGCAGCACGCCGGCTCCGCCCGCGACGGTCGAAGCTGCGCTCGACCGCTTCTACAAGTATCTCGAGGCGACCTCGGCGGGTAACGCCGGCGAGGGCCGCGAGCGCTGGCAGCGGGCGCGGCAGCTGGTGGAGGATCTGCGTGCGATGGGCGACGTCGGCGCCCAGGCGCTGATGTCGGTGCTGGCTGGCGGTACGGACAGCGACGAGCGTCGGGCCGCGGCGCGTCTGCTGGGCCAGCTGCAGGCGGCGCAGTCGCTGCCGCTGCTGAAGGACATCATCGACAGGGACAGCGATGTCCTACTGCGGCGGGCCGCCGCCAGCGGCCTGCGACAGCTGCAGACGCCAGAGTCCATTCCCGTCATGGAGCACATCCTGGCCAATCCGCACGAGGACCGCTTCGTGCGGTTGAGCGCGGCGTACGGGCTGGCCGAGGCGGGCCAGGCGCAGGGCGTCGCCGGGCTGAGCCAGATCTTCGTCGAATCGACGGCTGACGGGCGCGGCCGGGACATGGCGTTCCGTGCGCTCATGGCCCTAGACGACAACCGTGCGCTGCCCTTCATGCGCCAGGTCGTGGCCTCGCAGTCGGAGCCGACCTACCGGCTCCGGGCGATCCGCTATCTCTCGATGCAGGGCGACCAGCAGTCACTGGCCACGCTGCGCGTGCTGATGAACTCGCCGAACGAGCAGCCCTCGATCCGCGACGCCGCCGCCAACGCGTACCGCACCATCGGCGGAAAGTAGCCCGCTCCCCATGGCCCACGCGAGCTCGTCCGACGCCTACATCGGGCGGCCGATGAAACGTCGCGAAGACCGCCGCCTGCTCCTCGGCGCCGGCCGCTTCGTCGACGATCTGCGGCCGCCCGGCGCTCTCTCGGTCATCTTCGTCCGCTCTCCCTACGGTCACGCGCGCATCACCCGCCTCGACGTCGAAGCAGTCCGCAAGGCGCCCGGTGTGGTGGCCGTGGTCACCGGCGACCAGGTGCGGCACCTCGGGCCCATGCCCGTGAACCGCGCCATCCCCGACATGAAGGTGCCGCCGCATCCGATCATCGCCGACGGCGTCGTGCACGCGGTCGGCGTGCCGGTGGTGGCGATCGCCGCGGAGAGCCCGAGCGCGGCGTGGGACGCCGCCGCGCTGCTCTCTGTCGAGTACGACGAGCTGTCCGCCGCGGCGCCGCCGGAGGCCGCGCTGGCCAAGGGCGCGGCCGTCCTCTTCGCCGAGGTGGAGGGCAACCGCTCCTTCCGCCGCGCGATCAAGGCCGGTGATCCCGACGTGGCGTTCGCCGGCGCCGCGCACCGGGTGCCGCTGCGCGTCGCGCAGGAACGGATTTAGGCCGTGGCCATGGAGCCTCGCACCGTCGTGGCCAGCTTCGACACGGCCGCGCGGGAGCTGACGCTGTGGGTCTCGTGCCAGGCGCCGTTCCGCATCCGCGGCGAGGTGGCGCGCCTGCTCGAGATGTCGGAGGCGCAGGTGCGCGTGATCGCGCCCGATGTGGGCGGCGGCTTCGGCGTGAAGACCGGTCCCTATCGCGAAGAGGTGCTGCTGGCGTGGCTGACCGTGCGCCTCGGTCGGCCGCTGCGGTGGGCGGCCACCCGGCGCGAGGATTTCGAGACGACCAACCACGCGCGGGGCTCGGTCTGCGAGGGCGAGCTGGCGCTCGACGCCGACGGCCGCATCCTCGGGCTGCGTGCCCGCGTCGTCTCGCCGCTGGGCGCCTCGCTGTTGAACGCGGCGGCCGGCTCGCCGTGGAACCACGCGCGGCTGCTGCCCGGCGCCTACGTGATCCCGAGCTGCGACATCGTCGTCGAGGGGGCGCTGACCAACACTGCGCCGGTGGCCGCATATCGCGGCGCCGGGCGGCCCGAGGCGTGCTTCGCCATCGAGCGGCTGATGGATACCGCGGCCCGGGCGTTGAAGCTCGATCCGGCCGAGCTGCGCCGACGCAACCTGATCCCGGCCGACCGCTTTCCCTTCAAGACCATCACCGGCCAGATCTATGACTCCGGCAACTATCCGGAGGCGCTCACCCGAGGGCTGGCCGCGGCCGACTATCCCGGCCTCCGGCGCACCCAGGAGGCGCGGCGGGGCCGGGGCGAGATCGTCGGCGTCGGCCTGACGAGCTACGTGGAGCCCTGCGCCCTGGGCTGGGAAAGCGGCAGCGTCAAGGTCGAGAAGTCTGGACGGGTGACCGCCATCACCGGCTCGAGCGCGCACGGCCAGGGCCACGAGACGACGTTCGCCCAGGTGGTGGCCGACGCGCTCAGCATGACGCCGGAGGACGTGACGGTGATCCACGGCGACACGCGCAGCGGGCCCGAGGGCTTCGGCACGTTCGGCAGCCGCAGCACCGCGCTCGGCAGTGGCGCGCTGGTCCAGGCCTCCACGGTGGTGCGCGACAAGGCGCGGCGGATCGCGGCCAAGATGCTGGAAGCGGGTGTGGAAGACGTGGTCAGCGCGCGCGGGGGTTTTCACGTGATCGGCGCGCCGCAGCGGACGATTGCGTGGAAGGACGTGGCCAACGCCGCCTACACGGGCGGCGCGGCGCTCCCGGCCGGCGACACGCCGGGGCTGGAAGCCGCCACGTATTTCCAGGCCGAGCGCGAAGTCTGGAGCTTCGGCGCGGTGGTGACGCTCGTGTCCATCGACCGCGAGACGGGGCGCCTGGCCATCGAATCGCTGGTGTGGGTGGACGACGCGGGGACGATCATCAATCCGCTGCTGGCCGAGGGGCAGCTGCACGGCTCGCTCGCGCAGGGGCTGGGGCAGGTGATGATGGAGCAGATCGTGTATGACCCGCGCGGGCAGCTCCTCACCGGCACGCTCATGGACTACGCGATCCCGCGCGCCGACGACATGCCGGAGGTGACCATCGAGAAGATGCACACGCCCTCGCCGCTCAATCCACTGGGTGCCAAAGGGCTGGGCGAGGCCGGCTGCATCGCGATCCCGCCGGCGATCGTGAACGCCACGGTCGACGCGCTCGCGCCGTTCGGCGTGACTCACGTGGACATGCCGTTGACCCCCGAGAAGCTCTGGCAGGCGATGCGCCGGGCCTGAGGCAAAGGAGAGCTCGTGCAGTTCGACACGCAAGTCCTGAAGCCGGAGGCGATGTACAAGCTGATGATCGGCTGCGTGGTACCGCGGCCGATCGCCTGGGTGTCGACCGTCGACGCCGAGGGCGTGGCCAACCTGGCGCCCTTCAGCTACTTCATGGCCATCACCCACGATCCGCCCACCATCGCGTTCTCGGCGTCTCCGCGGGCCGAGTACGCCGGCGCCAAGGGCAAGAAGGACACGCTGCGCAACGTGGAGGTCACGCGCGAGTTCGTCGTCAACCTGGTCGACGACGCCCTGGCCGAGCAGATGAACGTGACCTCCGGCGACTATCCACCCGAGGTGGACGAGTTTGCGCGGGCCGGGCTCCTGACCGCCTCCAGCGTCAAGGTGAAGGCGCCGCGCGTGGCCGCCGCGCCGATCAACATGGAGTGCCACCTGCAGCAGATCATCCCGATCGGTAACTTGCCGAGCAATCTGGTGATCGGCCGCATCGTGCACCTGCACCTGCGCGACGACGTCTACGATCCCGCCGGCGGCCGGATCGACATGCATCGGCTGCGGCCGGTGGGGCGTCTGGCCGGGAACCTCTACACGCACGTCCACGACATCTTCGAAATGAAGCGCCCGTCGGCGAACTACCGGGGCTGAGCTTCGATGCGGTTCGGCATCGTCGGCTACGATGACGTCGAGCCGATCGACATCGGCGCCACCTACGGCGTGCTGTCGATGGCGCGCCGGATCGAGCCGTCCATCGAGATGTTCCTGGTCGCCGCGCGGGCGGGAGCGGTTCGCCTGGCCGGCGGTCTGGAGATGGTCGCCCACCACGGCTTCGCCGATTGCCCGCCGGCCGACGCGTTCATCGTCACCGGTGGTCCGGGCTGGAAGCGCGAGGCGGCCAACCCGGCCATGCGCGAGTTTCTTCGCGGCTTGCCGCGCACGACGAGTGTCGTGGCGTCGGTCTGCACGGGAGCCATGATCCTGGCGGCGGCGGGGCTACTGGATGGCCACCACGCGACGACCAAGCGCGAGGTGACTGGCACCGAGGTCCCGCCGATCGCGATCCTGCGTGATCAGTACCCGGCGGTACGCGTGGTGACCGCGCCGGTCGTGGACGAAGGTCCCGTGGTCACCGGCGGCGGCGTGAGCCTGGCGATCGATCTGACGCTCCACCTGCTCGGCCGCCTCGGCGGCCCGGCACTCGCGACCGAGACCGCCCGGATCATCGAGTACACCACCGCCCGCCGGGCCAACATCGCCGCCTTCCAGGCCGCTGCGCCCTAGGGCTCCCGGAACTAGCCGAGCAGTTTCAGGAGCGCTTCGACGACCCGCGGATCGTAGATGCCGCGGTTGCAGCTGCGCTGGATCTCGTCGAGTGCCGCGTCGCGGGCGATGGGGTCGCGGTACGGGCGCCACGACGTCAGCGCGTCGTAGGCGTCGGCGACGACCACGATGCGGGCGCCGAGCGGGATGTCGTCGCCGCGCAGCTTCTCCGGGTAACCGGAGCCGTCGAGCAGCTCGTGGCTGGAGCGGATGATCGCCAGCACGCGCTCGCTCTGATAGCCCATGGTCCGGAGCAGCCGCTCGCTCGCCGTGGGGTGCTTCTTGACCGCCTCGTACTCCGTGCCGCCGAGTGAGCCGCGGCGGTTGAGGAGGTGGTGCGGCACGATCTCCATGCCGATATCGGCCAGGTATCCGGCGCGCAGGATGTCCATGCGCTCGGCGTCCCGGATGCCGAGGACGTCGGCGATGGCGTACGCAATGACCGCGACGGCGGTCGAGTGCCCGATCCGGGCATCGCGCGCCTCGATCGGCAGGATCAGGTCGGCCGGCACCTGGATCCGCTCGGCGCAGTGGCGGTACTCGTTGTAGAAGCCCTCGGGGAACTTCTCGCGATCGGTGAGGGGATTGCGCAGCCCCACCACCTCGAAGGCCTCGACCCGCTTGCGCTTGCCCTTGATGCTGATGGTGCCGTTGATGTCCAGCCGCATGCGGGCCTCGGCGTAGGCCACCTTGAAGTGCACGTGGTTGGGATCCAGCCGGAGCGCACGCTCGAAGTACTGCAGCGCCTCCACCGGCTCGTTGAGCTCCTGGTGGATCTGCCCGATGCGGTAGAAGCGCTCAGCGTCGGTGGCGCCGCCGGTCATCTGTTCGTGCAGAGCTTCCAGCTGGCGCTCGCGCTCGGCGTCCCGGATCTCGCGCAGCGGCAGGTCGCGACGCTTCTCGGCCTCGACGAAGCGCGCCACGTCCTCGTAGGTGTAGCGGTCGATGAGGATGCGTCCCGGCGCGGCCAGCTTCTCCAGGCGCGAGGCCAGGTTCACCACGTCGCCGATCGCGGTATAGGTCTGTCGCTTGGCGCCGATGAGGCCGGTGATGGCCAGGCCGGAGGCGATGCCGATTCGCATGGTCCAGGGGTAATCGCCGGCGGCCACCCGCTCCTGCAGCTTGATGGCGGCCAGCACCGCCTGGATCCGATAGGCCTCGCTGTCCAGCGGCGCGCCGAACTCGCACATGGTGCCGTCGCCCATGTACTTATCGATGTGGCCGCGGTAGGCCATGATGATCGGCTCGATGTCGCCGAGGTAGCGATTGAGGTCGCGAATGACGAGCTCGGGCGGCCGCTCCTCGGAGTAGTTGGTGAAGCCGCTCAGGTCCGAGAACATCACCGCGACGTTGCGCTTCTCGGTGCGCAGGCGGCCCTCGATGATGAGGTTGGCCACCGCCGAATCCATGGTCGCGTAGAGGGTGTCCTCGACCTTCGTCTTCATCGCCTCCACGGCGCGCTTGGACTCCTCGAGCTCCTCCGTGCGGTCACGCACCCGAGTCTCGAGGTTGTCGCCGTAGTCCTTCAGCGTCTGATTCGCCGTGGTGAGGGCTTCCTCGCGCTGGCGCAGCTCGGCGTTCAGGCTCGTCGTGTTGAGCATCTGTCCGGCCAGCTTCTCCTGCAGGCGTCCTACGACCGCACCCGCGAGGATGAGGAAGCCGGCCCACGCCGCGATGTGCGTGTAGACGTCGAGGGACTCGCTGCGGACCGAGAACGCCTCCGGGAACAGCACCACGTAGACCGCGATCATGAGCGCGCAGAGCAGGGCCCCCAGCACCGCGGTGCGCCGCCCCAGGAAGTAGCCGGCCAGGATGATGGGCAGGAAGTAGAAGTTGAGGAAGGCGAGCTTCGCCGGGACCAGGTAGTTGACGACGGCCGTGCTCAGCAACGTCATGAGCACGAACATGTTCTCGAAGTTCGCAACGAGGTAGCGCTTGACCCGGTCCAAGGCAGGACCCTTCGACGCAAAGGCTGGACCAGAGCCAGAGGTTGCCTAAGCTACTGAAAATATGAGCGTTCGATCCTCATGGCGCCTTCGAAGTGGATAGTCCTTGGCCGGCGTCTCCTCCAGCCCGTCGCGAAACTGGCCAGTAACCCCTACGGCGACTGCGACGGGGCAGGTGGTCCCGGAATCCGGCCGCGTTCGCGAAGCTCGGCGAGCAGCGTCCTGGCGCGCGGCCGATCGCTCGTGGCCCATCGGGGTATGTTCGTGGCAGCCGGCTCATCGATGACGCCTTGCAGCTCGCGCTGCGCATCAATCCAGCGCTTGTTGGTGATGTAGAGTCGAGCCAGCTCGATACGCGCGCCGGTCTGGCGCGGATCGAGCTCGAGCGCCCGCTTGAAGTACCCCTCGGCCTTGGTCTTGTCACCGCCCATCATGGCCGGCAGATCGGCGGCCAGGCCGCCGGCCAGGATGAGTCCCTCGACGTTGGACGGGTTCAGCTTCAGCACGGTGTCCGACTCCTCGCGGATCGAGCCGACCAGGGCAAAGGCGCGCATCACGCCCTTGATCTCGGCGGTGCGGCCGGTGTTGAAGGCGAGAAACAGATGGGCCTGATCGCTCTGCGGCGCGGCGGCGACCGCGCGACGGCCGGCATCCATTCCCCGCTCGTACGCGGTGACCCGCTCGGCCTCGGAGCGCGCGCGAAAGTCGCCGGTGAGGAACCACACGCGGGACAGCTCGGTCAGGGCCTCGGGGGTGGGATTGGCAGTCTCGAGCAGCGCCCGCGCCCGATCGATCCGGGCCGGGTCTTCGTGCCAGGCGCTGAGCAGCGCCTTGGCGGCGGCCACCGCGTCCTCGGCGGTGACAGCCGGCGATGCCGCGAGCGTCGCCAGGATCATCAGCGCGCACGCGGCGGCGAGGGGCATTGCCCCCGACTCTAGCACTTCAGCCCTGGGCGCGGATCTCTTCCACCATCTGGTTGGCGATGTACCGGCCGAGCGTATACACCGTGTAGCAGGGGTTCACGCCCAGGGACGTCGGGAGGATCGAGGAGTCGGCGACGTACAGCCCGTCCACGTCCCAGGAGCGGCCGCGCGAGTCGACCACGTCGCGCCGGGCGTCGCCGCCCAGCGCACAGCCGCCCATGGGATGGCCACTCGTGATCTGGATGCGCTGCTCGGCCACCAGCTCCAGGGTCAGCACCCTGTCGATGTCCTCCGGGCTATTTAGGATCAGCGGCTGGGAGCTGTTGAAGAAGACCCGCTTGCCGCCCGCGGCGAACATGATGCGGGCGCCGGTACGGATCGAGTCGAGCCACCCGGTGCGGTCCTCCTCGGCCAGCGCGTATTCGAACCCGTGGGTCGTCACCCGCCCGACCGGCCGGTCGCGGAACATCACCGCCAGCGTCATGGTCTGGTTGAAGCGCTTCATGAACGCCTGATGACTCTCCGCCGATTCGTAGGGCATCAGCTGGGCGTGGGCCAGCGGGTGATTCAGCATCCCTTCCAGCGCATAGCGCACCTGGTCCCGGGCCGGATCCGCTGTCTTCTGATCCTCGACGTCGTACTTCTTCACGAAGTAGCCCATGGGCGGCGTGGCCGCGGAGGGGAAGATGGCCTCATCGAAGTCCGAACAGAACGTGATGGTGGCGTGGGTCGAGAAGCGCTCGCCGATCGCGCGTTCCGCGCCCTTGAAGGCCCGTATGCGCGGCACGCCGCTCCGCATGATAATGCGCGGCGAGCCGAACGGCCCGGCGGCCAGCACCACGCGACGGGCCCGGATCTCGATGCGGCCACGCGTCCCGCCCCGCGAGTCCGTCAGATGCGCGATGACGCCGGTCACCCGATGGGTGCGTCCATCGCGCCCGTCGCCGGGCAGCTGCTCCAGCAGCAGCTCGTCCACGCGGCAGTTGGCCACCACCTGCGCGCCGCTCCGCGCCGCCATGGGCAGCACCATGTTCAGCGGTGTGAGCTTGCGATTGTAGCGGCACCCCAGGTCGCAATACCCGCAGCCGATGCACTGGTGCGCGTTGCGCACGGTCGGGCCGTGGTGCGGCATGCCGAGCTTCTCGACACCCCGGCGCAGCATGAGGTTACTGCCCGAGATCTGCGAGTCGGACACGGGGGCGATGCGCAGGAGCTTGCGGATCGCCTCCAGATGGGGGGTGAGGTCGTCGTAGTTGAAGGTGGCGCCGAGGCGGTCGTGCCAGTCGCGGATCACGGGCCGGGGCGGCTCGAAGGCCAGCGCGTGATTGATGGTGGCGGAGCCGCCCACCAGCTTGCCCGCCGCCACCGCCGTGGACACGGTGGGGATCGACTGGCCGAAGAGCTCGATCACCGAGAATTCCGTGTCGAGGATGCGCGGCATCATGAGCCGCTCGCGCTGGAGGAACTCCATCGGCTCGATGAAGTCGCCCTTTTCGAGGACCAGCACCCGCTGCTTGGTCTTCGCCGCGAGCTCGGCGGCCACGAACGAACCGCCTGCTCCCGAGCCCACCACCACCACGTCGGTCTCCAGCACGAGGCGGTCCGAGCCGCCCACGACCGTGGCTGCCTTGAGCCCCTCGCGCAGAGAGTCGTGGCCGACGACCCGGCGTCGAAGCTCGGCCACGTTTTCGTCGGTCTCGCGGGCCATGGTGAAGGACGTGGAGTGCGCACGGTCCTCGTCGGGCTTGGCCGGATCCACCAGCCAGGGGCCTGGATACCGCATGAACTTCCAGGCCACCTTCTCGTTGGTGTAGATGGGGGCCGTCCCGATGAACTTCGCGCCGGTGAAGAGGTTCCGCAGCGACCGCAGACTGCTGTCGCGCAGGAAGAGGAAGTAGCGGTTCACGTCGTCGGGGTGAAACCACCGCAGCTGCAAGTGGGCGGGCAGATGGTAGCGCGTGGAGAACGAGCGGGTGAACGTGGGCAGGACGTTGAGGAAGTCGATCAGGAACCGCATGTTCGCCAGGAAATCGTCGCCGCTGGCGTAGGCGAATTCCGTGTAGGCGGTGACGGGATCGTAGTCCGGATCCTCCTCGGCCAGCCGTATCCGGATCTCCGTATCGGGCGGGTTGAAGCCGTCGATGATCTTGCCCACGACCTTCCGCTGCAGGTGGTTGAGCGGCGGCGCCGCCTCGCCGCGCAGGAGCTGCTCGATCCCGCCGTGCACCTTCCCGCAGCCCAGGGGCGAGGAGATCAGGATCGCTGCGCCGGAGGCCCGGGCCAGACGGGTGATGAACTGCCGCCGGCTCATGGCCCGGCGGAGGTCGGCGTCGAACGATTCCTGGAGGCTCACTGCCCGCTCCCCTCCGCTCCGGGTTTGGCGAAGCGATGGGAGTTGACTACCTGACCGGTCACGGTCTCGCCGACCCGGACGTGACACTGCAGGCAGCGGTTGGTGCCCTCGGCAACCGGGAAGTCGAAATGGCCGGGGCGCGCGCCGTGACAGCTGGTGCAGAACCCATCCCGCCGCACGACGGCGAGGTCGAGACGATGCTCGTCGTAGTGACACGCGGCGCAGAGGCGCCCGCCGAGCTCCCCCGACGACGAGTCACCCACGAAGCGGCGCCCGCCGCCCGGGGCGGGCGCGGTGAAGCTCTCGCCGCGCAGCGCCTTCCGCGCGGCCGGGTCGTGGTCCAGGGCCATCAGGGCGCGCGTGGCGAAGTGCGTGCTGACCAGGCTCTCCTGGTACTGGGGCTGGTGACAGCCTCCACACTTGCCGTCGCGGATCGGCTGCGTGAAGTTCGGATGGCCGCCGGGCGTGTGGCACTGCCCGCAGCGGATGCCCTTGGTCGTGTGCAGGCTCATTGCGTAGTGCGCCGCCACCGGCGAGGCGTGACACAGCTGGCAATCCTCGACGTAGGGAGCGGGTCCCGCGAGGGGCGCGTTGGGATCGGGACGGGGAGCCGACGGGATCAAGAAGCAGCCCGCGCTCGCGAGCGCGATCGACGGCCCGAGCAGCGTCCATACCAGCCACGTCCTCAACGAGCGTCCACTCATGTGAAACGATCGGACGAGACGCTGGCTACGCCGCGGTCACGCCGCCATCGACGGGCAATGCAGCGCCGGTCACGAATGAGGCTTCGTCGGACAGCAGGAACAGCGCGGCGTTGGCGACCTCCTCCGGCCGTCCCGTGCGGCCCATCGGCACGGAGCCGCCACCGCGCTTGCGCACGAGCTCCTCGGGATCCATCCCCGCTGTCGACTTCTGGTCGGGCCGCGCCACGAACACGCGCAGCATCGGCGTGTCGATGGGGCCGGGACAGATGGCGTTCACCCGGATCTTCTCCGGCGCCAGCCGCACGGACAGGCTGCGCACGAAGCCGACCACGCCGAACTTGCACATCGAATACACCGGGCTGTACGCCGAGCCCTGCAGTCCAGACGTGGACGCCGTGAAGAGCAGGCTGCCGCCGCCGCGCGCGCGCATCTCTGGGATGGCGGCCTCGGTCGTCACCAGCACCGTGCGGAGGTTGAGGTCGATGGCGAGCTGGAACGCCTGCAGGTCGATCCCTTCGACCGCGGCCGGGCCGGGATGCCCGACGTGGTTCCACACGAAGTCGAGCCCCTTGAAGCGGTCGCGTGCCTCCCACACGATGCGGCGGGACTCGTCGTCGCGGGTGAGATCGGCGACGATCCCGTGGGCGGTGCCGCCCGCCGCGGTGATCTCGCTCACCACGGACTTCACCCGGTCGGCGGCCACGTCGACCACGGTGACCTGCGCGCCTTCGCGGGCGAAGCGGAGAGCGCCGGCCCGCCCCATCCCGGATCCGGCGGCGGTCACGATGCCGATCTTTCCTTGCAGGCGCATGGCTTTTCCTCCGCGATCAGACTGCGACGGTATCTTACCTGATGTTCCGATGGCGACCGATCACGCCGTCTCGGCGGCGACCGATCACGCCATCTCCTGCCCGCCGTTGACGTCGAGCACGGCGCCCGTGATGAAGGCCGCGGCGTCGGAGGCGAGGAAGAGGATGGCCTGGGCGATCTCGTCCGGCTGACCGAGTCGGCCGAGCGGAATGGCGGCGGCGACCCGCGCGGTCTCCTCGGCCGTGCGGGCGGCCAGCACCCGGTCTGTTGCGGTCGTGCCGGGCGCCACGGCGTTGACCGTGATGCCGTGGTCGGCCACTTCGAGCGCCAGCATCCGCGTGAGCGCGATGACGCCGGCCTTCGCCGCCGCGTAGTGGGCGGGCACGCGCACCGCGCCGCCACGGGCCACGACCGAGGCGAGGTTGACGATCCGGCCGGCCCGCTGCCGCTTCATGACCGGCAGCACGGCCTTGGACACGAGGAACGCGCTCGTGAGGTTCGATCGCAGGATGGCATCCCACTCCGCCTCGGGCGTGTCTTCCAGCGCGCGCATGGCGGCGAAGCCCCCGGCGTTGTTCACGAGGACGTCGATGCGGCCCCAGCGGCCGAGCACGATATCGAGCGCGCTCTGGATGTCCTTCGCCGAGGTCGCGTCGGCCTTGAGCCCGACGATCTCCCCGCCGCGGGCCGACACGGCCGCGACGACCTTGTCGATCCCCGCGCCGTCGAGATCGAGCGCCGCCACCCGCGCCCGCTCGTCGGCGAACGCCTCCGCGGTCACCGCGCCGATGCCCCTGGCCCCGCCGGTGACAACGACGACTCGACCGTCGAACCTCATGCGCGCCTCCATGCTCGATCACGGATCGTGATGCGAAGCGGGCTCAGGGTACAACGCCTCGCCCCCAAGGTCCCACGGGGCGTCCAGGGATTGTGTCACGGGGGCGTCACCGCGTGCCCTTGTGGCGAGGCTTTCGATGCGTAACTGTGCGCCAAATAAGGCAGCATGGTATGGCACCTCGCGTGCAAAATTCTCGCTTCGTTATGGCGGGGCACTCCACGTTCTCGGTTCGCGCGCTCGCGGTCGTGCTGGTCGTCGCCGTGGGTCTCAGCGGCTGCGCGACGAAGCTCCGCCATGTCCCCACCCAGGCGCTCGCCAAGCAGTCGCTCACGGCCGTCGAGAGCGATCACCGCGACTGCGAGTACGCCATCACCGGCAATCTCAAGGGCGCGTGGTTCCCCGCCGAGGTCGAATACGCCTCGTGCCTGATCTCACGGAACTATCAGGTGTGGGTGCAGGTCCTCGATGCGTCCGTCGAGGTGAGGAAGGCCTCGCTGAAGACCAAGATGTCGGCGGACCGGATCCTGGGCGACATGATGACGTGCGAGCAGTTCGCTCAGGATCAGGTCACCCTGGCCGAGAAGGTGGGCCGCCCGGTCGTGATGGCCGCGAGCGTGTTCTTCTGGCCGGCCTTCATCGCGAACTACGCCGCGTCCGCCACGCTCTTCGTCTTCCGCGAGCGTGACTACAAGGCGTGCATGGAGCCTCGTGGCTACCTCATCACGCCCTGGCGCGCCAACGGCGAGCAAGTCTCCAAGGCCCAGCCCGACGCCCGGATGGCTCCGTAGCCGGCCTCACCCTTGACTGGGCTGGTTTTGATCTTGCGGACGACCATCGCGCGGATCTTCGCGGCCTCGCCCACCAGGAGGGTGTGCCCCAGGCGCGGCAGGAGGGCGTGGAACCACAACGAATAACCGGGTGCTTTCGATGCCAACGGTCACGGGGGGAGGCAACGTGGCATAGAAGCGCTCGATGGCGTCGCCATCGTGGGACAGTTCCTGGTCCCAGAGCTCCCCCGTATCCGTGTTCAGCAGCGCGACCTGCTGCTTCCGCGTGTGCAAGTCACATCCCACCAGGATCATGAGTCAGCCCTCCGTTGGTGTGACGTCGTGGTACTCGCCTCGACCGAGGCTACCAGCGACGTCCGGCTGTTCTCATGACATCAGTGA
>Ga0111538_10003306_pt1 | contig 22570 bp, 17 predicted proteins | sample SoiMethybrSBSTD1_FD_79669 | JGI IMG/M metagenome (GOLD analysis project Ga0111538, IMG submission 79669) | Bulk soil microbial communities from a Populus tree surrounding site in Tennessee, USA - Soil MetaG P. TD hybrid SBSTD1 (version 2)... | ecosystem: Environmental > Terrestrial > Soil >...
TATGGATACGAATATCAATACGTCCGGAATATGGTTCATCTTAATAACGGACTTGATAAAGGAATTAAGTTTAGTGAGATCGGACAACTCAGCGGCCTTCATCAAACGGAATGGAGCTGGTCACCGTTATTTGCCGACTTTGATAACGATGGATATAAAGACGCATTGATCACCAATGGGTTTCCGAAGGATATCACAGATAAAGATTTTGCAAATTACAGGGCTGACGTGGGCAACCTGGCGAGTAATCGCATGTTGATTGACTCGATTCCCGTGGTTAAAATTCCAAACTACGCGTTCAAAAATAATGGTGACCTGACTTTTTCCGACGTGACAAAATCATGGGGAATGAGCACACCGTCTTTCTCAAACGGCGCAGCATTCGCAGATCTGGATAATGATGGCGACTTAGACTACGTGGTCAATAACATTAACGACGTGGCATTTGTCTATGAAAATAGCCTCTATCAGGATTCCCGAGAGGCAGCAGGCGAGCAAAATAATTTCATCAATGCAAAGCTGGTTGGTAGCGCTGATAATCGAGACGCAATCGGAACGAAACTAAACTTCTACTACGATTCCGGTAAAATGCAATACGTTGAACAATCTTTCTACCGCGGGTTCCTATCGTCGGTAGACGAGACGATCCACGTAGGGTTAGGAAAGATAAAAGAGGTTGATTCTATTCTTGTCCAGTGGCCCGATGGTTTGATCGCTAAACTGGAAAAAGTGAAGGCTAATCAGATACTCACAATAGAGTATAAAAAACAGCCAGGAACTTCGCCGACTCCAATTGCTGGAGAAAACGCCATGCAGGCGACATTAGTCGAAAGGGCTAATCGCAAGCTGAAAATATTTTATAAGCATGAGGAGGAGGACAAAATAGATTTCAATCTTCAAAGGACGCTACCCCATAAGTTTTCGCAGGCTGGACCTGGAATCTGTGTCGGTGACATTAACAATGATGGATTAGACGATTTTATTATCGGCGGATCAACACTTTATAATTTTACCATTTATAAGCAAGGTAAGGATGGGACTTTTTCCACGAAGAGTAATCAACAGATCCGAGATCCTGATAAATCCCAGGAAGATGCTAGGCTACTATTATTTGCCGCTGATAACGACGGTGACTTAGATTTATATGTTGTTAGCGGTAGCATAGAGGGTCAGGACAAGGCTATTTATCAAGACCGGCTTTATATCAACAATGGGAAAGGTGATTTTGCTTTAAATTCTGGTGCCCTTCCAGAAACTACGAGTAGCGGCTCTTGTGCGCGGGCATCGGATTATGATGGTGACGGCGACCTCGACTTGTTCATCGGAGGGAGAATTGTGCCAGGAAGCTACCCGCTGCCGGCCGCAAGCTATTTATTAAGAAACGATGGTGGGAAGTTTGTTGACGTCACAAAAGATGTTTGTTCACAACTTCAAACATTGGGTATGGTCACTGATGCGCTGTGGACTGATTTTAACAATGATGGTAAATCAGACTTGATAATTGCGGGCGAGTTTATGCCCATCACGTTTTTCGCCAATTCGAATGGTAAATTCACCAAGGTGGAGTCAACGGGCGTCGAACAACGCAAAGGCTGGTGGAATAGCCTTGCCGGAGCGGACTTTGATAAAGATGGTGACATAGATTACATCGCTGGTAACCTGGGCCTGAATAATAATTTTCAGGTGCAGGAGAGTCTGCCGCTAAAAATATATGCAAAGGATTTTGACGGCAACGGGAGTATCGACCCTGTCTTAGCATGTTACATGCGGGAGTCAATGGATGACGAGGTTAAAAAATTATACCCCGTTCATTTCTGGGACGAATTGAATTCACAAAGCCCTAAATTCCGAAATAAGTTTTCTCGTTATAAACAATACAGCAAGGTCACCCTGGATCAGGTGCTTACAACCGACGACTTAAAAGAGGCTTTGATTTTAGACGCGAATTGGATGGCTTCAAGCTATATCGAAAACTTAGGCAATAATAAGTTTGCTATGAGGGCACTGCCAGTCATCTCGCAGAGTGCGCCTATAAATGGAATGGTTATCTCCGATGTAAATGACGATGAAAATCTGGATGTATTAATGGTCGGTAACGACTATGGTAATGAAGTATTCGCTGGAAGATACGACGCCTTTACCGGGCTGATCCTGTTGGGCGACGGAAAGGGCTCCTTCCAGGTAATGCAGTCAGCGGCAAGCGGATTCTATGTGCCTGGAGATGCAAAATCTCTTGTCAATCTTTATCGAGCAAATGGAGATGAATTGTTCATTGCCAGTCAAAATAAGGATAGTGTGGAGGTCTTTGTTAAAGAATCTTCCAACAATTTCCGAGTGCTGGAAGTCAAGCCATTAGAAAGTAGCGCAGAGATCTTTTATCAGGATGGTCGTAAGCAGAAAATTGAATTTTACTACGGGTCTGGATATCTTTCTCAGTCGAGCAGAAAAATGTTATTGCCGCGGTCGTTCAAGGAAATTGTAATTTATGATTATGCCGGAAAGTCACGAAAGATAACGCCCGAAGGTATATAACGTCAGCAACCTAAATTTCCATCCAGGCTTGGCTACCGGATCCGATCATCATTCAATATTCCTTGTTCTATATTCAATTTGGACGAGCCCACTTTTTTGCCACGAAGACGTAAAGTTGCACAAAGGTTGGCTTACATTGTTCGACTGGCTCAAGCCTGATTTTATTAACATAAAGAGGGCATTCCTCGTAACGAATCAAGTTCAAAAAGCCCCAAATTAATACATTATTCATGATTTTGAGAATTGGTCTTTCGTTGTGTGTTTTCGCACACAAACGTTTGCGAAAACGTTTACGAAATCGTTTTGAATATCTTATACAAAAACTTACATTCGAATAGGTATACGCTCTTGGACAGTCCACTGTCTTAGACAGCCCCATGTCTTATTGAGTGTACCGCTTATCCAAATTATCAATCCAAACTTATGATTATGAAAGAACTCTACAGGAGGTTGAGTTTATCATTAGCGCTTTTGCTAATGCTTTCATCGACAGTGCTGGCCCAGGAAAGAATGGTGTCAGGTACTGTTAAAGATGAAAATGGAGATGGTATGCCAGGTGTAAATATCCTGGTAAAAGGAACGGCATCGGGAACCGCTTCGGATGCGGATGGAAAATTTAATCTCTCCGTTCCCAGCAACGATGCTGTACTCGTATTCACATTTATTGGTTACGGTACTAAAGAAGTATCTGTTGGCAGCCGCACCGTAGTGGACGAAGTGTTGGTTCCAGATCAAACTTCGTTGGATGAAGTCATTGTTACAGGTTATTCTGTTGAAAGTCGGAGGGAAGTTACAGGCGCCGTGTCATCGGTCAAGGCATCAGACCTGACTGTCGTTCCCACGGGTAACATTGAACAGCAATTGCAAGGCCGCGTCGCTGGCGTGACTGTCGTTACCAACGGTCAGCCTGGTAGCACAAGTCAGATCCGTGTTCGTGGATTTGGAGCGTTTGGTGGTAATGAGCCACTCTACATTGTGGATGGTTTGCCGGTAGGGAGCACAGAATTTCTGAACCCCGATGACATTGAAACCACCACTGTCCTTAAAGATGCTGCGGCTGCTTCTATATATGGAGCTCGCGCTGCCAACGGCGTTATTGTTTACACTACTAAAAAAGGTGTGAAGGGTGGCAAAACATTGCGCGTCAGTCTGGATGTGCTCGGTGGTTTTACCGATCCGGGCGAGGGAATTGATATCATGAATCCAGCCGACCATGCTAAATGGACCTGGAAAGCATTTGAAAATACTGGCTTCAATGCCGGTGAACCGCCAGTTTACACCCACCCGCAATTTGGCACAGGCTCAACACCACAAATTCCAGATTACTTATTAGTAGGTAGTCAGTCTGGCGTCAACGGTACACTTGATCTCGCCGCCGAAAGGGAAAAGTATAATGTAACTGACTTTTCAAAAGATATTTATCAGGTAACAACGCCTGCTGAGGGGTCTGGGACAAATTGGTACGATGCGATTACACGGACGGCGCCGTTATTCAGGGGAACCTTAGGCATCAGCGGAAATAGTGACAAGAGTCGATACTATATCGGTATTGGCGTTCAAGAACAAGCTGGTATTTTGAATTACCAGAACTTTAGACGTTATAGTTTAAGGGTAAATACAGAGTTCGATCTTTTAAAAAATTTGAGACTTGGTGAAAATGTCCAGTTTACTTACAGACAGGTAAGACTGTTGCAAGGTGCGGGCGGTGGTTCCGGTTCATCGGATGATGAAAATGATATATTGACAGCTTTCAGGATGCCCACAATAATACCCATTTATGACGAGTTTGGCGGATACGCCGGAACGCGGGCAGCAGGTTTTAACAATCCTGGAAACCCTGTGGCCAACCTGGACAGGCAAAAAGACAATCGTGGTTTTGCAAGTTCCGGTTTTGGAAATGTCTACCTGGAATTTGAACCAGTACCAGACCTGGTGCTACGATCAAGCATTGGAGGAAACTTTAATTCTTTTTACACTTGGTCCTACTTTGCACGCACGTATGAAAACTCAGAGAACAACTCGGCAGTAACCTACAACGAAGGGGCTGGACAAGTCTTTGGGTGGACCTTCACAAATACTGCGAATTGGAAAAAAACATTTGACGACCATAGCCTGGACGTATTGGTAGGTCAGGAAGCGTTAAATACAGGTGAAGGAAGAAACATGGGTGGGCAGGGATTGAATCCATTTTCCGAAGATCGTGATTTTGTAACACTTAGTACCACAACGCCAGGATCCACCAGAACCGTAGGGAGTAACTATTTCAAAGGCGTAAACTTCACATCCTATTTCGGCAGAATTAATTACGGATTTAAGGACAAATATCTGGTGTCTTTTGTGCTTCGGCGCGATGGCTCATCAAGATTTGGGTCTGAAAACCGGTGGGGAACTTTCCCCGCAGGATCCGTGGGATGGCGTATTTCGGAGGAGAATTTCTTGCAGGGCTCGAGCTGGATAGACGACCTCAAAATCCGGGGGGGATATGGTGTCATGGGTAATTCAAATAACGTAGATCCGAACAACCAGTATTTCCTATACGCCACTGGCGTGGATCCCGCATCTTATCCAATTGATAACAGTAGCGCGGCAGAGGGATATTACAGAAGCCGCATCGGAAACTCTGCGGCAAAATGGGAAAAAGCGATTACCATGAACATCGGTTTTGATGGTTCGTTCTTCAATAGCAAGCTCGATGTTGTGATTGACTTCTGGCGAAAAGACACCGAAGACCTATTGTTCCAGGTGCCGATCACCGTGTTAAACGGACCCAATGCAACCCCTCCGTTCGTTAATGTTGGCGAAATGCTCAACAGGGGTGTCGATCTTCAAATTCTTACCCGCGGCAAGATCGCAAACTCAGACTATGAGCTGACCGTGAATGGAGGTTTCCTTCACAATGAGATTGTAGCCTTGAATGAAGGTGCAACTTATCTGCAGATTGCTGACGCCGATCCCGACTTCAGGGGTATTCGTCCTATCCGTAATCAGCTGGGCCAATCAATCTCGTCTTTCTTTGGATATAAGGTAATGGGATTGTTCCAAAGCACTGAAGAAGTTAATGCCGCGGCCACACAGGACGGAGCAGCGCCTGGACGATTCCGCTATCAAGATATCAACGGGGATGGTGAAATTACCGTTGACGATAGAACCTGGCTGGGAAGCCCTGTTCCTAAGTTCACCGGTGGTATTACCTTCAAGATCAAAAATTTTAGAAACTTCGATCTTGAAATGTATATGTTCACGTCACTGGGCAACAAGATCTTTAACATGTCGAAGTGGTATACGGACTTCTATCCTTCATTTACCGGCGCTGCTATCGCACAACGGGTAACCGGATCCTGGACACCTGAGAACGGCGGAAATTCAATACCTATTTTTGAAAATAATTCAAACTTCAGTACGAATACGCAATCGAATTCGTATTACGTGGAAGACGGTTCCTATTTCAGATTCCAGAACATCACGATTGGATATAATTTGCCTGTGGCAACGTTGTCCCGTATGAGTCTGGAAAAACTCAGGCTGTTCGTAGGATTGAACAACATATTCACCATTACTGACTATGATGGACTTGATCCAAGTGTGGGTGGTGACGTCGATTTTAGATACGGCATCGATATAGGTAACTTCCCTATTACCAGGAGTTTTACCTTCGGTCTTAACTTAGGATTCTGATCAATCTGAAATTTGAAGAATATGAAACTCAATAAAATAATTATAAGCACAGTAAGCATCATATGCATCTGTGTCATTTCTTGTAAGGATGATTTTTTGGAAGTTACGCCCACGGCTTCAATTACGAATGCCCAGCTGACTTCTAAGGCTGGCCTTGAGGGTAGCATAATCGGCAGTTATGCGATGTTGCATGGACGCGGTGGTTTTTATGCCGGATCCACGAACTGGCTGTGGGGAAGTGTACTCGGTGCGGAGGCCAATAAAGGCACAAACTCGGGAGACCAGGCCCAGGTAAATGAAATCCAGGCATACAATCCGCAAACCACAAATAATTCCGTGTTTGAAAAGTATTCCGCCTGCTACGAAGGTGTAGCCCGCGTGAATTCATTTCTCCGTTTGCTGCCTGATGCGGATCCTACTGTAGAAGAAGAGGATAAAACTCGCATGGAAGCTGAGGCAAAGTTCTTGAGGGGTCACTACTACTTCGAACTGAAGAAGATCTTCAACAATGCTCCCTATGTGGATGAGACCAAAGACTATAAGGAAGGCGTTGAAGATGCAACCAATGGTTCGGACCTGTGGCCAATGATTGTAGCTGACTTCACTTTTGCCTGGGATAATCTTCCGGAAACTCAGGGTGCGCCGGGACGCGCTAACAAGTGGGCAGCTGGTGCGTATCTCGCAAAAGCGCTATTGTTTCAGAAAAAGTGGGCCGAAGCAAAGGCATTGTTTGACAATATTATTGCAAACGGAAAAACTGCTAAAGGCGAAAAATACGGTTTAGTACCTCTGTATGGCGACCTCTTCAGGGTAGCAAATGACAATAACAAAGAGTCAGTATTCGCTATTCAGGCTGCTGCTGCAACCGGCACGATCAATAATGCAAATCCTGACTTCGTATTGAATTTTACGTACAACGGTGGCCCTGCAGGATGCTGCGGATTCTTCCAGCCAAGCTTTGAACTTGCGAATTCATTCCGCACAGCTTCAGGTTTGCCGCTTTTGGATGGATCATACACTGCGCCCGCTAACGAATTGAAAACCGACCAGCTCGTGCCTGCTGCCACCGCCTTTGTGCCTGATACTGGGCCAATAGATCCCCGATTGGATCACTCCGTTGGTCGTCGTGGTCTTCCTTACCTGGATCATGGATTACACCCAGGTGTTGCCTGGATCCGCGACCAAAATTATGGCGGTCCTTACGCGCCCAAGAAATTTATATGGACAAAGGCGGAAGAATCATCTGGTGGCGTCGATAAAAGTTCCTGGACCCCGGGTTACACAGCTATCAATGTTGCCATTATCCGATTTGCTGATGTGCTGCTAATGGCTGCCGAGGCAGAAGTAGAACTTGGGAATTTGGAAAAGGCCCGGGAATATGTAAATATGGTTCGTACGAGGGCATCAAACCCAGCTGGATTTGTGATGAATGGCGGTGCTCCGGCAGCTAATTATGTGATCAATATATATGCAACTGCCTGGACCGATGCAACCCTCGCGCGAAATGCAGTACGATTTGAGCGTAAGCTGGAATTATCCGGCGAAGGTCATCGCTTTTTTGATCTTGTTCGTTGGGGCGTAGCAGCAACCACATTGAATGCTTATTTGGCTTATGAAAGGACAAAAGTGTCAGCATCTCCATTTCTTGGTGCTAGCTTTGAGGCTGGCAAGGCCGAATATATGCCGATACCACAAGTGGAAATGGACATATTAAAAGGACTAACTCAAAATCCAGGATATTAAGAAACTAGTATTTTTCTTACAGCAAGGGCCAATGTAAATTGGCCCTTCTTTTTTATAACAAATATGAAATGACCCTGCCTTATGTTATGCTTGCGGCCCTGCTTCTCTTCAGCTGCAAAAAAAACGGAGACTCTCTTTAGGCTGATTCCTCCGAGTCATACGGAATTGACTTTCTCAATGAGATAACGGAATCAGATACATTTAATATTTTAACTGAAGAATATATCTACAACGGTGGGGGTGTTGGCATTGGCGATTTTAACAACCATGGACTAGCGGATCTTTTTTTAAGAGCAACAGTGTCTCAAATTGTCTTACGCTAACAAAGGTCGACTAAATTTCAGGCATGTAACAACCGATATTAAATTGAAATCATCCAGGGATTTGGAGTTCAGGCGCTTCCGTTGTAGATATTAACAGCGATGCTTGGAGCGATATTTATGTTTGTACAAACAGGCAGAAAAAGCAAAAAGTAAAGTTTTGCTATGATCCGGATTCCTTTCACAGTCCAGCCGAAAGATCAGAATAAAGGCCGTGCGAGAAATTGTAATCTATGACTATGCTGGGAACTCAAGAAAAATAACGCCCGAAGGCATATAGAATCGCACTCACTTCTTTTTTGCTTTTTTAACCTTGGCCGGTGCCTCGGCGTCAGTTGTTTGCTCGACAAATTTCACCTCCGGCATATTCGCATTGCAGTGTATGTTGAGTTGTTCGATAACATATTTGCACATTTCGGGAGAATTGATCTCTTCGTTCTGATGCATAAAAAAATATATTTTTTCGGCGCCTTGTTCGATCCATTTTTTGATGCGCTGTATCCAGGCATCGACGCGCGTGTAGTCTGTGGGATGAAGGTCATTCCCAACAAATCGGATAAACGCAGTCGGCGTGGTTAGTCGCATGTGCACGCAATCTCTTCTGCCTGACGCGTCCGTTATAACAGATCCTGTGTTGTTTCTTTCCAACATTGAAAATACTTTGTCGAACGTCTCTGGGTCTGAAAACCATTCCGGGTGTCGAAGCTCAACGAATAAATTGATATCCTTGGGTAGGGATTGAATAAATGCTTCAATTCTTTCAAGTGTTTTTGGACCCATTCCTGGATGAGGCATCAGAAAAACAGGGCCAAGATTGTCTTTGAACCCACTGATTCCTTTTAAAAATATATCAGTAAGTTCTTTTACATCATTCAACCTTCTCAGGTGCGATATTTTATCATTGACCTTTGGTGAGAATTTGAAATCCTTTCCAACCTTCGACGCCCAGCCAGACGTTTGACTCACGCTCGGAAGGCGATAAAACGATGCATTAAGTTCGATGCAATTGAAATACTTGGCATACAGTGAAAGAAAATCCGCTTCCTTAGTTCCTGGCGGATAAACTTTTCCCACCCAATCCTTTCGGCCCCACTTTGCACATCCGACAAAAAATTCAGGTTTTATGTTTTCTGACTTTTGTTTTTGAAGCAAACGTGTAGTGCTCTCTGGATCGGGTGGGAGTGTGAAATCAATGCTATTTAAATCAATGTCTACTTTGCCGAATTCCATCTTGAAATATACAAAAAGTGCTTAGGTGTTTAAGTGTTTACGTGTTTAAGTGTTAATGTTCTATGGCGAATCGAAGTCGTCAATTTTCCAATCTTGAAATCTTCCAATCCTGCAATCCTAGTCGACTTTTTTCAAGTTCATTTCAAAAAATTTCATCCAGGTAGTGCCGTTGTCATTCGAGAATTCTCCAATTTCATTCCAGTTTTTCTTTGACGCATCTAACGTTATCGAATATTTTATTTTACCGGTGGGGACATCAAATCCCCATTGATATTTTCCTTCCTCAATAATATTTAACCAGGCCTGTGTGTTTCTTCCGTCTTTCAGATAACTGTTAAACTTATATTCGTTTGTTGTTTGATCAAACGACAGTACGGCCAGGGCGTGGTGAACAATTTTATTTTCATTTCCTACCTCGAGTGATTTTCCGATGCCTTCAATCAGCATAACTGTACCATCTAATTTAAATTCCAGATGTTCATCCACGTTTGATTTCTTTAGCGGCCCTGGACCCATTTGAATAGAGCCTTCCCCTTGCCAGTGGCCTGCCCAGTGTACGAAGGCTTTCATTTTTTCTTTTGCCACGGCTTCCGACGATTGCGCGGAGATAGTGTTGCTGGTTAATCCGGCCAGCATTAGGCTAATAAGTGCTACGATTTTCATAAATTGTAAACTGGTTTATTTTATAAACTAAGTGAGTAAAAAAAAACTATTTGTTGATATATTGTTTGAGAACTGTGACATAATCGTCAAAAGCTTTAATTCCTTTTTTGGTAATCCTACAGGTGGTAACTGGTTTTTTACCTTTGAATGATTTGTCAATTGCCAGATAACCGGCTTCCGATAACTTGTCGAGTTGTACGCTAAGATTTCCGGCCGTGCTGTTCGTCTTTTCTTTAATGAAAGTAAATTCCGCAGATTCCAGACCAATTAATAGGGACATTATCGCTAGACGAAGTTGTGAATGAAGCAACGGATCGAGTTCTTTAAACATAACATCAGTCGGGATTATTTCTCAGCATCAGGCCCGGGATCAAATAACCGGAGGTAACGGCAATAGCGCCAAGTAGATATTGCCACGGTCCGCCTACCAGGAAACACAAAATACCGAAGACCCATAACAAAATACCTCCAATTGCCAGCGGACGAAATTTAATAATCGTTCCAGATACGAACGTTGGAATTGCACTGACTATTAAAATAATTGGATTCAGTTGATAGTTTATTTTATATCCGAAAAAGGTGAGTGTAAAAATGGCGATCCCGTAGCTATACCATAGGATTGCATTGATTCTATCGAGATGGGATCTTGCACTGACATTTTTACCACGGCGATAACTAATGTAAATCGTGAGAATCCACGCCGGGACGGCGATCAGCCAAACTAAATACGGTCTTGGATACTCCGACCACATTAAGCCAAACATTCCCAGGTTAGCAAGCGTGATAACCGCGCCCCATAAAATCAAGTATATGCTACTCCTTTTTACGTTTCCATGTGCCTGACGAATCATTTTTGTAATTATATCCAGGCTTTGTTGCGTTGATAAAATTTGATTTTCTGTTTCCATATCTAAATTTAACGCAATATTTATAAACTAGTTTATAAAATAAACTAAAATTTTTAAAATTGTTTTCTTAGGCTTAAGAACGGGGTTAAATGTTGCGTTAATTGGGATCAAAATTGAAAAACGATGTTTACAGGCATAATTGAGGCAATAGGGACGGTAGCTGATTTTAGGGATGAGGGCACAAATAGGGAATTTAAGATTGAAAGCCCTATCAGCCATGAATTAAAAATAGATCAAAGTGTATCGCACAGTGGCGTTTGCTTAACAGTTGTGCGCATACAGGATGGATTTCATTGGGTGGTAGCGATTCAGGAAACATTGCAAAAATCTAATTTGGCGGAGTTAAAACTTGGAGACAGGGTAAATCTCGAAAGGTGCATGCTGAATAATGGTCGATTCGATGGCCATATTGTGCAGGGTCATGTCGATCAGACTGCAATTCTTAAAACGCTAAAAAATGCGAATGGAAGCTGGCTGTACACTTTTGAATATGATCCCGCAGAAGGAAATGTTACGGTAGAAAAGGGTTCTATCGCGGTCAATGGCGTGAGTCTTACATGCTTTGACTCGAGGGCATCGGAGTTTACAGTGGCCATCATTCCTTATACTTACGAGCATACCAACTTCAATCAACTTAAAATTGGTAACGTTGCAAATCTCGAATTTGACGTTATCGGAAAGTATGTAAAAAGATTGCTACAGTCTTAGCTTTTAGTTCATAGCTTGAATCAGTAAATTGAGTTTAATAAACCCTCAAGATTATGCTAGAACAACTAATCAAACTGGTTCAACAGAATTCGGGTGACGACATTGTGAAAAATCCGGAAGTGCCTAATGAATTTAACAATGCCGCCACGCAGGAGGTGGCCAAGCAGATACTTAATGGTTTGCAAGGCCAGGCAAGCAAGGGGAACATGCAAGATATTATGTTGATGTTCCAGGGGAGCCGTTCTTCCATTATCGGAAATCCGGTCGTGTCTCAGCTTATTTCGAGCGCTACACGAAGTTTATCAACGAGGTTTGGTGTATCCCCTCAGGCTGCATCACAGATTACAAATTCATTAATACCTGTTGTCATGAAGCAGTTCGTAAATAAAACCAACGATCCCGACGATAATGATTTTAACCTGCAGGACGTTGTAAAAAATGTTACGGGTAAAAGCGAAGTCGGCGATATTTTGTCTCAGTTTAGCGGTAAGAAAGGATCAACAGAATTAGCGGATGCTGTGGGTAATATTTTTAAGTAATTGATTTCGATATTGCAGGTTCCCTGTCCGATGAATTATCGGCAGGGAACATAGGGCAAATAGTTTACCTCGGCGCTGCGAGTTTTCTTTTTTTGTCCCACGCCACCATCCATTCTGAAACTTTAAATCCGACCCATCCACAAATTGTTCCGACTAAAGCGCCCACCAAAATGTCGCCCGGATAGTGAACACCAAGGTAAATTCGCGTGTAGGTAATAAATGCAGCCCAAAGAAACAGCCAGCCAATCCAGGGTTTTGTACTCCCAAAAACGAGAAAGAAAAAAGTTGTTACGCCAAAAGAATTGGCAGCGTGACTGGAAGCAAATCCAAACTGCCCTCCTTGATAGCCCTGGACCAAATGCACTAATCCTTCCAGTGTAGGTTCTCGAGAAGGTCTCAATCGTGCAAAATACGGTTTCATGATGCTCGCTGTGACCTGGTCCGCCAGCAAAATAGTAAGTACGACACCCAGCAAGATCATCCAGCTTTCTTTTTTATATTCTTTGATCACTAAATACAATAAAAACAAATAGAGTGGGAGCCAGGTGACGGTCTCAGTTAGGATCAGCATGACTGGGTCTAGCCATGGAGTATGGAAGCCATTTAGAAACTGAAGTAAGCTTTTGTCATACTCAATTAACTGTTCAATCATGATTTTAGAAATGATGTTGCTTTCTCGCTTCCCCCCTGTATCCACTCAAGCGTTTCGCGGTAGTTACGGAAGGATTTATAAAGTATACCAAATTTACTGATATTCAGTTCAATTGCAGAAAGGTATTCTTCAGCGAGACCGCCATTGTGCAATGGTTCGATGGTTGCAATTCGCTTCAATCCGTTTTTTGCAGCGGCAGGTAAAATCGTGGTTAACATCCAAACTTGATCTTCCTTTGAGACCGGTCCCTGTTGAGAAATGTCAGAAACCCAATTGGGAGTATTGTAGGCAGACAAGATCTCGATCGCCTTTGAAAAAACACTTCGATACTCATCACTTGTGACCGGCCCATGCCAGGTTACACTTGTCGAGTTAGTGGTAGCATCGAATATTATCTTTGCATAGCGCTCATCGAACAGCAATTGCATTTGTAAATTTTCTGGTTTCGGTAAATGCAATGTAAACTTCGTGAACTTGTTTAATTCACTCTCGACGTGAACGGTACCCCCAAGCGCCTCGCATTGTAGCTTAACAAGATACAGTCCCAATCCTCTTCCCTCGACGTGGCGGTGAAATCGACGGTAGAGTTTAAAGACATCGTCCTTATGTGTATTTAAATCGATGCCCAGCCCATTATCCTTAATGGTAAGTATAAATTGATCTCTTTGCTCTTCCGAATAAATCTCAATAACAGGCGCTTCATCGAGTGAACGATATTTGATACTATTGCTGATGAGGTTGTACAGAATGCTGTGAACCATTGGTTTCACAGAGTAGATTTCCTCACACTGACTAAAATCATTTCGAAAGGCTACGTGATGTGTATAAATTTCACGTTCCAAAATATCGTGGATTGACTTAAACTCTTGTTCCAGTGAAATTTTCTGGCGGATTTGAAAAATGTCTTGACGGATATCGATGATTTTGATAAGGTCTTTAATAATGTTGTCCAGCCTTTCCGTTGATGACTGAATGTGTTTGAATATTTGAACGTTTTCTCCCTTGATACTTTTTTGATCAATGAGCGCGATTAAACCTAATAAACTGGCAACGGGGCCTCGAAGGTTGTGAGAAACGGAAAATGAAAACTGCCTGAGTTCATTGTTATGTTTAATCAGTTCCGTATTTGTCTCTGTTAAAATTTTATTAGCTTCTACTAGTTCAGATTGTAAACTCTGATTCTTTTGTAGAAGCATCCGCCGCTGGCCTTCAATAATCTGATTAGCATTCCATAATCGATCCTGGTTTTTTTGAAGGATGTTGCTTTGATCTAAAATTTCAGCATTTTTTATTTGGATTTCTGAATTTTTAAAACTCAATATTTCATTGGCATCATTCAACTGATTAATGAGTTCAGCGTTTTTTATTTCAGTGTTTTCCGAAAGTCCTTTTAGAAAAATGATGTGTGCCATGAGAGCCCAATAAACCACAAAAATCACCACGTTGGTAAAGTAATAATTCATCAGCTTGAGCTTCTCTTGCTGATAAGGAACACCGAAAAAATGATGCAATGGATCATAACCCATCAAAAGCAATAGGCCGATCATGGAACACGTTATAAGGAATTTTCTTTCCCTTAATGAGAACAACAGCCATGGAATCACGCAGCTAGCCAGTATCGCAAATCGAAAAGTAAAATAATCGAGTTCCTCCTGAAGATCATAATAAAGTACTTTGGAATAAATCGAAAGAGCGGTTGTAACAAGAGGAACGATCAAGCTTATCCAGATTCGTGCTGTGTCATTATATCCTTTGTAGTTGAGGGGTATCACGGCGAGACTGGATAAGCCGATGACTGGAATGGCAAAAGTCACAAAATTCCATCCGTACCATAGGTAGTACATGATGGACAAAAATGTCCCTGTTACAAACAGAATTAATCCGATTGCATTGGATAAAATGATACCGCGTTTTTCAGCGGCTGATTTTGAAAAAATAGTACCGCAGTGAAGAATTGTGTTTAACACCTTTATGAGAGGGCTGGTCATCATTAGTCCATTATAAAGATATATATCATTCCTGAAATAAAGTATAACTGCAACTTGCCGAGTAAATCCCCTATTGGGAATCTGTATATTATTACTGCTAAACCCTAGTGTAAAATATTGCTAAACATAAGTCAGGATTGGTGAAAGTCTGGCAAAAGTTTCGACGACCGTAGGAATCAAAGGCTTGTACGTACAATATGACATATTGTTTCGCTCTGATTATCAATGTTCTAAAAGAAGCCATTGTGCTAACAAATTTGGGCAGTAAAGGTTGGGCCAAATGGTATTAAAACAGCATTTAAATCTGTACGATTGTCGTCCACTAATAGGATATTTTTTAAAACCTTGTATGGGCATAATTCCTTTAAATTTAGGATCGAAAGTGAGTTATATTGTACCCTATTACCCCTGAAACCAGTATGGACAAATATGATCTTGTCGTCATTGGGGCCGGCCCCTCTGGCTACTCAGCGGCGATGCGCTCGCTTGATTTTAAGAAGAAAACCCTGTTAATCGAAAAAGATAAAGTTGGGGGCGCCGGCGTAACAAACGGAGCACTTTCTTCTAAAACATGGTGGGAGCTTTCACGCGAAACAGCATCCTTTCGGAAAAATTTAAAACGTTTTGACATTGATATACCCAGCATTAACTACAAGGAGATACAGGATGAGGTTTTGCGAGCCGTGCAGGAACGTAAAGGAATGTTGGAAGATCATATGCAAAAGATGACTGAATCACAGTTTTCGGATCTGCTCAGTTTTAAAAAAGGGAAGGCCACGCTGTTAAGTCAACATGAAATTGCAATTGACACCGGTGAAGGCCCGAGTGAAGTTATTTGGGCTGAGAATATTATTCTGGCTACCGGTAGCCGTCCGCGTTACTTGCCTGAGTTGCCCATTGATGAAAAAATCGTGATGACCAGCGAAGGGATAGAAGCCCTTGAAGATTTTCCCGAGAGCATCGTCATCGTGGGAGCGGGTGTCATTGGTTGTGAATACGCAACAATCTTCTCAGGTTTTGGAAAGACTAAAGTATCCCTTATAGACAAAGGCGCACGTATTCTTCCATTTGAAGACGAAGACGTTGTCCGTGTCGTTGAAAGAAATATGGAAAACAATGGTGTTCTCATCCATCGTAATTCTGTTCTCATCCGCATGGAAATAAAAAATGGGCGCGTCGAATATGAATTGCAATACGATGATGGAACGAAGGGCACGTTTAATGTTGCCAAGGCATTGGTTGCGATAGGACGTGTGCCCAACTATGAAGAACTATGGGATAAAAAACTATCCATTTCCATTTCAAAGCGAGGCATTGAAAATAATGATACGCACACCAATGTTTCCAATATCTATGCCGTTGGCGACATCACAGCCGATATTTCTTTGGTAAATGTTGGGGAACTGGAAGGACGTTATGCAGTAGAAAAAATTTTTGGGAGTCCGAAACGCAAGCTCGTGTATGAAAACATTAGTACGATCATGTTTTTAAATCCCGAAGTCGCCGGAGTGGGGTTGAATGAAATGCAAGCCAAAGAAAAAGCGATCGACTATAAAGTAGTAACACTGGATTACAGCTGTATACCACGTGCTATAGCGAAAAGAAACACCCAAGGATTCATAAAACTCATGGTTACGAATACAGAACCGATGAAAGTTCTCGGTGTGAAGATTATCGGCAATCATGCTTCCAGTGCCATCCAGGCTATTGCATTGCTAATCTTTATGGATAAAGGAATTGACGAACTTGCAGAATGTGTTCATCCGCATCCCTCGATTACAGAAGGCATTCAGGAATGCGTAAGAATGTTGTTGGGAAACTCGATGTGGAAGCCCGATGCATTGAGAGGCAAGCTCTCGTGCCGGATTAATGTTCAAGGCGTGTATCAGGACTTAAGATTTTGATCCTTCGCCGGGATATCACAAACATTATTTCAACTTTTAACGTAGGAGTACACAACAAAAAATGAAAAGCGTCACTGTGTTCTGTGGTTCCAGTAGTGGAACGGACCCTATCTACCAATCGCACGCCACTATGCTCGGCGCGACATTGGCACAACAAAATATCCGCATTATTTATGGCGGCGCAAAGGTAGGGCTCATGGGATCGATTGCCGATGCGGCATTGTCGGAAGGAGGAAAAGTTGTTGGTGTAATTCCCCGATTTTTACGATCGAAGGAAATCGCGCATGAAGGTTTGACCGAACTGATCATGGTGGAAAGCATGCATGAGCGCAAAACAAAAATGCATGAGCTGTGCGATGGTATAATTGCACTCCCGGGAGGATTTGGAACTTTAGAAGAGCTTTTTGAAATACTCACTTGGGCACAACTTGGTCTGCACAAGAAACCAATTGGATTATTAGACGTCGATGGTTTTTACGACCATTTGAAAAAACTCCTCTTGACTATGGTCGAGAAGGGGTTTTTGAAAGGGATCAATTATAATATGCTTTTGATAAGTGATGATATCAATGACTTACTCGGTAAAATGAAGCGGTATATCGCGCCGGTTATTCCCAAATGGATCAGCGAGGAGGAGGTTTGAGGCGATTTTTTTTCTTTGCGAAAGCTTCCTCCCATTACACAAAAATTAAATTTTATTGTAACCACGTTGGTCTTCCATAATCTAATTTCTATCACCCACTAAATAGAAATTGACTATGAAAAACCTGAAAACGTTGACAACAGTATTCGTATCGGCCAGCTTCCTTGCTGGATCTGTATGCGCACAAGAAAATCCCAAGCTTTCTGATCCGGAAGTGGCACATGTCGCTGTCGTAGCGAACCAAATTGATATTGCTTACGCGGCAATCGCAAAGGAAAAATCGAAGGATGCTGATATACTGAAGTTTGCTGAAACAATGACCAACGATCATAATGCGGTTATCAATCAAGCGTCGGCCCTTGTAAAAAAATTAAATGTTACCCCAAAGGAAAATTCCGTCAGTCAAAAGCTCTTAGCAGATGCCGAGCAAACCAAAAAATCACTTCGCGCGAAATCAGGTAAGGAATTTAACAAAGCCTACATCGACAATGAGGTGGCTTATCATAAGGCCGTAATCGGTGCAGTCGAAGGTTTGTTAATTCCTGAAGCTGAGAATGGTGAATTAAAAGCATTACTTCAAAACATTGTCCCAGCGCTTAAAACACATCTTGAACATGCTGAAATGGTTCAAAAGATGTATAAATAAAACTGATAAAAGGGTTATGATTGAAATTGGACGGCCAGTAATTTTCATAATCCTTTTATTTTTTTCGTGCACGCCTGCCTCAAAAAAGGATTCTGAAGCAAAACAGGACTCAGTAGAAGATGATATTGCAGAACCACCGCGGCAACAGGACGAACCCAAGACCCATATCGTTGAAATCAAACAAATGAAATTTGAGCCCGCGGAAATTAAGGTACACAAAGGCGATAGAGTCCTTTGGATCAATAAAGATATTACCAATCACGATGTAACCGAGCTATCGAAGAAGGCTTGGGCGTCGTCTCCGTTGTCCACTGGTCAATCCTGGAGTATGACCGTGACTCAAAGTGAAGATTATTTCTGCAACCTTCATCAAGTGATGAAGGGAAAAATCATCGTGGAATAGCCCTAGAATAACCTCTCAAAGTAAGTTAGCCAAGAAAATTTGACCATCATCCCTTGTGCCTGGAAGCCCTTGCAAAGGTTTCAAACGTTACCTGGCTAGTGCGTCATAGCAAAAATAATTGTACAATGCCACAACGGCCAAAAAAGTCGATACTGACAGGTTTATGCAAAAAGTAGATGTACAATTATTTTTTGCGACGATGCATCAGTCTAAAATTTTTTGTACCCGCCGTATTTATTCGTTGAAGAGATAGGCCAGTTTTAGTTAGTTTTGGCGCATGAATTTTGGAGCTTTAGAAAAGGCGCTGGAAGGCGAATTTTTCACGGATGATACCACGCGCAGCCTGTATGCTACGGACGCTTCAGCCTATCGCGAGATGCCTCTGGCTGTAGCTGTCCCAAAGACTGAAAAGGATATTGAAATTCTGATACAGTTTGCCCGAATAAATAAAACATCCCTCATCCCGCGGACAGCCGGCACTTCGTTGGCTGGTCAGGTTGTAGGCGGCGGTATTGTGGTGGATGTCTCCAAACATTTCAAACAGATAATCAAGGTTGACAGCAAGGAGGGGTGGGCAATTGTTCAGCCCGGAATCGTCAGGGATGACTTGAATCATCATTTAAAAGCATTCGGCTTTTTCTTTGCACCGGAGACGTCGACCGCCAATCGCGCGATGATCGGAGGCATGATCGGAAACAATTCATGTGGTTCTAATTCGGTCGTATATGGAAGCACCCGTGAACACTTGCTGGAAGTAACGGCCTTTCTATCAGACGGAACGAAAGTAAAGTTCGGTCCGATGGACACGCCTGCATTTTTGGCGAAGACTACCGGTCCCAAAAGTTTGGAAACCGATCTTTACACACATATCAAGGAAGTTCTTTCTGACGAGAAGAACCGGGCAGCGATAGAAAAAGAATTTCCAAAGATTTCAATTCGCAGAAGGAATACCGGCTATGCTATCGACATGCTGTCGAGAATGAAGCCCTTTAATCCGAAAGGCGATCAGTTTAATTTTTGCAGCCTAATTGCAGGATCTGAAGGTACATTAGCATTTATTACGGAGGCTAAAATAAAATTGACTCCTTTAGATCCGCCGCATAAAAAACTGGTCTGCATTCATTGTCATAGTATAGATGAGTCGTTGCATGCAAACTTGGTGGTGCTTCAGCATAAGCCATCGGCAGTAGAATTGATGGATCACTATGTATTTGAAGCAACCAAAAGAAATAGGGGACAAGTTGAAAATCGATTTTTCATTGAAGGAGATCCGAAGGCTATTTTGGTGGCTGAACTCACGCGTACTACTGAAGCCGAAGCTGAACGAGATGCAGAAGTTCTGGTGTTAGATCTAAAAGCGAAAGGACTGGGGTATTCATATCCGATCGTAGGAGGGGAGGGCATTAAGAAAGTTTGGAATCTTCGTAAAGCAGGATTGGGACTATTGTCTAATGTACCGGGCGACGAGAAACCAGTACCCGTAATTGAGGACACGGCTGTAGATGTTAATGACCTGCCTGCTTTTATTTCTGATATTAATACCTTATTAAAAAAACATGGGCTCTACAGTGTGCACTATGCGCACGCGGGTTCAGGTGAAATTCACTTGCGCCCCATATTGGATCTTAAAACTGCGCAGGGCGTAGGTCTTTTTCGTACCATGGCGGAAGAGACCGCGAGCCTCGTAAAAAAATACGATGGCTCATTGTCCGGTGAACACGGCGATGGGCGGTTACGCGGTGAATTTATTCCTAAAATGATCGGACCTCACAATTATGAAGTTATTAAGCGACTGAAACAAGTTTGGGATCCGCAGTGCATTTTCAATCCTGGTAAGATTGTAGAAACTCCTCCGATGGATACTTACCTGCGATACGAAAAAAACCAGGTGACGAAAGAGTTCGATACCATCCTCGACTTTTCTGAAACTATGGGGATCGTGCGGACGGCTGAACAATGTAACGGTTCGGGTGATTGCAGGAAGACTGAGATAAGTGGCGGTACCATGTGTCCAAGCTACATGGCTACACGCAACGAAAAAGACACGACAAGAGCGCGAGCCAATATTCTCCGTGAAATGATTACAAGGTCCGACAAGGCAAATCCATTTGCCCACGAAGAAATAAAGGATGTAATGGACCTCTGCTTAAGTTGTAAGGGCTGTAAATCGGAATGTCCCTCGAATGTAGATATTGGCAAACTCAAACAGGAATGGCAATATCAGTATTACAAAGAAAAGGGCGTCCCTTTTCGGACGTGGTTGATTGGTAATTTTTCCCTGGGTATGAAATTGGCTTCGGCATTGCCATGGGGGTATCGCCTGGTATTTGGAAACAAAGTGACCAGTGCAATAGCAAAGTCGATTATTGGTTTTGCTGAAAAAAGAAGTATGCCTGAAATTTCTCCCCTTACGTGGGAAAAATGGTTCAAAAAGGAATTCAAACCAATTACAAAAAATCCGATAAAGACGGTTTATATTTTTATTGACGAACTGTTAAACTTCAACGAGGCAGAAATTGGTATTACCACCGTTAAGCTCCTGGACCGGTTGGGCTATGCTGTAAAGTTTATTCAGCACGTTGAATCGGGGAGGAGTTTTCTTTCGAAAGGACTACTGGAGGAAGCACGGAAGCTGGCAAGGAAAAACGTTTCGCTGTATAAAAATCTCATTACAGATGAGACGCCTTTAGTGGGCGTTGAACCCTCGTCGATACTTACTTTTCGGGATGAGTATCCGGATTTATTGCGTGGCGGGGAGAAGGACGACGCGAAGAAAATTGCTTTGAATACATTTATGATAGAAGAGTTTCTGGCAAAGGAACTTGATGCTGGAAAAATTGATGTAAAATTATTCAGAGATACCAAAGCTTTAATTAAGCTACACGGTCATTGTCAGCAAAAAGCACTTTCTTCTTTAGTACCAGTGAAGAAGATTTTGACAAGATTAGGTAACAACGAAGTGCATTTGATCCCATCCGGATGTTGTGGAATGGCTGGATCGTTTGGCTATGAAAAAGAGCACTACGATTTGTCGATGCAAATTGGCGAACTAGTACTTTTTCCGACGGTAAGAAAGCAGCCTGAAAATGTGATTATTGCAGCTGCAGGAACCAGTTGCCGTCATCAAATCAAGGATGGCACGGGGAGAAAATCACTTCATCCAGTAGAAATTCTTTGGAAGACTTTGGCGTGATGGACGGGCTTATTTGTGTCGCTTCTTCAAAATCTCCACGACATCATTGAGCGAAAATCCTTTTTCGGTCAACAAAACCAGATAATGATAGATAAGGTCAGCAGCTTCATTAAGAAATAATTCTTTATTGTTGTCTTTCGCTTCGATTACAAGTTCGACAGCCTCTTCTCCGACTTTTTGAGCAACCTTATTAATACCGGACTCGAAAAGGCTGGTTGTATAAGAACCTTTTAGGGGATTAGCTTTTCTATCTTTGATGATAGACTCGAGTGAATCTAAATTCCACCGTTCATTCTTTTCGTTGAAGCAAGTGTCTGCACCGGTGTGGCACACAGGCCCCACTGGCTTCGCTTTTATTAACAAAGTATCCTGGTCGCAGTCAAGGAGAATTTCTGACAATTCTAAAAAATTCCCAGAGGTCTCACCTTTTGTCCATAGTCGTTGTTTGCTTCTGCTGAAGAAGGTGACTCTTTTCTCACGGACCGTTTTCTGATAGGCTTCTTCGTTCATAAAACCAAGCATTAATACTTGACTTGTTTTTGCATCCTGAACGATACACGGCACGAGCCCGTCGGATTTTGAGAAGTTTATGTTCATGTCTGACACGTTTCTGTATTTAATTATAATCGAACGTTGATATTGCTCGCATGCAAGAAAGATTTTAGATCCGGAATTTTTATTTCTCCGAAATGAAAAATACTTGCCGCCAAGGCGGCATCGGATTTACCTAGTATAAAAGTATCGATAAAATGTCCCATCGTACCAGCGCCCCCTGAGGCGATGACAGGAATATTTAACAAATTGTGGAGTTTGAGCAATGGAA
>Ga0111538_10003307_pt1 | contig 22569 bp, 21 predicted proteins | sample SoiMethybrSBSTD1_FD_79669 | JGI IMG/M metagenome (GOLD analysis project Ga0111538, IMG submission 79669) | Bulk soil microbial communities from a Populus tree surrounding site in Tennessee, USA - Soil MetaG P. TD hybrid SBSTD1 (version 2)... | ecosystem: Environmental > Terrestrial > Soil >...
CGCGGGGCAGCGGGTTATCTGTCTGCTGGTTGGGGAGGGGTCCTATGGCCTACACCGATTCCCTCTTCCAATTGGGGATGGACTTGACCCGTTCAAGCACCGCCCAAAAGGAAGATCATGGTCAAAGCGCGCATGTAGCGCACGACGACAGGAAGGACTACTTCATCGAGCGTGATGGAGTTCGATTTGCCGGTACCCATCTGCTCATAGATCTGTTCGGCGCACAGCGGCTTGACGATCTCAAGCACATCAAAGAGACGCTGAAGAAGTGCGTGGAAGTCTCGGGAGCCACGCTCCTGCACATCCATCTGCACCACTTCACCCCCAATGGGGGAGTCTCAGGCGTGGCGGTGTTGGCGGAAAGCCACATCAGCATCCATAGCTGGCCCGAGGCCGGCTATGCAGCGCTCGACGTGTTCATGTGCGGCGGTGCCAACCCGCACAAGACCGTCGACGTCCTCAACGGGGCCTTCAAGCCGAAGAAGACGGTGGTCAAGGAGCACCTGCGGGCGAACGCCATGAGCGACCGCACGCGGGAGGTCGAGGCCTCCAAGAAGGCCCCGATACGCTTGGCCAAGGCGCGCAGGGCGGCCTGACGCTAATTTTGAGATGAGTGGGGGCGCGCGCAGTTCTCTACGAACTGCGCGCGCCCTTTCTATTTTGGGTGCAGAGCGCCCACTCTGGAGGCTTGGCCATGACACGCTGGGTCGAGGAGACCTTCCATCCGCACTGGCGCGTGCGCCTCGAGGCGAGCAAGGTGCTGCACGAGGTCAGGACTGGGCACCAGCACCTTGTTATCTTCGAGAACGAGACCTGGGGCACCGTGCTGATGCTGGACGGCGTGTGCCAACTCACCACCGCGGACGAGTTCGTCTACCACGAGATGATGGCGCACGTGCCGTTGATGGCGCTCGCGGCGCCCAAGCGCGTCCTCGTGATCGGCGGCGGCGACGGCGGCGTCCTGCGCGAGGTGCTGAAGCACCCCTCGGTTGCCAAGGCCACGCTGTGCGAGATCGACCGGGCCGTCATCGACCTCTCGCTCCGGTACTATCCCGAGATTGCCGGCGGTGCCTTCAATGACCCCCGCGCCGACATCGTCATCGCCGACGGCCTGAAGTACGTGGCCGAGACGCGCGAGGCCTTCGACGCCATTATCGTGGACAGCTCGGAGCCGATCGGGCCCAGCGCCGTACTGCATACCCGCGCGTTCTTCACCGACTGCAAGCGGGTGCTCAAGACGGGCGGCATCCTCGTAACCCAGAACGGGCTGCCGTTCCTGTTTCCCGAGCATCTGCGCGCGACCACCGAGGTCTTCGCCTCGCTGTTCAAGTCGGCCTCGCCCTTCATGTGCACGCAGCCCTGCTACTTCGGCGGGCCGTTTGCGCTCAACGCGGCGAGCGACGGTCGCGCGCTCCAGGCCGTGTCGGCCAGCACCCTCGCAAGCCGCATGACCAAGCGGGGGATCAAGGCACGCTACTACACGCCGAAAGGACATCTCGCGGCATTTGCCCTGCCCGGCTACGTCGAGAGGATCGTCGCCGAGGCCAAATCCGCCCTCCCGCGAGGCAAGGCGCAAGCGCCTGCCAGGTCAAGAACCTCCGCCCGCAGAGGTCGATAAGGGTCCATGGCCGTTCGCCGCGCCGCTTCCCAGGAGGCCAGGCTAGGCGGCCGCTTCGTCGTCCTCGGGACCGTTGCCGGCCGTACCGATGATGCGGTCGATCTCGAACACGAGGTCGCTGCGCGCCTTCTGCACCGCGTTGATCAGCTTCTTGCGCTGGTCCCACAGGCGGCGGTGCGCCTCCTGCTCCTTGGTGTCGAGCTCGAGCATGCGCCCGGCCTGCGCCTCCACCTGATCGAGCAGCTGCTTGCAGTGCTCCGAGGTGATGAAGGAGTAGATTTCCATCGACTTCTGCTCCCGGCCTTCCTTGCTGACGCGCAGCTCGTGCATGCGAACGACCTGGTCGCGCAAGAGCTGCACGATCGCCGCAACGCGCGCCGGGTTGGCAACGATCACGCCGTCCTGGTAGTGCACGTGCGCCTTGTCCTTTGGGAACTTGTTGCTGGAGAGAATGGCGTGGTCGGCAGCCTGCGCGATCTTGTCGGCGCGCAGCTTGACGACAAACTCGTTCTGCCAGGCGTTGCGGTTCTTGGCGTCGTAGATGATCCTGCCGCACACCTTGCCGTTATGTATGACCTCGTGGATCACATCGGCGCCATTGACACCCTTGCCCACGCGCGAGATGCGGTCGCCCTCGAACGTCGCCTTGAGCTGCTCGAAAAGGTCGATCTCGGAGCCCTCGCCCAGCTCGTTGGCCGTCTTGCCCTCGAGCTTGCGCTGCATGTCGGCCAGCTCCGACTGTAGCTTGAGCACCTTGGACTTCTCGGCCAGGACCTGCGCTTCCTTCTCGCGCTGCAGATCCTCCTTCTGCCGCAGCATGCCCTCCTGGAGCTCCGCGACGCGCTTTTCGATGGCGGCGTCCTTCGCCTCTTGCAGAGCATTCATTTGCTGCTGCATGGCGGCCTTGGCGGTCTCGGCATCCACTAGCCGCGCCTGGAATCCGGCTAGCCGCGCGCTCATCGCCGTTTCGGCGGCGAGGGTTGCTTCCTGGCGGGCCGCGACCACCCTCTGCTCGGCCGCGGCTTTCGCCGTCTCTGCGTCGGCCAGCCGTGCCTGGAACTCCGCGAGCCGTATCGCCAGTGCCGCCTCGGCAGCCTGCTTCGCCTCGGCACGCGCAGCCTGCACCTTTTGCTCAGCGGCAGCCGTGGCCTCGGCGCGCGCCTTCTCCAGGGCGGCCACATACTGCTCCTGCTTCCTCGCCTCGATCTTCCTGGCGATGTCCTGGGCGATCGGCTGCTCGCACAAAGGACAAACCTCGCCGGCGGCGTGGGTGTGCGCCTTGAAGACTTGGCGGCTGGGCTGGAACAGGCTCATGCGTTCACCTCCCTCTCGAATACGCTCCGCCACCTGTAGCGTGAGTCGCGCGGAACATTTGTCTCCATTATGTTCTTTTTACGTTCTCATCCTGCGCCCGTCAACCCTCCCCATGCCGCGACTTCCGCTTCGGTTTGCCGGCCACGACGACGCGTGTAGAAGGCGGCAACTGCAGGAGCCTAAGCATGTCGGCAGACGTTGAGACCATCGTTGTAGGCGCCGGAGCCGTCGGGCTCGCGGTTACGCGTGCGCTGGCGCTTGCGGGGCATGAGGTGATGGTTCTGGAGCAGCACGCGCTGATCGGCTCGGAGACGAGCTCGCGCAACAGCGAGGTGATCCATGCCGGCATCTACTATCCGCCGGGCAGCCTGCGGGCGACGATGTGCGTGCGCGGCAAGGAGTTGCTTTACAGCTTCTGCGCCGAGAACAACGTGCCCCACGCGCGCTGCGGCAAGCTGCTGGTGGCGACCAGCGAGAGCCAGCTGGGAAAGCTCGCCGCCATCAGGGAGACGGCGGCGAAGAACGGTGTGGCGGATCTGGAGCCGCTTGGCGGCAATGCGGCGCGAGAGCTCGAGCCCGAGGTCGCCTGCGTCGCCGCGCTGCTTTCGCCCTCGACCGGCATCATCGACAGCCACGGCTTCATGCTGGCGCTGGAAGGCCATATCGAGTCGAGCGGGGGCTCGGTGGTGTTGCGCTGCCCCGTGGAGCGCATCGAGCGCGACGACGCCGGCCTCTTCCGCCTGGCGACGGGCGGCGATAATCCCGGCACCGTCACTTGCGCCAAACTCGTGATCTCGGCCGGGCTGCACGCCTCCAAGCTGGCGCGCACGTTGGGCTATGGCGACGGATACCACCCGCCGGAGACCTACTACGCCAAGGGGCAGTACTATGCGCTTTCGGGGCGCTCACCCTTCAAGCGGCACATCTATCCGATGCCAGACGGCGCCTGGCTCGGCCTGCACGCCACCGTCGATATCGGCGGGCGCTGCAAGTTCGGACCCGATATCGCCTGGATCCCTGACATCGACTACGGCTTCGAGCCGGAGAAGCTCGGACAGTTTCTCGATTTCATCCGCGGCTACTATCCGGGCCTCGAGGTGGAGCGCCTGCACCCCGACTACACAGGCATCCGACCGAAGCTCTACCGCGAGGGCGAGCCGGTGCCGGACTTCGCCATCCATGGCCCCCGCGAGCATGGTCATCGGGGCCTGGTGGCGCTCTATGGCATCGAGAGCCCCGGGTTGACGGCGTCGCTCGCAATTGGCGAGCATGTCGTGTCGTTGCTGTAGTCGGGACGGCGCCAGGGAGACAGGCGGCCGCCATGGTTGCCGGCAACTGCGGCCGCGCCGCAATCATCACGTGCGGTCCATCGTCGCCTTAGAACTGGTATTTCACCTCGACCGAGGGAAACCACCGCAGGTTCTCGTACTCCGCCACCGCCAACGACGAGAGCACCTGGGTGTAGCTCAGATTGAGTGAGAGCACGAGGTTGGGCGACGCAACCCAAGTCGCCTTGGCACCGGTGACGGAAATCAGGTCCTCCCTCCCGCCCGCAAAATTGTCGTAGTGACGGCCCTGCAGCTGTGCGGACGCCTGGAGCACCCACTCGCCCGGCACGACATGCCATCCCATCGTCGCATTCGCGACCAGCGCGGTGTTGTCTGCCCTTGTATTTCCTGAGTCGAACCAGGTCTTGTTGAGGGCGATCGAGGCATTGAGAAAATGACACGGCATCGCAGTGGCGGGCTTTCCCGGTGCCGCGCAGAGCCCCCCAAGCGCCACGTTGTCGACCCCCAAGGTGGCGCTTGGCTGCGAGTACCTGACGACTCCCTTGGCCGTGTGAATCTCGTTTCCCGCGGTGCCAAACTGCAGGTACGTCACCTGCGCGCTGCGAGTCAGAGACGCGTCACCCGTCGGATAGAAGATGTCCAGGATGCGTTTGTAGATCACCGATGAGTTCAGAGTGTCGGTGTCGAGCTGTTGCTGGGTGCGGTAGCGAAGGCTTGATACGGAAAACGAGAATGCAAGGACATCGCTTTCCGGCCCGACAGGGACCACGACCGTGGCGGATGGACTGATGTTTGAATTCCAATCCGATATCTTCGACACTGGTGAGGATAACGCATTGGTGTTGAAGATATACGATCCCGGCACCGACACGTTCGTGACGATCTTGCGCGGAGCTTTCTCCTTTACGCGCCGATACGTGGGCGTGACTTTGGTTTCCGCCTTTCCACCGAGTGCCACATAGAGTGTCCTGATTTTGCTTTCGGGCTGATTGCTAAGCTTTTCCTTGGTATCAAATTGCTGCAGCTGCTGCTGTGCGAATGGCGTGAGGTTCTGCAACTGGACCCGCTTCTGCTCGATCTCCTCCACCATCTTTGCCTTGGGTGGGAAGACGGTTTCAATTTTGGGTTTTCCCGGCACCTCCTTGACGATCGTCGCTCGGGGCGCGACCGGGATGGTCGGCGGTGGTAGTGCCGACTCGATACGGGTCTGCAGGTTGAGATCTTGCGCCTGCACGGCGCCACACCACATCAAGACCAATGCTATGGTCTGCAGGGAAAGCCATGATCTGCAATGGCGGATAGGCAACATGACGCACACCAACGCAATACTAGGAAAACTCCAGATCAGAATTGAATCGAGGGCGCGGAGTGTCAATCGCCCGTTTGCGGGATGTCCGCGAAGCTTCAGAAATGTTGCGCTTTTGCTACTTTTATTGTGTCTGCCTTCGCAGACTGCGCGTGCCGCAGGCATCGACCCCGACCTGCAGACCCGGGTCGAGCAGAATCTTCCGCAGCCGGATCTATCCACCCCGTACAGCGGCACCCGAAGGACGTATCGCTCCCAATCCCGACGCACCTCAGGCAAGCCGGTGCGCGCAAAGAAGCCGCGGCCTCGCGGCCGCAGGGAGTAGGGAGTGAGGTCCGCCGCTTCGCGCACCTGCGCGCTTGGGTCGCCCACGACAATGGACCGCTGGGACAAGGCACTCATGGGTTCCGCGGCCACGCGGTTCGCGAGACAGGGGTGGCGCCCGCCGGCGCATGGACGTAAATCTGCGAAGAGATTTTGCGACGGGGCGCGAACCGCCCTGCTTGTCTCCGGAGGCCTCCAGCATGGGCAAAGTCGAGACGCTTCTTGCACTGGCCAATGCCGATCCCTGGCTCGTGCACCGGGGCCGCCACCTCGACACGACGATGCTGCTGGGCATCGGCGAGGCGTCCTATCTCCTGCGCATCCACCGTGGCCGGTTGGAGGCGATGGAACGCGGGCCCTTTGTCATGCCGCGCTGCACCTTCTCCCTCCGGGGCTCGCGGGAAGTCTGGGAGACCTTCTGGCAGCCCGTGCCTCCCCCGGGCGCTCACGACCTGATGGCCCTGATCAAATCCAAAGGCCTCACGCTCGAGGGGGACCAGTACCCCTTCTTCTCCAACCTGCGCTACTTCAAGGACCTGCTGGCCCTGCCGCGTCCGCAGGCTGCAGGGACTTCCGACGCGAAAGCGAGCGTCGCCGTCGTGGCGAACTTCGAGCCCGCCGTCGGTCGCTACCTGCGCCTCGACATCGCGGGCAAGCCGCATCGCCTCTACGTGGAGCAGGCGGGCGAGGGCATCCCCCTCGTCTGCCTGCACACGGCGGGCGCCGATGGCCGACAGTATCGCGGGCTCATGAACGATCCCGGCATCCTCTCCCGATTCCGTGTCATCGCCTTCGACATGCCCTGGCACGGCAAGTCGTCGCCGCCGGTCGGATGGCAGACAGGCGAGTACAAGCTCACCTCGCGTCTCTACGTCGATACCATCATGGCCGTGATCGACGCGCTCGAGCTGGAGAAGCCGGTGGTGATGGGTTGCTCCATCGGCGGCCGCATCGTGCTGCATCTGGCGCTGGAGCATGCGCGGCGCTTCCGCGCGCTGATCGGCCTCGAGTCGGCAGCTCACGCCGATCCCTACTACGATCTCGACTGGCTGCATCGATCTGACGTACACGGCGGCGAGGTCAGCGCCGCCATCATCTCAGGCCTCGTCGCACCGACCGCTCCCGAGCCCGACCGCTGGGAAACGATCTGGCACTACATGCAGGGCGGGCCCGGCGTCTTCAAGGGCGACCTGCACTTCTATACCGCCGACGGCGACGTGCGCGGCCGCGTCGCCGAGATCGATACCCGCGCTTGCCCGCTCTACATGCTGACCGGCGTCTATGACTACTCCGCCTCGCCCAAGGATACCGAGGAACTCGCGGCCCGCATCCCGGGCGCCGAGGCCACGGCGATGGAAGGGCTCGGGCACTTCCCCATGAGCGAGGACCCGCCGCGCTTCCTCTCCTACCTGAGACCGGTTCTGGAGCGGATCGCCGATGCCTGAGGCCTAGATGCGAGTCTGCCGACGCGCGCGACAATTGGCGTCGTGCTCGCATCGTATCGAACGACGCGGACGCCAGTGAAGCGCGGCTCGATGCCTACAGAGTCAGGAGCTTATTCCTGAGCGCGATCACTACAGCAGCGGTGCGATTGGACGCGTCGAGCTTCTTCAGGATGTTGCCGATGTGATACTCGATGGTCTTGGTCGAGACGGATATCAGCTCCGAGATCTCGGTGTTGTTCTTGCCGTGCTTGACCCATTTGAGGATCTCCAGCTCGCGGCTGGTGAGGCAATCGATCTCCGGATCGTTCCGCAGGCTGTTGCCGGTCAGGTCCGAATAGCGCCACCATGCCTGCGCGCAGGCTGCCAACAGCACCGGAACGCGCGCGGGGTCTGGCGGGTCGGGATGGCGCCGGCTCAAACCTACGACATCGCAGCATCCGTTGGGATTCTGGAAGGGCGAGACAATGATGGAGTGCACGCCGATCCGCTTGCACTCATCGAGAAACGCAGTCTGGGGCACAGTGAACTGCAGGTTGGGCGCTATGGCGTCCCAGCAGAAGGGGCGCGTGGCCCTGATGGCAACCGCCAGAACGGGGTCCACCTTGTCCCATCGTTCCGCAAGATAGGTCTCGAGGTGGCCGTCGGGGAGCGAGGCCCATCCGATACTAGTTACAGCGCCGTCGATGATCGTGCCGACGACATAGTTCTCGAAGCCGTCGTCGGCCATGGCGCGCGCGAAGACGGCCCTCAGATCATCGACGGTCGTCTGGCGCTGGCTCTCCTCGACAAACGTCTCAAACGTCCACACGAGCGGTTCCGTTGCTATCGGCGAAGAAAAGAAAGCGTGCGGGCCGCAAATCCCATGCGCAGGCGGCACGACGCGGAGAAGCTTGCACCACTGCCGTCTGGAGGTCCAGTAAACGCGGGGTGATCCGGCCGCCAGGGAGGACAACGCCTTCTTGCTCCGCGGCTCTGTTTCGTGGTTCCTTGCCTGGGCTTCGGCCATACCGGCAGGCCTCGGAGATCGCTATGACCCCGCTCGGTCTTTTCCGCGGCGAGCGTGCGCTCGTCACCGGCTCGGCCTCCAACATCGGCCGCGCGATCGCGCAGGCGCTGGCGCGGGAGGGGGCAGCGGTGCGGTGTGTGGACGTCGATGCCGAGCGCAACGCGGCGGTGGTCGCGGAGATCGCGGCGGCGGGCGGCACGGCCGAGGCAGTGACGGCCGATCTCTCCACGGGGGACGGCTGGCGTGCCGCCCTTCCAGACGGGGACCAGCATGTCACCATGTTCGTGCACTCGGCCTCGCCGCCGCGGCGCGAGGTCGACACGGCGTTGGCCGTCTCGGAAGCGACCTTCGACGGGATGGTCAACACGAACCTGCGCTCGGGCTTCTTTCTTGCGCAGGAACTCGGCCGGCGCATGCGGGCTTCGGCGCTGGCCGGCGGCGTCAAGGGCCGCATGCTCTTCATCACCTCGCTGCATGCCGGGACGCCGCGCAACCTGCCGCACTATTCGGCCTCCAAGGCTGGGCAGACGATGCTGGTCAAGGAGTTGGCCCGTGCACTCGGACCGGCGGGAATCCGGGTCAACGCCCTGGCTCCGGGGGCCGTGCCGGGCGGCGGTTTCAACGCGGCCGCCTTCGATTTCTCAGGAATGGTCCCCCTGGGACGCCTCGGCACGGCCGAGGACATGGCCAACATGGCACTGGCCATGCTGTGCGACCGCTTCGCCGGCTATGTCACCGGCACCACCATCGTGGTTGACGGGGGTATCGCCCTGCATAACTGGATCACCCCGCGCATCTGAGCCCGCGCCCGGCCCAGCGCACGCGGCCATTGCATGGGGGGGAGCCGGCCGTTATAAAGCGGCCCAAACCTGGGCCGCCCCGTTGCGGGGGGCGGCCTGTTTGCATTTCATCAGAGGATACAAATCCATGGCTGAGGTCCGCGAGATCAAGGCGTCCGCGCGCCCGCGTTCGGGCAAGGGCGGAGCGCGGGCTGTGCGCCGCGAGGCACTGGTGCCGGGCGTGATTTACGGCGACGGGCGCCCGCCCGAGAACATTGCGCTCCTAACTAACGAGCTGGTCAACTTGATGAATCGCGGCCGGTTCCTGTCGAGCGTGGTCGATCTGACGCTGGATAGCGGCAAGGTGCGCGTCATCCCCCGCGAGGTGCAGGTCGACCCCGTCAGCGACAAGCTGGTGCACGTCGACTTCCAGCGCGTCGGGTCGGGTGCCCGCATCCGCGTCAACGTGCCCGTTAGATTCATCAACGAGTTGCTCTCGCCCGGCCTCAAGCGTGGCGGTGTGCTGAACATCGTGCGCCACGAGATCGAGGTCACCTGCCCCGCGGACGCCATTCCCGAGCATTTCGTGGTGAACCTCGAGGGCCTGGAGATCGGCCGGTCGGTGCACATCTCGGCCGTGAAGCTGCCCGAGGGCGTGAAGCCCACCATCCTCAATCGCGACTTCACGATCTGCACGGTCGCCGGCCACAAGATCGAGGAGGAGGCAGCACCAGGTGCCGCCACGGCTGTCGAAGGCGCCGCCCCGGCGGAAGGCGCAGAGGCGGCTGCAGCCGGCGAGGCGGGCGATGCCAAGGCCGCTGCCCCCGGCAAGGAAGGCGCGGCAGCCAAGGCCCCTCCGGCCGGCAAGGAGGCTGCCAAGCCTGCCGCCGCCAAGGGTGCGCCGGCCAAGAAGTAAGCGCCGGCGTGGCCCGGCGCGGCGCGCAGCGGACTGGAGCCCATGAAGCTTTTTGTCGGCCTCGGCAATCCGGGCAGCGAGCATGCGCGCCAGCGCCACAACGTCGGCTTCATGGCGCTCGAGCGCATTGCCGAGCGTCATGGCCTGGCGCCCTGGAAGAGGCGCTTTCACGGACTTGCCTGTGACGGGACCATCGGCGGCCACCGCGTAACCCTGCTCCTCCCGCAGACCTACATGAACGACAGCGGCCGTTCCGTCGGCGAGGCCCAGCGCTACCTCAAGATCGCGGAGGACGACATCTACGTCTTCCACGACGAACTCGACCTGGCGCCCGGCAAGCTCAGGGTGAAGGCAGGCGGCGGCAATGCCGGCCACAACGGATTGCGCTCCATCACCGGGCATATCGGCAACGACTATGCGCGGGTGCGCATCGGCATCGGTCATCCCGGTGCCAAGGAGCTGGTGCTGCGCCATGTCCTGCACGACTTTGCCAAGGCCGATGCTGCGTGGCTCGAGCCGCTGCTCGATGCCATCGCCGACGCCGCCCCGCGCCTCGCCGGCGGCGACGAGGCGCGCTTCCTGACCGACGTGGCGAAAGCGACCAAGCCGGGCGAGCCGGCCTCCGATCGCGCCCCTGCGCGCCCCGAGCCCGAGGTCGCGGAGTCCCCCGCGCCGGGCCGCCACCCCGCGGGCGAGCGAGTATCCAAGCGAGCGAGCGCGCTCGCGGAAAACCTCAAGAAATGGCTGAAGGGGCGCAGCCAGGAAAGCTGATCATGGGCTTCAAATGCGGCATCGTGGGCTTGCCCAACGTCGGCAAGTCCACGCTCTTCAATGCGCTGACGCAGACGGCCGCCGCTGAGGCGGCCAACTATCCCTTCTGCACGATCGAGCCAAACGTCGGCGACGTCGGCGTGCCGGATCCGCGGCTCGACATGCTCGGCGAGATCGGCAAGTCGGCATCGATCATCCCGACGCGGCTGACCTTCGTCGACATTGCCGGCCTCGTGCGCGGCGCCTCCAAGGGCGAGGGCCTCGGCAACCAGTTCCTCGCCCACATCCGCGAGGTGGACGCTGTCGCCTACGTGCTGCGCTGCTTCGAGGATAGCGACATAGCGCACGTGGAAGGCCGCATCGATCCGCTCGCCGACGCCGAGACGGTCGAGACCGAGCTGATGCTGGCGGACCTTGAAAGCCTCGAGCGCCGTCGCGAGCCGCTCGCCAAGAAGGCGCAGGTCGGCGAGAAGGAAGCAAAGACGCAGCTGGCGCTCATCGACAAGGCGCTGGAGCTGCTGCGCGAGGGCAAGCCGGCGCGCCTCGCCAGGTTGACGCCGGAGGAGGAGCCGGGCTACCGCGCGCTGCAGCTGCTCACGGCGAAGCCCGTCGTCTACGTCTGCAACGTGGACGAAGCCTCGGCCGCTGCCGGCAACGCGATGTCGCAGAAGGTGGAGGCGAAGGCGAGGGAAGAAGGTGCAGGTTGCGTCATCATCTCGGCCAAGATCGAGGCCGAGTTCGCAGGCCTGCCGCCCCAAGACCGCGAGGCCTTCCTGCACGACCTCGGCCTCCAGGAGGCAGGGCTCAACCGACTGATCCGCGAGGGCTATCGGGTTCTGGGGCTGATCACCTATTTCACCGTCGGCCCCAAGGAGGCGCGCGCGTGGACCGTCACGCGTGGCACCAAGGCGCCGAAGGCCGCCGGCACCATCCACACCGATTTCGAAAAGGGTTTCATCCGGGCAGAGACGATTACCTACGACGATTTCGTGGCACTCGGCGGCGAGGCGGGTGCCAAGGAAGCCGGCAAGATGCGCCTCGAAGGCAAGGAGTACATCGTCAAGGACGGCGACGTGATGCACTTCCGGTTTGCGAATTAGGCGCGTGCACCGGCGAAGGCCGGTGACGCCGGGATTCTCTTCCCATTCGCTCTGGCGCTCGCGGATGGACGGATGCCGGGCACAAGGCCCGGTATGACCAAGGTTTGCGAGGGTCGGCCCTAGACCACCAGTCATCATCCCTTATCCCCCCTTGCCGAAAATTGCTGGGCGCCGCCGCCCGTTGCGGGGACAGCGACAGCCCGCACGTGCAGTGTGGCCCCGCAACTGCGGGCAGGGCCAATGCGCAAGCGATCCATCGCGGTGAAGGTCGGTGTCCTGCTCGGCGCCATCGCGCTGTCGTACGCGGTGTGGACACTGCGCGGCGGCCGGCTGCCCGAGGCGCTGCTGATCGCGCCGATGCTGCCGCAGGGAGTGGGCCAGTCCGCGTGCTTCACGGGCGGCTTCGCCGGACAGGTCATGGATGTCGAGGACTGGTCGAAGCCGCACTACGAGCCGACGGGTAGCCGCTCGCCCGACGGCGATCCCTACATGCGCCCGGTGCCCGCGGTGCAGAAGGACGTGCCCGTCCGTGCGTTCACGCTGCAGCTCGCGTATGACAGCCGCATGGCCCACTACGACTGGATCTACAATTTCCGCCTTGCCGCCGAGGTGAAAGGCGTCGGCACGCTGCTCGCGGCCGGTGAATGCCCTTGGTACGCGGACGAAAAGAAGGACAAGGACGGCGGCGAGGCGACAGCGGCCAACACCACGGGCCTCTTCTGTTACATCTACTGCGACGGCGGCGGCTTCAGCCTCGATCGCGTCCCTGTCGCGTCCGCAGCGCTCGTGTCATTCGACCCGCGCTTCGGCCTGCGTATGAAGAAGGGCTGCGGCGGCGGAGGCAGCTACCGCATCAGGCCGGCCACCTCCGGCATCACGTTCCGCCTGCAGACGGCCGCCGCGGAGGCTTGCCGGTCGCTGGAGGAGTGGGCAGAGCGTTAGTCGCACCCGTGGGCGTTCCAGCCCGGTACAGAGGACCCGCACTCAAAGTATCGGCCGCCGAGCGCCGCCGGCAGAGACGTAGCCGGCGATCTCGACCAGCTTCTTGCGGTCAACCATTTCGAAGGTGGAGCCGGTCCACTTGAAGGTGCCGGTTTTGCGCAGCTGCTTGAGCGTCTTGTTGGTGTGCACCAACGAGAATCCGATGGCGTCGGCAAGGTGCTCCTGCGTGAAGGGAAATTGCGTCGCGCTACCGCGCACCAGCCCCGACTGCTGGGCGCGCTCGAACAGGTGCAGCAGGATGAAGGCGAGCCGCTCGGTGGCGCTGCGCTGGCCCACGCTGGTGAGATATTCGCCGAGTATGCTCTCCTCGCGCGCCGCGAGCCATGTCACATCAAATGCAAGGCCAGTGTGCTTCTCGAACAGCGTCCACAGCTTGTCACGCGGGAACACGCACAGAACGACATCGCTCAACGCCTCGATCGAATGGCCGATGCTGTCGAAGATCGAGGCCTGCAGGCCGATAAGGTCCCCGGGCAGTGCGAAGTTGAGGACCTGGCGGCGCCCGTTATCAAGGACCTTGTATTTGAAGGCCCAGCCGGAAAGCACCGTGTAGAGGTGCGGGCTGTTGGTGCCCTCCACGAAGATGGTGTTGCCCTGCTCCAGGCCCAGCTCGCCACTCTTGAAAGTGCGCATGAACTCCAGCTCCTCGGCGGTGAAGTCGCGGAATGTCGCGAGCTTGCGCAGCGGGCACTGGGTGCAGGGCGTCTGCACGGGAGCCGCGGTCGTGGTGCTGGTTTTCTTGCGCTTGGCCATACGTGTCGCAGCTTAGCGAGGCCTTCGCCGGCATGTCATTGTTAAATGACAGGGTTAAGGAGCACGTGAGAGCGTGCCCTGCCGACCCCTTGGGGGCAAGGGAATCTCGGCGCCTGCCGTGAGCGGGAGCCACGCCGGAGAACCTACCCTTGCAGTGTAACGCGCGAGTTTTGCCAGCAGGCTTGCACCTGCTGCTCGTCGAGGACGTTCCCCTCATCGCGCTCGACGGTGAGAGGATGTTGCTGGCGCTGGGCGCAGCGCGCGTGACCTGGGTGCGTGCCGCCGACCAGGCGCTGCAGGCACTGGAAGCCGAGGACTTCGACGCCGCCATACTGGACTTGCGGTTGGGCGAGGATACCAGCGTACCGCTGGCCCGACGGCTCGGCGAGCTCGGCATTCCCTACGGCTTCCTCACCGGCTACAGCGGCGGCGACCTTCCTCCCGAGTTCCAGGATCGGCCCATCGTGACGAAGCCTTTCACGCTCCACGAGCTATCCCTGCTGCTGCGCAGGCTGGTAGGTGCATAGGCGTGACCGCTACCGGCGGCCCCTCTTGCCTGTCGGTTGCTTCAGCGATTGCCCAAACCGCCAATTTTCGACACTACTGCCTTCGAAGCCCGAGCATGCACCGCGCGGGCGCACCGGCGACGGGGCAAGCAAGGGGGTGGCCATGGAGGACGCGGACGAGGCGATGAAGACGATGCGTGAAACGCTGGCGCACAGGTTCGGCGAGGCGTTGCCTGAGATCGCCGCCGGGGATGGGCCGCAGGCGTGCCCTGAGACCTGGCGGCAGCTGGCCGCGCGTGGGTCCGGGCGCTATTTCATGGAGCGGCCCGTTGCGCCGGCACTGGTCGAAACCCTGTGTGCGCTGGCGCTGTCGTCGCCCACCAAGAGCGACCTGCAGCAGCGGGACATCGTCATCGTCGAGGACGAGGCCATCCGCGGCCGCATCGACCAGCTGCTGGCGACCGGCCCTGGTGCGCAGGAGTGGATACCCGGTGCGCCCGCCCTGCTCGTATTCTGCGGCAACAACCGGCGGCAGCGCCAGCTGCACCTGTGGCGCGACAAGCCGTTCGCAAACGACCATCTCGACGCGTTCTTCAATGCTGCCGTGGACGCGGGTATAGCGCTCTCGACCTTCGTCATTGCCGCCGAGGCGGCAGGGCTTGCGTGCACGCCCATCAGCGTCATTCGCAACCACGCCGAGGAGGTATCGGGACTGCTCGGCTTGCCGGATCATGTGTTCCCCGTATCGGGGCTCGGCCTCGGTTGGCCGTCGCGGAAGCGCTACACCAGCCTGCGGCTGCCGCTGTCGGCTACCGTGCACAAGGACCGCTACACCGAGGTCAGCCGGGAGGCGGTCGACGCCTATGACCGCCGGCGTGCGGCCGTGGCGCCGATCCGGACGCAACGCGCCACCGACGTATTCGGCACCGCGCCGTTCTACGGCTGGTCGGAGGACAAAGTGCGCCAGTACGCTCAGCCCGAACGCGCCGACTGGGGCGCGTTCGTGCGCAAGAAGGGGTTCCGGCTCGAGTAGAGTTTGGGCGGGGGCACCCGCGCGCCGGGATGATATCGGGCCGGCCTATGGCTTCTCGCCGCCCTCGGCTACGGCAAGCCGGCCGCGCCAGTCGCCGCGCTTGAACAGCGATGCGGCCGCCAGCGCCAGCAATAGTGCGCCGATGCCGAGCAGCACTGCGGCGATGGGACGCTGCACGAAGATCAGCCAGTTGCCGCCGGACATGATGAGCGACTGGCGCAGGCTCATCTCGAGGAGGGGTGCGATGACGAGCCCGAGCACCAGCGGGGCGGGGTCGAAGTCGAACTTGCGCAGCAGATAGCCGACCACGCCCATGATCAGCATGATCCACACGTCGACGATCGAGTGGCTCACCTCGTACACCCCGACGATGCAGAACATGATGATGAGCGGATAGAGGTAGGCGTATGGAATGCGCAGGACGCTCACGAACAGGCCGACGAGAGGCAGATTGAGCGCCAGCAGCATGAGGTTGCCGACATACATGGAGGCAATGAAACCCCAGAACACCTGGGGATGCTCGCTGACGAGCTGAGGTCCCGGCGGCACGCCGTGGATCAGCAGCGCCGCCATCAGCACGGCGGTGACGGGCCCTGTCGGCAACCCGAGGGCAAGCATCGGCACGAACGCGCCCGTGGAGGCCGCATTGTTGGCCGACTCGGGCCCGGCGACGCCGGCTACCGCGCCCTGGCCAAACTCCTCAGGCTTTGCCGATACGCGCTTCTCGACGGCATAGGACAGGAAGCTCGCAATGATGTGCGCCGACCCCGGGACGATGCCGACGATGAAACCCAGCACCGAGCCGCGCGCCATCGGCATGGCGGCTTCGCGCCACTCCTGCCGGTTCGGCAGCAGCTCGGCGAGACGGGGGCTCGCCACCACCCCGGTCATCGTCTTGGCGGGCGTCGACAGGATCTCTCCGAGGCCGAACAGGCCCACCGCGACAGGCACGATGCCGAGACCGTCGCCCAGCTCCTTGATGTCGAAGCTGTAGCGGAAGTGGCCGGTCATGACGTCGATGCCGATGCAGCCGAGCAGGAGTCCGGTCGCCGCCATCAGCATGGTGCGCACCAGCGACGTCGCGGACATGTAGGCGAGGAACACGAGGCCCAGCACCAGCAGCGCGGTATATTCCGGCGGGCCGAAGCGCAGAGCGAAACCGGCAAGCGGCGCCACGACCACGGTGAGCAAGACCACGCCGAAGGTGCCGGCGACGAACGAGCCGACCGCGGCAATGCACAGCGCGGCCCCGGCCCGGCCCTTGCGGGCCATGGCATAGCCGTCGATGCAGGTCATGACGGAGGCGGCCTCGCCGGGGATGCGCATGAGGATCGAGGTGGTGGAGCCGCCATACTGCGAGCCGTAGTAGATGCCAGCCAGCATTACGATCGCCTTGGTTGCGTCGAGGCCGAAGGTGGCGGGCAGCAGGATGGAGATGCCGGCAAGCGGACCGATGCCCGGCAGCATGCCGACAAGCGTGCCGACAAGGCAGCCGAGGAACGCGTAGAGGAGCACGTCAGGCCGGAAGGCGACGGAGAAGCCGAGCGCGAGGCTGTCGAGGGTCGCTTCCACGAAGGTGTCAGAGCCAGAGAAGGCCGCGCGGCAGGGGTGCCTTGAGCAGCATGTTGAAGAAGGTGTATGCGAGCACGGCGACGCAGATGCTGAAAGCAGCGGCATGCAAGATCGGCTTGCGCTCGACGGCAAAGGTCAGCACGAAAAGTATCAGCGCGATGGTGAGCAGGAACCCCAGACTGGTGTAGAGGGCGATGGCGGCTGCGGTTACGGCGACGACGCGCGCCGCATGCGCGAGATCGGCCCATTCGATGGTCGCCAGCGGCGGGCTTGTGCCCGCGAGCATGAAGAGCACGAGGCCGATTGCCATCATGAGAGCGATGACGAGCGTCGGCAGCATGCCAGCGCCGGGGGAGGCCAAAGTGCCGAAGGGCAGATCGCCGCTCAAGGCCAGAGTAAGCGCGCCGATAACGACGAACGCGGCCCCGGCAACATGGTCCCGCCGCAGGGTCATGGCTTGCCAACCCCTGCTGCGACGGCCTTGCGCATGAGGTCCGAGGACGCGACCTTGGCGTAACCGAGCCGTGCATAGAAAGTTTGCGCGCTCCTGGTGTGCAGCGCGACGGACGGCTGCCCCCTGGCGGCCGCCCAGGCCTCGGCCGCGTGCATTAGCGCTTCGCCCACGCCGCGGCGGCGCAGCCCGGCATCCACGACCAGCGCCTGGACGATGACCTCGCAGGGCTTCTCCAGAGCCGGCCGCTCGAAGGCGTGCAGCAGGCCGATTACACGGGCATCCTCCTCGGCGACGACTATCAGATGATCGGGAGCGTCGGCGACGCGCGCGACGCGGCGGGCCAACTCACTATCCGCCACGGCATAGCCGAGTTCACCCAGAAGCCGCCGAGCCACGGGCAGGTCGGTCGGGCTCAGCGGGCGGATGCACAGGGGCGATGCGGCTGATGCGTGCTGCTTCATGTCGGCCTGTGGCTTTCGCACGGATCTGACGGCGAGGGATCGCGCCGCACCGCGCATGCTCAGATCCTGCCGATCGTGCGCACGGCATCCTCGACGCGCTTGGCGTCCTCGTCCCAGAACCTGGCGAAGTCGGGTTGATCGAGGTAGGCGACGACGTCGCCGAGATTGTCGATGGCCTTGACGAACTGCTCCGCAGCCACGGCTTTCTTGGAGTCCTCCCGCAGTCGGTCGACGATGGCCTCGGGCGTACCTTTGGGTGCGAACAGGCCGACCCAGAGCGAGAACTGGACGTCGTAGCCGAGTTCCTTCAGCGTGGGGACGTCGGGAAGCGAGGCTGCCCGCTTCTCCGAGAAGCAGCACAACGCTCGCGCTTTCCCGGCCTTGAGATGCGGGCTCGCGGCGGCGATCGACGAGACGAGCACCTGCGCGTTGTTGCCGAGCAGCGCCGTCAGCGCCGGGCCGCCGCCGTTGGTGGGCAAATGCTTCATCTTGATGCCCGCGGCCTTCATGAACAGGGCCGTCGGCAGATGCAGGGCACCATAAAGGCCCGAGGAGCTGAAGATGATCTCATCTGGGCGCTTCTTGGCATCGTCGACCAGCTCCTTCAGCGTCATGTGAGGCTGCTCGGCATTGACGATCAGCGCCATCGGTCCTTCCGTGAATCGGGCGATGGGAACGAAGTCGGCGCGCGTGAATTTTGCCGGCCGGCCAAACAGCTTGTCGACCTCCGCGAAGCCCGAGATGGAGACGATGTGGGCGAGAAGCGTATAGCCATCAGGCTTGGCCGCTGCCGCGAACTGGCCGCCGACCTGGCCCGCCGCGCCCGCTTTCGTCTCGATCACGACCGGCTGCTTGAGGATCGCCTCCAGCGTGGCTGCAAACGGCCGGCCGACGACATCGACGGCGCCGCCAGGAGGAAACGGATTGATGATGGTGATGGCGCGGGAGGGATAGGCGTCCTGCGCAGCCAAAGGGTGCGTGGCCAGTGCGGCCGCCGCCGCAGCGGAGCCGGCGATGAAATCGCGTCGATCCATGCAGTCCTCCCGCGGATGCGGCAGCCAAAAAATCAGCGCCGGCCTGGTGTTGGAACGGCGCAGGGGAACCCCCACGCCTAGGCGCTGAGTTCGTCCGGCATCGTCCGAGCCGGATGGTAGCTAGGGACGTGCGCTCGGGTCAACCTGCGCTGCGTCGAGGTGCTCAATCCATCGACTCCGTGCACGCAGCTTTCTGGCGTAGGGTGGTGAAGGGAGGACGAGGGTGGTCAATACGCCCCGAACCTGGAGTGGGAGGGCGCCTTGCGCGTGCTGCTGACGGGCGCGACGGGTCTCATCGGCTCGGCCGTTCTTGCCGGCTTGCGTAGCGCCGGCCACGAGGTCGTCGCCGTGGTGCACAACTCCGGCGACACGCACCGACTGCCCTGGGCGGAAAAGTGCGTCGCCCTCGACATCGCCGGTGCTCACGATGCCGCGACCTGGCTGCCGCACCTGTCGGGTGTCGATGCGGTTGTCAATTGCGCCGGCGTACTGCAGGACAGTTTGCGCGATTCCACGGCCGGCGTGCACGCCGATGGCCCGGCCGCCCTGTTCGCGGCCTGCGAGCAGGCCGGCGTGCGGCGCGTCGTGCAGATTTCCACGGTCGGCGCCGACCGCGGTGCACCCACGGCTTTCACGCGCACCAAGCGGGCCGGCGATGAGGCGCTCATGCGTCACAACCTCGCCTGGGTGATTCTGCGGCCGTCGGTCGTCGTCGGACGGGCGGCCTACGGCGGCAGCGCGCTGTTTCGCGGGCTTGCCGGCCTGCCGGTCCTGCCGCTCATCGCCGAGGCGGGACCGCTGCAGGTGGTGCAGCTCGACGACGTGGTGCGCACCGTCCTCTTCTTCCTGCGGCCCGACGCGCCCGCCCAAATATCCCTCGATATCGTCGGACCGGAGCGGCTATCCCTCTACAGGGTGCTGATCGCCTACCGGCGCTGGCTCGGACGCGAGAACGTGTACCTGTGGGAGGTGCCGCGCTGGCTCTCGGCCATCGCATTCCGGCTCGGCGACCTCGCGGGGCTTCTGGGCTGGCGGCCGCCTGTTCGCTCGACGCTGCGGCGCGAGCTCGTGCGCGGAGGCGTCGGCGATCCGGCCCGCTGGATGCGGATCACCGGGATGGTGCCGCGCGCGCTCGAGGACGCGCTTGCGGCTGAGCCCGCCTCCGTGCAGGAGCGATGGTTCGCAAGGCTCTATTTCTTGAAGCCGCTCACCCTTGGCATCCTCAGCCTCTACTGGATCGCGACGGGGCTCATCGCCCTCGGGCCGGGCTCGGCCGCGACCGCCGCGCTCGTGTCCCAGGCAGGTATTGGCGCAGCGCGCCCGGTCGCGATGGTTGCCGCGGCCGTCGATATCCTCGTGGGCATCGCCATCGCCGTGCGCGGCACGGCGCGTATCGCGCTCTGGTCCGCAATCGCCATTTCCCTCGCATACGCGCTGACGGGCACGGTTCTGCTTCCGGAGTTGTGGGTCGATCCGCTCGGGCCCTTTCTCAAAATCGCACCGATCGTCATGCTGAGCCTCGTCGCGCTGGCAATCCTGGACGAGCGCTGATGACGCTCTACTTTGCGCTGAAGTTCCTGCACGTCATCGGCGCGGCGGTACTGCTCGGCACTGGGGCCGGCATCGCCTTCTTCATGCTGCTGGCGCATCGAACCGGCGACGCCGCGACAATCGCCGGCATCGCCCGTATCGTGGTGATCGCGGATTTCCTGTTCACAGCCACCGCCGTCGTGGCCCAGCCGGTGACCGGCCTGCTGCTTGCACGGAAGGTCGGCTACACGCTGAGCGAGGGCTGGATCGTGCTGTCGATGCTGCTCTATCTCGTTACTGGTGCCTTCTGGCTGCCGGTCGTGTGGATGCAGATGCGCATGCGCGATCTCGCCGCTGCCGCCGCCTGCGAGGCCAGACCCCTGCCGATCGAATACTATCGCCTGTTCCGGCTGTGGTTCGCGTTCGGCTTCCCGGCCTTTGCCGCCGTGCTTGGCATCTTCTGGCTGATGATCGCCAAACCGCCGATTGGCTGAGCCCGCTTCGCTCTGCGCGCCGGCAACTCAGCGCGTACGGCGCCGGCGCGGCGCGGAGCCGTGCTCGGTTTTCTCCCAAAGGTAGGGCGCGCGGACCAGCTGGTAGATGGCGCGGTAGGCGGCCGCGGAGACGAGCAGCCAGTACACCGGCATGAGCAGTGCGTGCAGCGCAAGGCCTGGGCGGCGCCGGCGCAGGACGCTGACGATGCCGACCAGGATCGAAACGACGTAGCCGATGGCAAGGTTGATGCCGGCAATCGCCCACAGCACGGCCCCAGCCGTGGACTCGGCAGGCGCGAGCAGGCTGCCCGAAAGCCAATGGTGGGCCAGCAGTACGTAGAACAGAGGGTGCACGAGCGCGGAAGCAATCAGTCCGCCCATGAGCGCGTGAAAGCCGCAGGCGGCCGCCAGCCCCAGCTCGCGATTGAGCCGGCGCGGCTCTCGCGTATGCACAAGATAGGTCTGCATCCACCCCTTGAGCCAACGCGTTCGCTGCTTGAGCCACACGCTGAACCGCGGCGGCGCCTCCTCCCACGTGGTCGAGGCAAGCACACCCGTGTGATAGCCGAGGCGGGCGATGCGGATGCCGAGGTCGGCATCCTCGGTGACGTTGTAGGGATCCCAGGCGCCGATGGTGAGCAGGAGCGAGCGCGGGAAGTGGTTCGAGGTGCCGCCGAGCGGAACCGGCAGGCGCAGCGTCTCGAGCGCGGGCAGGATCGCATCGAAGAGGGCCGAGTACTCGATGGTGAACTGGCGCGTGAACCAGCTCTGGCCGGGATTGTAGATGTTGAGCTGGGCCTGCAGGCAGGCGAGGCTCGGCGGGGCATGGCGAAAGACTTCCCAAGCATTGCGCAGCTGGCCGGGCTGCGGGCGATCTTCCGCGTCGTAGACCACGACGAAGTCGCCGCGCGCGATCTGCAGGGCGTAGTTGAGCGCCTTGGGCTTGGTGCGCGGTCCGCGGGCAGGCACGACGAGAAGCCGGAAGTTGGGGGGCAGGGCAAGCTTTCGGGCAGCGGCTTGTGTCTCCGCATCGTCGGCCTCGAGGATGAGAAAAATCTCGAGCTTGGCCAAGGGATAGTCGAGGGCCTGCAGCGACTTCACCAGTGCGGGCAGGACGTTGCCCTCGCGGTACAGCGGGACGAGCACGCTGTAGAGGGGCAGCATCCGGTCGGGCACGCGGCGAGCGCGCGGGCCGGCCACGTAAATCTTTTGCCGCGGCCGCCCGAAGGCTTGGCGCAGGGCTACAAGCCGCAGAGCCGTCACGCACAGGAACGGGAGGGCGACCAGTGCAGTCAGGGCGGCGATAGTGACGTCGGGCAGCACCGCGAAGCCGCCAATGATCAGGCCGGCCACAACCGCACCTGTCACCATTTGCCAGGTCGCGAAGGAGGTGGCCGCGGAGCTTGCGGGTTGCGCCCGCAGGAGGCCGCGCACGGCGAGGTCGATGCGCTCGGGCAGCAGGTGCTGCTCCAGCGCGGCCTCGATGCGGCTTTGTGGGGCCAGCACGATGGTCACGCCCTGCGCATGGAGGTCCGCGACGTGGCGGAGCATGACATCGGGGGAGGCCTCGGATGCAGAGAGCACCCGACAGGACCTGCCGTCGACGATCGCCGGGAGTCCGATGCCTGCGCGACCCGGCGTCGCGGCCACCAAGCCGAGAGCGGCATGTGGGGCAAGGAGGGGCATGGCCAGCCGTCGCGCCACGGCCATCACATAATCGGACTCGCTGATGTGACCGGCGGCCAGCAGCACCTCGTGCGTGGCGACGCCGCAGTCGAGCGCCTCGGCTTCCGCATCTAGCAGGGTCTCGTGATCGACGAACGCGCCCACTAGAAAGGCATATTCGTGGTTTAGCGCATGTA
>Ga0111538_10003309_pt1 | contig 22558 bp, 19 predicted proteins | sample SoiMethybrSBSTD1_FD_79669 | JGI IMG/M metagenome (GOLD analysis project Ga0111538, IMG submission 79669) | Bulk soil microbial communities from a Populus tree surrounding site in Tennessee, USA - Soil MetaG P. TD hybrid SBSTD1 (version 2)... | ecosystem: Environmental > Terrestrial > Soil >...
GCGGATCGCCATCGAGCGGCCAGCACTTGATCAGCGGCAGGCGCGTGAGATCAACCTCGCCGCGCTCGGCGAGTTTCACCACCTGCTGGCACAATGCGCTGCGGACGGTTCGCGGCGGGATTCGCAGCAGCGGAAGGAATTCGCGGGCTTTGCGAAGAATCTCGGCGAGCGAGCGCGGCGGCGCAGGCCTGGTCAATGACTCCAGTTTGCGGGCCAGGTATTCGAAGCCGCCGCTACGGTCGACGCCTAGCGCCATCTCCATCCGTCTGTACGAGCCAAAGACATTGATGCAAAGCGGGAAATCGCATCCGCTTACGCGGTCGAACAAGAGCGCCTTGCCGCCGAGCCTTGCATGATCGCGATCGAATGTCTGAGCCGTTCCCGACTCTCGCACGCACGGGATCTTGCTCAGCCGATCGGCGATCTCGCTGATCTCCAGCATCGGCGAGACTTCGCAGCGCACGCGATGGAGTTCGCCGGCGGCATCAAGATCGGCCAAGAAGGATTGCAAGTCGCTGCGCACCGCCGCAGGATAGGTGATTTTGGATGTTGGATTCTGATTCTGGACCGATGGCGCGGTGATGCGCTCGCTGCACGATCAATTCAGCGCGCAGGCCGTCTCCCCGGTGAGCAGCACTCAACCCAGAATCCCCAAGCCAAATCAAGAATCGATTCACGCTGCGTCGGCGTAGACGCGCGGCGACTCCTCGCTGGTGAGTTCGCCTCGCAGCCGGTCGAACTCGCGCTCGACAGCCAGGAACGCATCGACAATGAGCGGCTCGAACTGCGTGCCGCGCCGCGCCCGAATGGCCTTCACCACCTCGCTGTGTGCCAGCGCGGGCTTGTAGGGCCGCTCGGTCGTCATGGCGTCGTACACGTCGGCCAGCGCGACAATGCGGGCTGAGAGCGGGATGGCGTTCTCCTTCAGCCTGTGCGGATAGCCTTCGCCGTTCCACCATTCGTGGTGCGAATAGGCGATCTCGCGCGCCATCACGAGGTAATTGCAATCGGACAGGCGCTGCTCGAGTTCGCGCAGGCAGTCGCCGCCCACCAGGGTGTGCCGCTTGATATGCTCGAACTCCTCGGGAGTGAGTCGCCCGGGCTTGAGCAGGATGGAGTCAGGAACGCCCACCTTGCCGATGTCGTGCAGGGCCGATGACAGACACAGGTCTTCGATCCACTGCTCTGTGATGAGGTCGCGCAACTCGCGGCTCTGACGTCGCAGCCGCCGGGCCAGCAGATCGACATAATGGCGGATGCGCATGAGGTGGTGGCCGGTGCTGGCGTCGCGCGATTCGCTCAGGCGCGCCAGGCCGAAGATGACGGCGTCGCGCGTCGCCATCAGTTGTCGCGCCTGCGTATTGATTTCGTCGCTGAGTTCCGACCTCATCTCTTCGAAGGAGATCTGGCAGCCCTCGCGCACCATGCGGATGAGCGTGGCGGTCATGAGCCCCGCCAGAACGCCGACCAGCAATCCCACGATCCACGTGCGGCCCGTGACGGGCACGGAAGACAGATCGTCGTATCCCATCGGAGACATCAGCGTGCCGGCCATGAGAGCCAGCGCCTGTGCGATGATGAGCACGAGGATGATCCCGGATCGAATTCTTGTCATGTCGGTGCGCCCCAAATGGTCCAGCTGGCCTATCGACCACATTCGCTGTCGTCATGTGTTATCGTCTGTGCAATGACCGGGTGCGACCGGCGCGGTCACATCGCGGTGCAACGGCTGCATGTCCCGGCGTGCAAAATCGAACCGCTGACGCCCTATAACGACTTTCATGGTCGCCGCAAACCCCTCCGCCAACCCACTGGTCATCGACCTGCGCAACGTGCAGAAGACCTACCGCGGCCGCGTGCACGCACTGCGCGGCATCACCATGCAGGTGCACCGCGGCGAGATCTTCGGCCTGCTCGGGCCCAACGGGGCTGGCAAGTCGACGCTCGTCAAGATCATGATGACCATCGTTCGCGCCAGCGCCGTCGAGGGCGTGATGCTCGGCCACGCCATCGGGCACAAGCCGACGCTCGCGCGCGTCGGCTACCTGCCGGAGCATCATCGCTTCCCGCGCTATCTCACCGGCCGGCAGACGCTCGAGTTCTTCGCCGCCCTGGCCAATGTTGACGCACGCACACGACACAAGCGCGCCGCCGAACTGCTCGAGACTGTCGGCATGAGCGAATGGGCCGACAAGAAGGTCTCGCAGTATTCCAAGGGCATGATGCAGCGAGTCGGCTTGGCCCAGGCGCTGATGAACGATCCCGAACTGGTTGTACTGGACGAACCCACCGACGGCGTCGATCCCGTCGGCCGGCGCGACATTCGCGATGTGCTCCTGCGCCTGCGCGACCAGGGCAAGACCATCTTCCTGAACAGCCACCTGCTCAGCGAACTGGAAATGGTGTGCGATCGCGTGTCGATCCTTGTGCAGGGGAGCGTCTCGATGCAGGGAACGATCGACGAGCTCACGCGCGACAGCCGCCGCTACGAGATCGTCATCGAAGGCGCCCCGCCCACGTGGAGCGATGGCGGAGTCACGGCCGAGGCGATCAACGGCGGCGAACAGAGCAAGCTCACGCTTCGTTCATCCCAGGCGGAGGACGCCCAACCGGTTCTCGATCGTCTGCGGAATGAGCAGCGCGTGATCGTGAGCGTCAAGCCGGTGCGAGAGAATCTCGAGGATCTCTTCATGCGGGCCGTGACCGATCCGAACACCGGCAAGGCTCTGCCACCCGGTGCAATGCAGGGAGGCAGGCGATGATGCAGACGCTTGCGATCTTCCTGGACGCGTACCGCGAACTGAACGCTAAGCGGCTGTTCTGGATCACGCTCATTCTCTCGGGTCTCGTCGTCGGGGCGTTCGCGCTGGTTGGAATCAATGAGAACGGCCTGCGCATCATTGTGTGGGACCTTGACTTGCCCGGGCTGAACTCTCACGTGATCAAGCCTGACACCTTCTACAAGTTGATGTTCACCAATCTGGGCATCGGGATCTGGCTGGCGTGGATCGCCACGATCCTCGCCCTGGTTTCGACCGCGGGCATCATTCCTGACTTCGTCTCCGCTGGCGCCATCGACCTCATGCTGTGCAAGCCGATCGGGAGATTGCGCCTGTTCCTGACCAAGTACCTCACCGGCCTGCTCTTCGTAGCGTTGCAAGTGGCGGTGTTCTGCACGGCGTCGTTCTTCGTGCTGGGACTCAAGGGCCAGACATGGGAGCCGGCGATCTTTCTCGCGGTGCCGATCATCACCATCTTCTACAGTTACCTCTACTGCATCTGTGCGCTGCTGGGGTTGGTCACGCGCTCCACCATCGCCGCGCTGCTGCTGACGATGCTCGCGTGGTTCTTCATGTTCGCGGTTGGAACGACGGAGAACTTCATGCTGATGGGGCAGAAGGCCATCGAACAGGAGGTCAAGGACCTCGATCGCAACATCCAGCGCCGAGAACTGGCGATTGAGCGCGTGCGGCAGCGCGGCACGGAAATCGACTTCGCCACCGCCAGCGCGCCGCTCCAGCAACTGCTGGACAAGGACCGCGCCGAACGCGAAGACTCGCTTCGCGCCAAGGCTAATCTCGATTTCGCGCACAGGATCGCCATGGGTGTGAAGACGGCTTTGCCCAAGACGTCGGAAACCATCGGCCTGCTGGAGCGCTGGATGGTCGATCTCGCCGAGTTGCCCGCGGTGCCGGAGGACGCATTGGACAGGAACATGGAGGTGGAGGCCGAGGTCAATGCCGCCACGCGCCCGGGCGGCCGACCGCCTCGCCGCAGCAATGAGCACATGGAGCAGGTGCAGCGAACGACCGAGGAGGCGCTGCGGAGCCGCTCGGTGTGGTGGGTGGTCGGCACGTCGCTGATTTTCGAAGCGTTTGTGCTTGCGATCGCGGCGTGGATCTTCTGCCGGCGCGATTTCTGATCTATGCGCCTCGTCCCAAATCTCTGCCTCGATCGCGGGCCGCGATGACCGCTTCGCGCACGATGCGCTCGAAGTCCGCACGCTCGAAGACGCGCAGGGCCGCTTCCGTCGTGCCGTGCGGACTGGTCACGGCGCGCCGTAATGCTGCGGCATCGGCTCCCTTCTGATCCAGCATCGCCGCCGCGCCGACGATCATCTGCTTCACCAGCAGCCGTGCGTCATCGCGCGGCAGGTCAACCGCCTCGGCCGCCGCCTGCATCGCTTCAGCCATCAGGAAGATGTACGCCGCGCCGCTGGAACTGACCGCCGTCACAGCATCCAGAAGCGATTCATCGAGCATGACGGTCTTGCCCAGCGCGTCGAACAGGCTGCGCGCAAGTCGCTCATCGCCTTCCCGCGCGCCCATGCCCAGCGCGATCGCTGTCATCCCCTTGCCTATCTGGCACGGCGTGTTCGGCATACATCGCACAATCCGCGCCTGCGGCCCGAGCGCGTGATGAATCCGGCCGCTGTCGATTCCCGCCATGATCGAGATGACCACACGCGGCCCGGTCACGGGCGTCAAGTCCTGCGCAACGTCGGCGAAGATCTGCGGCTTGACCGCCAGGATGATCTGACCTTTCTTGTTCAGTTCGTCCAGCGCCTCGCCGGCTGATGCCAACGTCCTGCAACCGGTCTCCGCATGCAGTGATTCCCGGCGTGCTGCATCGATCTCGACCACCCCAATCTCGCCCGGCGAAAAGACTCGCTGCGCCACCGCGCCTCGCACGATCGCCCCGCCCATGTTGCCGCCACCGATGAGAAGGAGGGAAAGCATGAAGCAGGAAGCATAAGCATAAAGGATGGCGTGATTCGAGCGGTCGTCGCTGACGACACGACGATCGTCACCATCTCAAGGCACACGATCACCGCGGCGATCATCCAGACCGCGACGATGTTGTGCTTTATGGTTGTTTCTGCTTTATGCTTTACCCATGGCTGAGCCCAACGGCTACACCGGCTCCTACCAGTTGCCCTTCGAGCAGCCCGTGACCGACCTTGACAGGCAGATCGCTGCCCTCGAGGCTCGCGAGGACGCCGCGACGCTGCAGCAGGAAATCAAGGCTCTCAAGAAGAGCCGCGAAAGCCTGCTGGAAAAGCTGTACGACAACCTCGACCCGTGGGACGTGGTGCGCGTCGCGCGGCATCCCGGCCGGCCGCAGACCTCCGACTACATCCAACTCATCTGCCGTGACTTCCGCGAACTGCATGGCGACCGGCACTTCGGCGACGACCCTGCCGTCATCACCGGCTTCGGCCGCGTCGGGCCGCACAAGGTGTTGATCGTCGGCCACCAGAAGGGCAAGACCACCGCGGAGAAAATCGCCTGTCACTGGGGCTGCCCGCACCCCGAGGGCTATCGCAAGGCTCTTGCGAAGATGCGCCTCGCCGAGAAGTTCGATCTGCCGATCGTCACATTCATCGATACTCCCGGCGCCTGGCCGGGCATCAAGGCCGAGGAGCGCGGCCAAGCCGAGGCGATTGCCGTCAACCTGCGCGAGATGAGCCGGTTGCAGACGCCGATCGTCTCGGTCGTCATCGGCGAGGGGGGTTCGGGCGGCGCGCTGGGCATCGGCGTGGGTGATCGCGTGGCGATGATGCAGTTCGCGTGGTACTCGGTCATCTCGCCTGAAGGATGCGCCGCGATCCTGTGGAAGAGCGCCAATGAGCAGACCAACTCGGCTGCAGCATCGGCCTTGGCGTTGACCGCCACCGACAACCTTCGCAACGGCCTGGTCGATGACATCATTCCCGAGCCGCTGGGCGGCGCACACCGCAGTCCAAAGGTCGCGGCAGAGACGCTGCTCAACTGGCTGGTGGAGCACGTCGGCGAACTCAAGCGGTACAAGCCGGCGACACTGGTCAAGCGCCGCTACGAAAAGTTCCGTGCCATCGGAGCGGTGGGCACGACCGACTGATCGGGCGGTCTCCCAAGATCGCATCCTTAAAGTCATAAGCCCGCACGCGTTGACCCTCAACGCGGTTTTTCGTATGATCTGCGGACTTTTGAGCCATTTCTGGGCGCAAACCGTGTACGGGCAATGACTTGCAGCGTTTTTGGACCCCCTGCCGAAGGGTTCTGAGTTGGCCAAGCCAGCAAAAAGCAAGAGCACGAAGCCGGCGAAAGCCGCAAAGCCTCACAAGGCCGCCGGCTCGAAGTCTGCTTCGCGCGCTGCCGCTCGAACCACCACTGCCAAGTCGCGGCCCATGCCATTGACCATCAAGAGCAAGTCCGGTCGCAAACCTCTGACGATCAAGCCTCCGCCGCGCAAGCCGCTGCCTGATTCCGCCGTCGCCAAGGCTGCGGGCAAGCAGGCTGCTACGGCCAAGTCGGGCAAGGGCGGCCCGATGACCGACGCCGAGAAGAATTCGCTGCTCAAGAACAAGAAGACGCGCACCGTCGCCGAGGCCGCCAGCGAGGTCAAGGCAGACGCCAAGGGCTACGTCTTCATCAATGGCCGCCGCGTCCGCATGATCTCCACAAAGGGCCAGCCGCCTGCGAAACGGGTGAAATCGGCATCGAATCATCAACTCTCAGCAGCCGAGGCCGACGCCGCCGCCAGCGCCATCAGGGCCATCAGGACCAAACTGTCGCGCAAGGAACTCAATGAGTATCGCGATCTGCTGCTGCTCAAGCGCCGGCAACTCGTAGGCGACCTGCACGCGATGGAGGATCAGGCCCTGCGCTCGGGGGGCGGCAACCTTTCGCACATGCCGATCCACATGGCCGACATCGGCACCGATACCTTCGACCAGGACTTCACCCTCAGCCTCGCTGAGAACGAGCGGCAGCAGTTGCGCGAAATCGACCAGGCCCTGCAGCGCATCGAGGACGGCACGTACGGCGTGTGCCAGATGACCGGCAAGGTGATTCCCAAGACCCGTCTCGAAGCCAAGCCTTGGGCGAAGTACACCGTTGAAGCGGCGCGTATCATCGAAGGCCAATGGGGTCAGTGAACAGCCAGTCCGCAGACGGCCGTGACGAGGTCGCTTCTGCGCGCGCTGCCTCAGCCCCTGTCATTGACGCCGACCCGAATGACTCGCACGCTGCGCTGTCGCACCAAACGGTACGGCCATCGCCCGAATCAACCCTTCCCGATTCGCCCCGCGCCTGGCACTCGCCTGCGGCGTGGGCGCGACTGCTGCTGGTGCTGGCGCTGGCACTTGTCCTGGACCTCGGCAGCAAGACGTGGGCATTCCACAACGTCGCCGGCACGCCGGTGAAACTCGATCGTAAGACGCTGCTGGCCGATCCCGACTGGAACGTGCCGCACCATCCCGGCGTGCACGCCTTGCCGTGGGGTCTGCTCGATCTGCAACTGGTGATCAACCGCGGCGCGGTGTTCGGCATCGGAGCGAATCGCCGCTTCTTCTTCATCGCGTTCACGCTCGGCGCGCTGGCGGCGGGCATGCTCGTCTTCGGCCGCTTTACGCACGTCAACAACCGACTCGCCCATATCGCGATCGGCCTGATCCTCGCCGGCGGCATCGGCAACCTCTACGACCGCATCGTCTTCGGCGTGGTGCGCGACTTCCTGCACATGCTGCCCGATCGCAATTTGCCCTTCGGCTGGACGTGGCCGGGCGGCTCGCCGGAGATGTTCCCGTGGGTGTTCAACCTCGCCGACACGATGCTGCTGACGGGCATGGGCCTGCTCATTCTGCACATGCACCGGCACGAGAAGCGCCAGCGAACCGCGGCAGCGGCGGTCGCAGCACCAGCGACCGCTGGATAGCTTTCCATTAGCCCCCGGCTCCGCCGTGGGATTCAGAACAGAGCGGCAGCAGATCGTCCTGCGAAAGGCGCTCGGGCAACTGCTCGATCGTCCGCGCCATGTCGAGAGCGTACGGACCGACAGCCGTACGGCGGATCGAGGCACAGAACCCGCCCGTGCCCAGCGCCTTGCCCAAGTCGCGCGCCAGCGCGCGAACATAGAAGCCCTTGCCGCAGTGAATGTCGAGTTCAACATGCGGCCAGTCGTATCGAATCAGTTTGAGTGCGTGCACGATCACCGGCCGCGGCGCGATGTCCGGCTCGGCCCCGGCGCGGGCTATGGCGTACGCACGCCGCCCCCCCACCTTCACCGCGCTGTACGCGGGCGGCGTTTGAAGGAATTCGCCAGTGAAGTGATGCAATGCTGTGACGATGGCCTCCTGGCTTGGCGCAGAGACGGAGAGACTGAGAGACGAAGAGACTGAGTGATGGCCCTCCATCACCACTTCGTCTCTTCGTCTCTGCGTCTCTTCGTCTCTTCTCACCTCGACCCGCTCTCCTTCCGCATCATCCGTCGTCGTGAAGGCTGAGAGATCGATCACGGTGCGATAGCGCTTGTCGCTGGCCATCACCTTCGAGATGGATTTGGTCGCCGAGCCCAGCGCGAGCACGAGCACGCCCGTGGCCAGCGGATCGAGCGTGCCTGCATGACCGGTCTTCGCGCCGCCCGCGCAGCGTTTGACGATCGCCACGGCCGCAGCCGAGGACATGCGCGAGGGCTTGTCGAGGATGAGCAGACCGTGCATGGCATCCACACGGCGCGACGATGATCGAAGCACCGGCGCCATGGCACCTCAACGATACGCGAGACGGCCTGCAACGACGGTGGCGGCGCCATCGCTGGACGCTTAGGGGGGGTGGGCGTACACTCTGCGTTCTCCAGGACAGGTGTCCGAGCGGCTGAAGGAGCAGCACTGGAAATGCTGTATGCGGGTAACTGCATCGTGGGTTCGAATCCCACCCTGTCCGCTTCGGCACCGATGGAAGAGGCTTGAAGGCTTGGAGGCCTGACTTCGTCCCCTCAGTCCTGAGCTCGTTGTCGTTCGGGGTGTAGCGCAGCTTGGTTAGCGCGTCTGACTGGGGGTCAGAAGGTCGCGAGTTCGAATCTCGCCACCCCGACTGAAGGAAGAAGGCAGTAGAGCCGGCCGATCACCAGAACCCCCGTTTTGGCGATCGGCCGACTCTCGTTTTGATGCCGGCGACTCTGACAGCACCTTGTCACAATCATTTGAACTCGACTGTGGAAAAAACGGATCGAGGGCTTGCATCGGACTGAGAATCGCATGTATGGTGGCCGCCCGCTGGCTGCGCCGACAGTCGGCGGCTTCGCTCGTCCTCCCGGCGCCCGCCTCTTTACGCCCCGTTCTTCAAGATATCGCCAAGAGATTGGAGTGAGTTGCAGACGCGCTGCGTGCTGCGCTGTTCCGATCGTTGATCTCTGTCAGGTGACCTCATGCACTTTGGTCCGATCGTCCTGATTGCATTGCGTTACTCGCGTGGCTTGCGCCATGGCGCGCGGAGCGCCTTCGCGATCACTCTCCTCCTCGCGCTCACCGCTCGCGCCTCGGCCAACATCAATCTCGAACTGCGGCCGTCTTTCCAGTCGGTCCTCGTCGGCAACACGATCAGTCTCGGCCTTTACGCAGTCTCCGACGCGCCGGTATCGCAATCACTCTCGGCCGTTGAGGTCATCGTCAACTGGGATCCTGCGTTCCTCTCGCTGACGGGCGACAGCATGGCTGGCTCGCCGCTGCTGGTGGGCTCGCCGCGCTTCGCAGCCGACCCCTACCACTTCAACGATTCCCTGACCGATGGCGATGCGATGTGGATCGCCTTCGCGCCGCTGGGCTCGCCCGTCGCCGCCACATCGGCAGGCACATTGCTCGGAACGTTCAACTTCCTGGCCCTCGCGCCCACGATGCCCGGCACCTCGCCCATCGGCCTGCCGCCCAGCGATGTCCCCAACACAGGCGCGTGGCCGACGCGCTCGACCTTCGTCTACCACGCCACCATCCCGAATCTCAACGTCGTCGGCACACTGACCGGCGCAACGATCCAGATCAGCGTCCCCGCGCCGCCAGCAATGATCGCGCTGCTCGGAGGTTTGATCGCACCGCTGCGACGTCGCCGCTGATGATCGTGAACTTGTGAAGGGCTGAGAATGATGAACAGGCACGTGGATGGAACGAACATGAGGACCGCCGCACTCATCGGCGCTGCGCTCTGTCTCATCACCACCACTCTCGCCCACGCCGATGCCACGCTCTCCCTGCAGCGCATCGGCAGCGGCCCTTTGCTGCCCGGCCAGCAGGTGCAGGTGGTGCTGCGCATGACGAACGTGCCGCCCGCCACGCCCGCCGCGGGGTTCCAGGCGTTCCTGAGTTTCAACTCGACTCAGATGACATTCATCAGCGGCACGTACACCACTTCGCCGTTCGGCCTGCCCATCCTTACGCCCATTGCCGCCAGTGGCTCCAACATCAATCTTGCAGCAGGTGTGGATGCGTTCGTCGGCCAGCCGCCCTCCTCCGCCGATGCCGATCTCGCCACGCTCACCTTCCAGGTGAACACGCAGTGCGGCCTCGCATCGGTGGCGTTCCGCCCACACGATCCGCCCACGCGCCTGAGCGATGTGAATGGCGTATCGATCCAGCCGCTGGCGCTGCTCGATCTGCCGCCCGACACCAGTTGCATCGCTGATGTCTTTCCCAGCGGTGTGATCGATGTGAACGATCTTCTGACAGTGATCACGACTTGGGGGGCGTGCCCGGCCGCGCCTGACTGCTGCGCAGGCGACGCCGACAGCAACTCGACAGTCGATGTCAACGACCTGCTGGCGGTGATCACGACATGGGGCCCGTGCCCATGAATTCAACTCAACTGGCTGTTCCGATCAATTCGCATTGGAGGCAATGATGGAAATGGTGATGTGGTGTCATCGCGCCGTCCTGCGGCGTGCGATGTGTGTGCTGACTGCGACTGCAACGATGCTTCCCGCGTCAATCGCAACAGCACAGGTGCGGCAGCCGCCGGTCATGCCTTGGACCGATGGGCAATCGTTCCTCGATTTCTACGCGCCGGGTCAACCCAGTGACGACGGCGGGCTTGCCGGCGGCGCGAGCGGGCCGCAGGGCGCGGGCGACCACATCATCTCCATGCAATGCCCCAGCGGCGGCTGGAACTGGCCGCACGGCGGGTGTGGATCGACATTCAACAACATCACTGCGCCCATCTGCGAGGGCCTGCTGCAGGCGTACCTCGCGACGGGCGACATCGATTTCCGCAATGCCGCGAGCGCCGGCGGCAATTTCGACCTGACATTCCAATACGGCAACGGCGAATCGCGCCTGTCATCGTTCACAGCGGCGTTCATGCGGCGGCTGACGGCGATGACCGGCAATTCCGCGTACAGCGCGTTCGCCGAGACGGAGTTCTTCGATGAACTCACGGCCGGGACCTACGGCCCGAGCGACCTCAACACCGCGACGTGGATCGCTGCGCTGCAGGCGGCCCGCAGCGGCGGACTGATCAACCTTCGTCCATGGGATCTGCATCAGTTGCCATGGGTCGCAGGCCAGATCGGCAACGCCGGACAGCAGAATGCGTTCCGCGACGCCCTGATCGATGGCCTGAACACGCTCGACGGCGTGCAGCCGGGCGTGAATCCGGCATACTTCGGCGAGATCCTCGGTTTCGCCGGCGGCGTGCGCGGGCTCGCGCTCAACGGCTCGACTTCCTTCTCCGCGATCAACTCGCCGCAGTACGCGCTGATCAATGGCTCGACGACACTCTGTCAATTGGCCAACGCATTGGCGTCGCTGCAGCGGCCCAATGGCTCGTGGTGGTGGACAGCCAACGGCCTCGGCGCCCTCGATGAAGACACGCAGACGACGGCGTACGCAATTCTCGCGCTCGTCGCGGCACAGAATGCCGGGTGCGGCCCGTACACCGCCCAGATCGCCAACGGACGCGCATACCTGGCGTCGATGCAGGACATCGACGGCGGATACTTCTCGTATCCGTCCGGTCCGCACAACATCGAGACCGAGGCCGAGGCGCTGTGGGCTCGCGCTGTCGCGTCATCGGTCACGCTTGGCGCGCCCTCGTGCACCAACGCCAGCACCGTCACCGTAACCATCAACAAGAGCGCGACGACGATGCCCGTCGTCGGCGGCCAGTTCTTCCTCTCTTACAACAGCGCCTATCTCTCGAACCCTCTGGTCGCGGCAGGAGATGCGCCCTACATCAACATCGTCGCTTCGAACACAGCGACGCCCGGCCAGGTCTTTGTGGCCACCAGCGTTTCGCCTTCTGGCGGCATCGGAACTACAGCAGCCACGGTGATGGCTCGCATCACATTCACGGTGGTGACGGACGCCTGCAGCGTCGCCGATCTTGTCGAATGGCGCACGAACGTGCCGCCGACGCGGCTCACCGACGCCGACGGCAACGACATTCTCCCGTCGCTGACGGATCTTGCAGCAATCACTCTTGATGACACCCCGCCGACTCTGACCGCGCCTGCGAATGTCGTCGTCGAGTGCGATCCGAGCGACCCGCTGGCGCTTCCCGCCGTGCCACTGTGCAGCGCACAAGGCGGCGTGTACATCGCCTACAACAGTTTCGGACCTGAGGTGCCTTCAAACCAGTCGTACTTCAAGGCCCAGTTCTCGCAGAGTAATGCCAACGGCGCGCACCTGTTCTTTGATTCCGCGCTGCTGCCGCCGTATCTGATTCCGGGATTGACCTGGCAGTTCCTGTTCTCCGGCCTTCCCGTCGGTCAGAGCCAGCATGGCCTGGACATGGTGTTGCTGGCCCCCACCTACAACGGCTCGAATCCACCGGCGCCGCTTATCGCGCGCGACAACACCAACAGCACGTGCGCCGGCGCCCTGTCAGCCGGACCGGTGACGTGGGCGATCAACGACTACAAGGAAGGCCCGCCTCCGTTCTATGGCCCCAACGACCCCGCGCGCTGCGTGCAGAACAGCCTCTTCCGCAGCCTGGGCCTGTCGCCCAGCGCGGTGACAGTGACCAAGAACATCGTCACGCAAAGCGGCACGATCTTCACTGCCGAGATCGCAGGCATCCTCCAGACCGACAACCTCATTCACTGGTTCAATCCCGCTACTCCCGACAGCCCCGTTTCGAGTCTTGGCCTGAACGGCAAGTTCTACTATCACGCGACTTTGACCTACAACAGCGCGGGCGATCCGGGCAACGACGGCGACTTCTACTCCGGTACGCTGCAACTGAGCGCCAATTCGCCATTTACCGGCGCTGGCCACACCGTGGGCGTCGCGACCGTCAGCGACAACTGCGATTCCCTGCCGACCGTCACCTTCAGCGACTCCGTCCTGGGCGGGGCCTGCCCGCAGGCCAAGACCATCACGCGCACGTGGCAGGCTGTGGATGACTGCGGCAACATTTCGACCTCGGTGCAGACCATCACCGTCGTCGATACCGAGGCCCCCACCATCGTCTTCTGTCCGCCGGATATCACGGTCGATGCCGCCGCGGGTTCCTGCAGCACGAACCTCAGCGTCGGTCAGGCCCTGTACCAGGATTGCTGCGATGCCAGTGCCGTGATTCCCGCGCCGGCCGTCGGCACGCGCAGCGACCTGCAGCCGCTCAACGCCCCCTATCCCGCTGGCGCGCCTGTCACCATCACGTGGACCGCCACCGATGCCTGCGGCAATTCATCGAACTGCCAGCAGGTCATCACCGTGAATCCCGTCAACACCATGTACGCCGATCTCGAGCTTCTCGGCGGCTACGCGGGCACGAACTTCACGCGCTGCATCCGCTTCGAACTCTACTCGTGCCCGAACGCCACGCCGGTGATCGTCGATCAGAATGTGAACTTCATCAACGGCCAGGCCCTTGGGGTGGAGGTCGCCGTGCCGTGCGGAGCGTACACCTGCATCACCGCACGCGATCGCAAGCACACCCTCCGCCGAACCGCCAACGTTGATGATGGCGGCCTGAGCATCAACGCGGGCGCCTGGCAGGCCAACTTCACCAGCGCCAAGGCCCTCGTCGGCGGCAACCTCAACGATGATCAGTACATCGACATCCTCGACTTCGGCATCTTCATCGGCCAGTACAACAACCCGCCGCCCGGTCTCACAGGCAGCACGCTGTGCGGATACGTCGGCAACCACGCGGATATCACCGGCGATGGTCTGGTGACGGCTGGGGATTACACCTTCATCCAGATCAACTTCCTGCAGCAGCACGAGCCGGCATGTTGCGCGCCGCCGCTGCTGCGAGTCGCGGGCGGCAGTGGCGGCCCGATGCTCGGTGGGCCGAGCGGCCCGATCACGCGCATCAGCGTCCGGGAATTGCTGCAGCGCGGCATGAGCGATGTGGTCCCCGGCGACATCAACCACGATGGCTGGGTTGATACCGACGACATCGCCACGTTCATGAGCGGCGGCGGGTGATGGTGATCATGATGATGATGACGATGCCGATGCCGATGTGATTGGGACATGACGCCGTGCGTACTCCGTTACCCCCCGGCTCTGCCGGGGGTTTTTCATTTTGCGCGCCTCATGCATTGGAGGCATGCCGCCAGGCAACGCCCGGGGCTAAACGCGAGCCGCCCGCACCACACCGCCGCACTCGGTGCAGACATCGCTCGTTCCCACGGGATACGCACACTTCGGGCACAGGCCGCGCTTGATGCGTCGCCATCTTCGCAGCGCGAATGTTGCGGCGAAGAGCAGCCACAGCACTCCCGCATAGAACACCGTGTTGATCGCGAAGCCGGGCCAGATGGGTTGTAACGGCACGTACTTCAGGCTTGGGTCGGTCGCAAGATTCGACGGTAGCTGGATTGCACGAAATGCTTTAGACAGCGGCCTGCCGAACCATTCGACCGCATGCTGCATCGACCGCGTTGGCCAGCCACATCGCATGAAGGTAACGCCATAATCAGGGCCACCCAGAAAGTAGCCGCTTCGTCCCCACCCCCGAAACTGCACTTCCCCTACCTGTTGATTGGCATACGCATCCGAATGATCCGTCCACCAAAACGGGCCGCCATCCAATCGCACGAGTCGTTCCGATGAGATGTCGTATTCGACTCGCACCGAACTTGCGATCGCCCACGCCACCGCGACGTTGACGATCGCGCCCAGCAGCAGGAACAGCAGAATCGTCAGCACCCAGCGCTTCATGTGGCAGCCCGCGCTTTCACCACTGCCCCGCACTCCGTGCACACATCGCTCGTGCCGACCGGATACGCACACTTCGGGCACAGGCCGCGCTTGATGCGCCGCCATCTTCGCAGCGCGAACGGCGCGGCGAACAGCAGCCAGAGAATGGCAGCGTAGAACAGCGTGTTGATCACGAAGCCGGGCCAGAGGGGATGCAGCGGAAGGACGCGAGGTTGCTTCCGAAGTACTGTCGGCGCCGAAGCCGGTAGTGCGTCGCGAGCTGTTGTTGGCACTCCTCCACTGCAGTGCTCCAGCCACTTCAAACTGGAATCCGAACCAGTTGAATCGCGTTCCCAGCTCCATGTGGCGGTCAAAGACACCAATGGCCATCCCGCCTGCAAGACGTATCTGATGTTGAGCGGGACCCGACCGTGATGTTTGGAATCGCCAAAGAGCGGCATCGCTCTTCGTCCGGGTCCTTTCCATTCGACTATTGCACGTTCCTCCGCTGGATCGTCGTGCAATCCATACGTGTTCATGATGCCAACAAGTTCTGGCCCATAGATCGACCTCCTGTCTGGCAAGTTCGAAAGCATCGAGAGGCTCCACGCCACCGCGACGTTGACGATCGCGCCGAGGAGCAACAAGACGCAGATTTGCACGAGCCAGCGTCTCATCTCGTTGATCCGCATTCAGGACAAATATTCGCCTGCGTCCCGCGCAGGTCGTAGGCGCACTTCATCGACGCCGCCCGCTGCGATGACCGATGTATCCGCCCACGAGAAAGAGTAGTGATCCAGGCGCAGGAACGGCCGCCCCGAAGTAGAGGTTGTCAATAGACACCACGGCATCTCCCCAGTCCCATGCCACTACGAAATCGAATGGCACTGTCGAAGTCACTCCGACGAACGGCGTGAAGCCAGCCACGTAGTATTGGCTCGCGTACACCAGTTCGCCTGAGTTGTACAAGTTGAACTGGATAATGCCGATGAAGTCAAAGGCAATTGAATTGCGAGGCTGAACATAAGACATGTGAACACCAGAATCTGATCCAAGCACATCTGACGCACTCACCAATCCCGCCCCATCCGCCGGAAATGATGCGGTCGTGAAGATGAAGTCATTGCCGTCGGTGAAGAGAATTCCGGATTCCGCGTATTGATCGGTAATAATCGTGAATTCATGATACTCGACAAAGGTGATGGCGGTCGATGGGCCTGCGGCGCTCTGCCACTGCGCCTTGTTCGTGTAGATCGTGACATCCGCACATGCCGCGCCGTGAATCGCAAGCATTGCAATGAACGAGTATGTCTTTCTGCGCATGGTCAGCCTCCAAGCCGATGGCGCACCATTGCGGTGACCACATGAACTGATACATCCACTGTACCCTTGCCCTGCGCCAACGCGATAAGAAACTTCCGGCATGGACGAATGCTTCATTGAATCGATGTTCTTTGTGCCATGAACAGGCATGCCATGGCACAGAGCGTGCGGCGGCTGCCGGCCCTCGATGATCCTGCGCGGCGATCGCCGCGCCGCATTCGGGGCATGCCGTGGCATCCTTGGGGGTGCCGCGCAGGTCGTAGCCACACTTCGGGCACAGGCCGCGCTTGATGCGTCGCCATCTTCGCAGCGCGAACGGCCCAGCGAACAGCAGCCACAGGATCAACGCATAGAACACCGTGTTGATCGCGAAGCCGGGCCAGAGCGCACGAAGTGGCAGCATGTGACTCAATGACGCCTGTCCCTTTGGGGCGAGATTCCACACCGAGACAGATCTCATCTGCCACGGCGACGCCATGTTCGACGTAGACACAAGTCCCGCAAGTCCTTCCATGGAGAACAGTGGCCAGCCACCTTCAATGCGGATGGCCACATAGTGAGGGTATCCGCCCAGGTTTCGGTCGCGCGGCATGAACCAGGTTTGGCGCACACCAATCCCAACGTAGTCATCTGCGCACAACAAGCTCTCGAAGTCGCGAACAACGTATGCCGGAGTGAATTCATGAAGTCGCAGTCGCACGTGTTGCGTCGGATCAACGTCGCGGAACGTGCTTTGGGCTCGCGGCTTACCCTGCCCGAGTCGCACGCACCCCCACGCCACCGCGACGTTGACGATCGCGCCGCCCACCACGAGAAGCAGAAACACGCAGATTCGCAGCAGGATGGGGCGCCATCGCCTCATGCAGCGATGATCGTATCATCGCGCCCAGAGGGCCGAGCGCCGTGAGCCGCGTGTGGGCTTACGCCTCGGAGTCGTAGAGGTCGCCATCGTCGATGAGTTCGCACGGCACCAGCAGCGCTGCGCCGCCGAGCGACTGCTGCACCATCATCGCGGTGGCACGATGGCCGTTGCCGTTGTGATGCCCCCCAGAGTGTCCGTTGCCGTTGCCATGGCCGTTGCGGTAAGCGTGGCCGTTGCCATTGGTTGATGGGCCGGGGTGCGGAGCGGCTGCAGCGGCGTTGATGCCGCTCTCGGCGATCACGGTCAGGCGCTGGTTCGCGGAGCGCTCTTCCTCGAGGGTCTGCTGCAGCATGCTCGCGACGAACGACAGGCCCAGCGTCCGGGCGTGGGCGCGGCACGAGCCGTACGCGCAGATCTCGTAGTGCTGGACCTTCTGCGCCGCAATGACGAGGGCGGCATCGACCGCCTCGGGACTGCTGCGGCGGCGGGCGGCGGCGACTTCGCGGCCCTCGGCGAGGATGCCCTTGATGCCGCGGCAGACCCGGCCCTTGGCGCTGAGTTCCAGATCGCGAAAGACCGCTTCGAGACGGGCGGCGTGGCCTTCGGTGGTCGAGAGGTGATCCTGCAGCGCATCGCGCAGCGGCGTGGAGTGCGCGGCCTTGGCCATGCGCGGCAGGGCACGGATCAACTGCCACTCGGCGCTGTAGAGATCGCGCAGTTCATCGACAAGCACATCGTGCAGATCGTTGAGTTTCATCGAATACCCTTTCGTTCCGCGGCCAGGGGCGGCGCACGCGCGCGTCCGGGGCGGCAAGCCTGTTCGCATTGCCGCCCGGACGGAAGTGCGCCGGTTCAACAAGACTTCCGGATTGAATCGCCTGCGTCTTCCCCGGCGGAGCGAAATCAGATCCTCAATCAGGCGTGCTGGGGCGATTGGGCTGCTGACCCGGCCGGCCGACGGGGTTGCGGCGGTTCGGATCGCGGTTGGGATCATCGGGGCGCGTCGTGCCCGACTGCGTGCCGGTGTTGATCTCGGTGTCGAGGTCTTCATCCATGTCGATGCGGCGCGGCTTGCCGATGTTGCGAGCATCATCGGGCTGGCCGGCGGACTGGCCTTGCTGATCGCGCTCGGGCATGGAGGAGGAGCGTTCGTCGCGGCGCTCGCGATCATCCTGGCCGGGATTGCTGTCGCGTCTGGGCTGCTGGGCGGGGTTCGTGCTCCGTGGGTTGTCCTGATTGCTCGGCATCGTGGGATCCTTTGTCGTCGTCGTGAGTGATGAATGGGGAACGTGTCAGCGAAGGATTGAGACACACGCGGCCCGACCCAGCGTAAGGCGGGTGCGGACTTCAGTCCTTCGACATGCGCGGGCGATTCGCAGCGGCGCGTAGGCAAGATGCACGCATCGCGCGCAATCGGCAATTCGCCTTACGGGATTGTCCTGTGATTCAAAGTTGCGACGACGAATGCGCCGGCGAGCTGCATCAACGTCCTGGCGCGCCGTCGCCCGATTGCTCGACGATGATCCGCAGGTCCCGGTCGCCGCCCGGCCCGCCAACGGTCAGCACCGGATACTGCTGCGTGGTGGTGAAGAGCGTCTTGTCGCCCGAGACAATGGATGCGCGCACGTTGTAGCGATGATTCGCGATGATCTTCGCCGGGTCGTATTCGAGCGTGAAGGGAATGGGCACCTGGCGGCCGTCGGTAGCGATGCGCTTCTCCGCGATGACCGTGGCGGGCGCATCGGCTTGCGAGACATCCTCGAGTTTGATGTGCACAACGGCATCGGGCGGAGGCGCGATGCGCACCCGGTACGCAACCGTGCCGGTGATGGAGTGTGACTGCAAGGGCGCACTGTTGGCCGAGGCCTGCGCGGTCGAAGCCGGGAAGATCGTCTTCCAATCGTCCTTCATGCTGACAACCGTCCAGCCGCGCTGCTCGGCCTCATCGAGTGCCTTGTCGAGTTTGCCGACGTGCGAATCGCGATCGTATGCGTACTCGCGCTCGACGTCGGTGTGGCGCACGATCAGGCCGAAGCGCGGCGAATGATCAGCGCTGCCGCGCGGGATGGTGGTCCATTGCAGCATCTGGAGGTCGCCGTCGGAGTTGCCGAAGCACATCACCGGCCGCCGGCCAATGTGCAGTTCGATGTTGAGCGGCTTGCCTTCCTTGTCATCGAGCGAGCTCAACTCGGGCAGTTTGACAATGACCGGTGCGCCATCGCGCATCTCGAGTTGCGTCTTGCCACTGGTGCCGATGATCTGCTCAGGCGGGATGCCGTAAACCTCCTCGGCGAAGGCGCGCATGAAGTCGAGGCCGCCGCCGGAGACAATGAACGTCTTGAAGCCGCTGGCGCGTAGATACGCGAGGACTTCGAGCATCGGCTGATAGATGCACTCGGTATACGGGCGGTTGTACTTGGGGTGCCGCGCGGTCTTGAGCCAGTCCTTGACGATAGTGTTGAACTCGTCGGTGGTCATGCCGGCGTGCGTGGCGGCGAGCATGTCATGCAACCCTTTTGCGCCGGCCGCGCCCACGCCCTTGAGATCACCCGCGATGGCGGACTTGAACGGCTCAGTGTCCTTCCATTCCGGGTGTTGCCGCGCGAGAGCCTTGACGCGATCGATGCAGAAGAACCCCTGGAAGTACAGGGGTTGCTCGCACCACAGCGTGCCGTCGTTGTCGAACACGGCGATGCGCTCGGCAGGTTTCACGAAATCTGATGAGCCCTCCTTCGTCACTTTGGCGACGAAATCCATGATCGCCTGCTTTGAGGCAGTCTCGTTCCAGGATGGAAGCGGATCGTCGGCCGCGATCGGGGCGCGCAGTGAGACGAGTGGCAGAACGGCAGCAGCCGCCAGCAGCGCGACAAAGGTGACGACAATTCGCCGCGTGTTCATGATGAGACCTCCAGTATGTTCTTTGCGTTGAAAACCACGACAGTAACTTCCTTCATTGGCGTTCGGACATCAGCCATCGTTGACCAGCCGCAGAAGCACGTCACCATGGCAGGGCGTGCCCGGCCTGCACCAGCAGGCGACGTTGCGCCCTTTGAGTGCATGACGAGCCTCGCGCGCGATCTTCTTTCCCCGGGCCGTCGTCAGCCACGCCTTGTACGGCGCGATTGACGTTACGCTGGAGTCGATTCGCACGCGCCTGCCCGTGGTCGGATGCGTCGCGGCCGAGCCGATCTTGAACGGATTGCCCCATCTGGTGGTGCGATCGACCTTCACCGAGTTGGCCGGCATGCGCCAGCAACGCGAGCGGCTGAGTTGGACGCGACGAGGCTTGCTCATTTCACGTCGCAAAGGCAGGCGCGAGCACAAGGAGGTTGTTCTTTCTTTTGTCTTTATCGAGAGCAATGACGGCGTGACCCTCGGCCGAGAACGACAGGCCCTCAGGCTTGCCGCCTACATCATCCAGCGTCCATGAAGCGGCGAGCGTCGCATCGCCGCCGCCGGGAGAGAGATCTTCAAGCCGCGCGATCGCTGCAGACTTGTCGCTCAAAACGTAAAGCCGGCCATCCGGGCCGATCTCCAGATCGCTGAAATCGGAGCAGACCTTGCGCAGGGCCTTGTCCGGCTGCCAGACTGCGAGTGCAACGAATCGGTGCTCGCCCTGCTTGATCGGCCAGGCAGCGCCGTCTGCCAATGCGTCACGGCGCGCAAAGCCCTGGGAGCGAGCTCCCTTTGGCCCGAACTCGATGAGTGCTGCCGGGTGCTTCTCCTTAGCGATGAGCAGATGCCCGCCCCGCAAAAGCACCGCTCCCTCTCCGTGGGAGCATTCCGGATCGCACCATGAGCGCGCCAACTCGGTGTCTCCGTGAATCTCCAGCGATATGGATGCGATGACGCGCGCGGCTTCGACGTCCACCACTTCGGCGCGCGCGGGCGTCTCCTGCAGGAGCAGCACCCGTCCTGCCCCGTCGGCGCAGATCGCTTCGAGTTGGGGATCATCGGCAGGCAGTCGAGAGCCCGGAAGTCGTGAGACATCGGCAGTTCGCCATTCGCCCGACGATTCGTCATCGCCCCTTGGCAGATCGATCCAGGCCACCTTCGCGCCGCAATCGCCAACGGCCATCAGCGACATCTGGCCGCTGCGGGCCCGCCGCAGACAGATACCCGACACCTCCCGCAGCGGCACATCCAGCACCTCATGTACGCGGAGCCGCCTCCTTCCTTCTTTCTTCTTCATGCTCTGTGCTGCCATGTGACGCGCCCGCTGTGACCTGCTCGCCGCTACTGCTTCAACTCGACGATCTGCATGCTCTCTTCGCGATTGGAATTCCGAAGCGCGAGGGTCAGCTCACGCTCCGGACGGTTGTCACATGACCATCATCGGTTGCTGCCCGCGGCCTCCGTCATCTTCCGCATCACCTCATCGAGGTTGAATGAGGCCGGCTTCTGGCGCGGCGGGAACTCCTTGAACGATTCGAGCCACTGCGACGCGGCGGCCTGGGCGGGGACCAGAAGGAACGAGCGCTTCGCCTGCCAATCGCCCTTGTAGATCGAATCGCCGCTGCGCTCGAACGGGTCGGTCCTGAGGTTGTAAAGGTTCGGCGCGCGGAGCTTGGTGAACGGGCCTTGCCAGACGCCGATCGGCGTGTTGGGGACAACCTCTGCGTGCTGCTCCATGAACGCGGCCTTCCAGTTGCCGACGCGGATGGCCATCAGGTCGCCGTCGTCGCTCCAGTACAGGAACTCCTTGCGCGGCGATTCCTTCACTTCGCCCTTGAAGAACGGTATCAGGTTGTAGCCGTCAAGATGGACGCGAAAGTTCTTGCCGCTCGAGGTCGAGTAGCCGCTCTTGACCTTCTCGACGAGATCGGTATCACCAGCAGCAGCGGCGAACGTCGGAATCAGGTCCTCGTGCGCGCAGATGTCGTTGATGATCGTTCCCGGCTTGATCACGCCCGGCCAGCGGATGCACGTGGGGACGCGGAATGCGCCTTCCCAGTTGGTCGCCTTCTCGCCCCTGAACGGTGTGGAGCCACCGTCGGGCCAGGTGAACGCCTCGGCGCCGTTGTCGGTCGTGTACACGACGATGGTGTTGTTCGCGATGCCCATGTCATCGAGCTTCTTCAGCAGCTGGCCGACCATGCCGTCGTGCTCGACCATGCCGTCGGGATAGAGGCCAAGGCCGGTCTTGCCTTCGGACTCAGGCTTGAGATGCGTGAAGATGTGCATGCGCGTGGAATTGAAGTAGCAGAGGAACGGCTTGCCCGTCTTGTGCTGGCGATCCATGAAATCGATCGCGGCGGCAAGGAACTCCTCATCCACGGTCTCCATGCGCTTGCGCGTCAGCGGGCCGGTGTCTTCGATGGTCTGCTTGCCATCGGCCGTGGCCTTGCACTTGAGCACGCCGCGCGGCCCGAACTTCTTCCTGAACTCCGGGCTCTTGGGATAGTCGGGGTTCTCCGGCTCCTCCTCGGCGTTGAGGTGATACAGGTTGCCGAAGAACTCATCGAAGCCGTGCA
>Ga0111538_10003310_pt1 | contig 22557 bp, 18 predicted proteins | sample SoiMethybrSBSTD1_FD_79669 | JGI IMG/M metagenome (GOLD analysis project Ga0111538, IMG submission 79669) | Bulk soil microbial communities from a Populus tree surrounding site in Tennessee, USA - Soil MetaG P. TD hybrid SBSTD1 (version 2)... | ecosystem: Environmental > Terrestrial > Soil >...
GACCGCCGAAAGAGCGATGAAATTCGCCTTGCAGGCTTTTGCCGCAAGCCTCGCGAGCGTGGTCTTGCCGCTGCCGGGCGGACCCCAGAGCACCATCGAGTGAGCGGTGCCGTCGGTCAGCAGCCGGTGCAACGGCCGCCCGGCGGCAAGGAGGTGTGACTGGCCCGTGAATTCAGCCAGCGTCCGCGGCCGCATCCGGTCGGCCAGGGGCCGGTAGCCTGCTGGAGACGCGTCGATTGGCAGTTCGGCTTGCCTTCGCATACGTGCGGATTCTATCCGCTCGCAGCGTGGCTCATCCTCCGCCGCGCCCCAGGAGCCTCGCATACGCGCGCAGTCCCCAGCCGGCGCGACCCTGCGCAACGATGAGCCATGCGACGAGGATGCCGGCGAGGTCCGCCAGCAAGTCGCCCCATTCAGCGGAGCGATGCTCGGTGAACAAGGCTTGGGCGATTTCGAGGGCACCGCCCAGCAGCAAGCAGCGCAGCATCGTAATCCACAGTCGCCCTGGCACGGCGATGCCCGAGCCGAAGAGCGCGAGGGTGAAATACGCGAGTGCGTGGCCGACCTTGTCGGGGATCATGGACTCGGGCACCGGCGGTTCAGGTGCCAGGCTCCAATGGGCAATCGCATATGCCAGCGCAAGCGTCGCGGCCATCCAGAGCCGCCGCAGCCAGGCCTCGCTCAAGACGCGGGCGCCGGCGCGCGGCCCACGACGTCGACGCCGGGCGGCGGCGTAAAGCGGAAAGTCGACGCGTCGAAGTGTGGATTTCTTTCAACCTGCCCGAATTCGAGGCGTGTGGTCTGCCCGAGCCGATCCACGAGGATCATTTCTCGCACCGTGGCGCCGGCCAGCCCCACGCGCAACTCCCGGAAGTCGCCTTCGTCCGCTTTGGGCGAGAGCCGGGTCCAGGCGAGACCCTCGCTCTCTCCCCCATCGCCGACGTTGAACTCGGCACGCACGTCGCCGTCGCCCGCGAGCAGCATCGCCGGAGTGCCGACGAGCGTCTCGGCCGCGGGCCGGATCGTTACCTGCGCAAGGTCGACGTCATGGAACCAAACGGTAGTGCCGTCGGAGACGATGACCTGGGCGGGCTCGTGGTAGTCCCAGCGGAATCGGCCGGGTCGTGAGAGCGAGACCGTGCCGGAAGCCGATTCGATCTGCTGCCCCTGCGCATCCGTCACGGTCTGACGAAACTCGGCGCGGAGACCCGCCAAGCCTCGCAGCGCGGATTCGAGCCGCTCCGCGGCGCGCGCATCCGCCGCACCGTCCGCACCGGCGATCCCGGGCAGAATGGCCGCGAGTAGCGCCAGACAGGCGCGCGTCATCACTCTTCCGGCGGGGGCGGCGCGAGCACTTCGCGGCTGCCGTTCGACTGCAGCGGCCCGACGAGCCCGGCCGCCTCCATCGATTCGACCAGGCGCGCCGCGCGGTTGTAGCCGATCTTGAGCCGCCGCTGCACGCCGGAGACGGAGGCGCGGCGCGATTCGGTGACGATGCGGACGGCTTCGTCGTAAAGAGGATCCTGCTCGCCGTCGGGTGTCCCGCCCTCCGCGCTGCCCTCGCCCGGCTCATCGGGCAGCCCCGGCACGCTCTCCTGCGGGCCGGTTAGGACTTCATCGACGTACACTGGCGCACTGCCGCCCTTCAACGATTCCACGACGGCGTGCACTTCCCGGTCCGACACGAAAGCGCCGTGCACGCGGTCGGGCGTCGAGGTGCCGGGCGGGAGGTAGAGCATGTCGCCATGCGACAGGAGGGACTCGGCGCCGTTCTGGTCGAGAATGGTGCGCGAGTCGACCTTCGCCGAGACCTGGAATGCGATGCGTGCCGGGATGTTCGCCTTGATGAGGCCGGTAATGACGTCCACCGACGGCCGCTGCGTCGCGAGCACGAGGTGGATGCCGGAGGCTCGCGCCTTCTGTGCGAGCCGCGCCACCAGCTCCTCGACCTTCTTTCCGACGATCAGCATGAGGTCCGCCAGCTCGTCGATCACGACGACGATAAATGGCACCGGCTGCAGCGCCGGCACCTCGCCCTCGTACTTGCCAGCGTTCCGCAGTCTCGCGACCAGCGGATCCGGGATCGGCGTACCGGCGTCGAGCGCTTCGCGGACCTTGCGATTGAGTCCTGCGAGATTGCGGACTCCCAGCTCCTTCATCAGGTGGTAGCGCCGCTCCATCTCTGCCACGCACCAGCGGAGCGCGTTGGCCGCGTGCTTCATGTCGGTGACGACCGGCGCCAGCAGGTGCGGGATTCCCTCGTAGACCGAGAGCTCGAGCATCTTCGGGTCGATCAGGATCAGCCGGACGTGCTCGGCGGAGCTCTTGTACAGCAGCGACAGCACCATCGCGTTGATTGCGACCGACTTGCCGGAGCCCGTCGTGCCGGCAATCAGGAGGTGCGGCATCTTGCCGAGGTCGGCGACCACCGGGTTGCCGCCGATGTCCTTGCCGAGCGCGAGCGCAAGCGGGGAAGCGAGCTCGTCGTAAGCGCGCGAGCGCAGGATCTCGCCCAGCGTGACGAGCTCGCGTGACTCGTTCGGGATCTCGAGGCCGACGACGGACTTTCCGGGGATGACTTCGACCACGCGCACGCTGATCGCGGACAGCGCCCGTGCCAGGTCCTTGGCGAGCGCGCTGATCTGGCTCACCTTGACACCGGGCGCTGGCTTCAGCTCGAAGCGCGTGATGACTGGCCCCGGCTGCACGGCGACGACTTCGACCTCGATGCCAAAGTCCTTCAGCTTGATTTCGACGAGGCGCGAGATCGCGTCGAGCGCTTCCGGCGAGTAGGTTTTCTCGCGAGCAGGCGGCTCATCGAGGAGCGTCAGCTCCGGCAAGTCACGGGATGGCGGCTTCGCGAAGAGCTGGACCTGCCGCTCCTTCTCGACCCGCTTGCTCGGTTCTGCGACCGGCGCCGCCGGCATTTCGATGCGTGGCGGCGTGCGCTTCTCGGCCTTCTTCTGCACCTCGCGCACCGCCGTCTCGCGCGCTTCGCGCGACTCGCGGCCGATTGCCTGGTCGCGCTTCGCCGCAAGGCGTCCCCGCAGCCAGGCGGCACCCTGCAGTACGCCGTGGCCGATCCAGTCCATGACGGTGAGCCAGGACACGCCCGTGTAGAGCTGGACGCTCGCGAACCAGAGCGCGAGCAGCACGAGCGTTGCCCCGAGAAGCGAGGCGACCTCCGCGAGTCCGCCACCCGCGAGGCTGCCGAGAATCCCGCCGGCGCCCGCCGGCAGAGCGCCGGGAGAAAAGTGCAGCGACGCGAGCCCGCAGCTCGTCGTGAGCGCCGCGATCAGACCGATCACGCGCAGCGCAATCGTGGAGCGGCCGTGACCCGGCTCGCCCGGCGGACGCTTGAGCCCAGTCCAGGCACTGAACGCAATAGCGACGGGAAACAGGAACGCGGGCCAGCCGAAAAGCAGGAAGAGCGCGCTCGCGAGCCAGGCGCCGAGCGGCCCGATGAGATTGCTCACCTGGCCCGGCTCACCCGTGTAGCTGAAGCTGCGGTCGGACGCGTCGAAACTCGCGAGTGCAATGAGCAGCACGAGCGCGAGCCCCGCGAGCAGCCAGAAGAGCGCTTCGCGCAGCGCGCGCGCGAAGACCGGATCGAGTTTTGCGTTCGCGCCGATGGCCTCGGCGGCGGATTTCGCCACGGCTCAGAATCCTGATAAGAAAACGGTCATAAGCGTTTGATTATAAGGGCGTTGCAAATCGAGCAGCAAGCACCCATGCTCGGCTGCTTGCGAGCGCGAGACGCGCGCTCAGCGCAAAGGCAACTATACATGACGACCCCTCGTCACTCGCGGCTCATCATCCTGGGCTCGGGGCCCGCCGGCTACTCCGCAGCCGTCTACGCCGCGCGTGCGAATCGCAAGCCGCTCCTCATCGCCGGACTACAGCCGGGCGGCCAGCTCATGACGACGACCGAGGTCGACAACTGGCCGGGCGACGTCGAAGGATTGCTCGGGCCCGACCTCATGGATCGCATGCGCCGGCACGCAGAACGCTTTGGAGTCGAGATCGCTTCGGATCACGTCATGCGCGTCGATCTCGCGAAGCGACCCTTCCATCTGCATGCGGAGGGAGGCGAGTACGGCTGCGACGCCCTCATCATTGCGACCGGGGCTTCGGCACGCTACCTCGGGCTCGACTCGGAGACTAAGTTTCGCGGCCGCGGAGTTTCGGCCTGCGCCACCTGTGACGGCTTTTTTTACCGCGACCATAAGGTCGTCGTGGTGGGCGGCGGCAATACCGCCGTCGAGGAAGCGATCTACCTGACGAACATCGCGAAGCACGTAACGCTCGTGCATCGCCGTGACAAGCTTCGGGCCGAAGCGATCCTCCAGGACCGCATCCGTGCGCTCGCGGACCAGGGCAAGGTCTCCTTTCTCTGGGACAACGCCGTCCAAGAAGTCCTCGGCGATGAACAGGGCGTCACCGGTCTCCGGGTGCGCTCGACGAAGAGCAGCGCGACGCGGGACCTCCAAGTGACCGGTGTCTTCATCGCGATCGGGCATACACCGAATACGGAGCTGTTCCAGGGCCAGCTCGACATGAGGGACGGGTACATTACGGTGAAATCGGGGTCATCGGGCGATGCGACGGCTACGAGCGTGCCGGGCGTATTTGCGGCCGGGGACGTTGCGGACCACGTGTATCGGCAGGCCGTGACATCCGCCGGCACCGGCTGCATGGCTGCGCTCGACGCCGACCGTTACCTCGAGCGTTTCGCGACCGGCTGAAACGTGAAAGCGCGCATCGCACGGTCGCTCGCGGACGTGGATGCGGCCGAGTGGAACGGGCTGCCGGGCACCGATGTGCCGTTCCTCCGCCACGAATTCCTGCTTGCGCTCGAATCCTCCGGCTGCGCGACTCACGCCTCCGGCTGGAGCGCGAATCACGTCCTTCTCCGTTCGAGCGACGGACGGCTCGCCGGCGCAATGCCGCTGTACCTGAAGTCGCATTCGTGGGGCGAGTTCGTGTTCGACTTTGCCTGGGCCGATGCCTATCACCGTGCCGGCCTGCGCTACTACCCGCGGCTCGTGTCAGCCGTCCCATTCACGCCCGCAACCGGCCCGAGGCTGCTCACTGCGGATGCCGCGTGCCGCAGTGCGCTCCTCGCCGCGGCGCGAAGCCTCGTCGGGCCCCTCGGGGCTTCGTCGCTCCATGTGCTCTTCCCTTCAGTCGATGACCGCGCCTTCCTCCAGTCCGCTGGCTTGATGCCGCGGCTCGATTGCCAGTTTCACTGGAAGAACGAGGGCTACGCGACGTTCGACAATTTCCTGGCGGGCTTCACGGCCGAGAAGCGCAAAAAGCTCAAGCGCGAGCGGCGCCGCATTATCGAGGCCGGCATCACATGCCGTACGCTCGGCGGAAATGAGCTCGACGAGGCGACGCTCGACGTGATCTTCCGCCTGCACGCGATGACGTTCGCGCGCTATGGCCACGCGCCCTACCTGAATCGCGAGTTCTTCGGTCGACTCGTCGATACCTTGCCGGATGCACTGGTGGTCGAGCTCGCCGCGGTGAATGGAGAGCCGGTCGCATGCGCCATTTCGCTGCGCGGTCCTGACGCGCTCTACGGCCGCTACTGGGGTGCGAGCGGGGACTACCACAGCCTGCACTTCGAGCTCTGCTACTACCGCGGGATCGAGTACTGCATCCGCGAGGGCCTTTCGCGCTTCGAGCCAGGGACGCAAGGGGAGCACAAGCTTCTTCGCGGATTCCTGCCGACGCCTGTCTGGTCGCTTCACGAGATCGCTGACACACGTTTTGCGGACGCAATCGGCGACTGGCTCGCGCGCGAGCGCGCGGCGCGTTTTGCCTGGCTCCAGGAGGCCGCTTTGCACCTGCCCTTCCGGCGCGCCGATATCCCGGCTAGGCTCGACTTCGATGTCCGGGATCGCATGGCTGCAAAAGACTGACCCGCCGACGGCCCTGCCGCCGACCTCACGCGCGCTCATCGAGCCGAACGGCCTGCTCGCGGTCGGTGGCGCTCTGACGCCGGAGTGGCTGATCCATGCGTACCGTCGTGGCGTGTTCCCCTGGTATTCCGCGGAGCAGCCGATCCTATGGTGGGCCCCGGACCCCCGCGCCGTGCTGCTGCCGGACGAGTTCCGCACCTCGCGGAGCCTGCGCCGCTCGATCGCCAAGCGCGGCTACGAGACGCGCGTCAACACGGCTTTCACCGAGATCATCGAGGCTTGCGCGGGGCCCCGCCACGGCATGCCGGGCACCTGGATCACGCGCGAGATGCACGATGCCTACGTGCTGCTGCACCGGCGCGGCCTGGCGCATTCCTTCGAGACCTGGCACGAGGGGCGCCTCGTCGGCGGCCTGTATGGTGTAGGACTCGGCCGCGTTTTCTTCGGCGAGTCGATGTTCACGCGCGAGATCGACGCGTCGAAGGTCGCGCTTGCGCGGCTCGTCGCAGAGTGCCACGCGCGCAATGTGCCGTTAATCGACTGCCAGATGGCGAGCCCCCACCTCGCGAGCCTAGGCAGCCGCAGCCTCCCACGCTGGGAATTCGAATCGAGGCTCGCCGCGCTGATCGACTCGCGCGCGCCTGTGTGGCGGGAAAGACACACGTAATTGCGCCTCCAAGCTGCGTACGGCACAATCCGCGCGGTTTCTGCGACGGCAACGAGGCGCAATGGCGAAGGAAGAGGCAATCCAGATGGAAGGCGAGGTCGTCGAGACCCTGCCCAACACCACGTTTCGCGTACGCCTGCAGAACGATCACGTCGTAACCGCACACATCTCCGGCAAGATGCGCAAGCACTACATCCGAATCCTGACCGGCGATACCGTCACCGTCGAGCTGACGCCATACGACCTCACGAAGGGTCGCATCATCTACCGCGCGAGATAGGTAAATCGGGGACTGTCCCCGATTGATCAATCCTGGCCGAGCAGTTCCGGCGCCTTGGCAGGACGGATTTCGAGCACGAGTCCCTCGCCGCCGGGCGCCAGCGTGACGCGCACGCTCCCGCCATTTGCGAGCCGGCCGAACAGCAGCTCCTCCGCCAGAGGACGCTTGACGTGCTCCTGCAGCACGCGGGCCATCGGCCGCGCGCCCATCTTGGGGTCGTAGCCGCGCGCCGCGATCCAGCGACGCGCCTCGTCGTCGACGATGAGCGCCACGGATTTCTGCTCGAGCTGCGCCTCGATCTCGATCACGAGCTTGTCCACCACGCGCTCGATGGTCGGGGCGTCGAGCGGCGCGAACTGGATGATCGCATCGAGGCGGTTCCTGAACTCCGGCGAGAAGATGCGCCGCACCGCCTCCATTCCGTCCGTCGCGTGATCCTGCTGGGTGAAGCCGATGCTGGTGCGACTCATCTCGGTCGCTCCCGCATTTGTCGTCATGACGATGATCACGTGGCGGAAATCCGCTTTCCGCCCATTGTTGTCCGTGAGCGTGCCGTGGTCCATGACCTGAAGCAGCAGGTTGAAGACATCCGGGTGCGCTTTCTCGATCTCGTCCAGGAGCAGGACGCAGTGCGGCTGCTTCGAAATCGCCTCTGTAAGCAGGCCACCCTGGTCGAATCCGACGTAGCCGGGCGGAGCGCCGATGAGGCGTGAGACCGTGTGTCGCTCCATGTACTCCGACATGTCGAAGCGCAGGAACTCGACGCCGAGCGCGATGGCGAGCTGGCGCGTCACCTCTGTCTTGCCGACACCGGTCGGCCCCGCGAACAGGAAGCTGCCCACCGGGTGGCGCTCGTCGCCGAGTCCGGCGCGCGACATCTTGATGGCCGCCGCCAGCGCATCGATTGCGGCGTCCTGGCCGAAAATCACGAGCTTGAGGTTGCGCTGCAGGTTCGCAAGCACCTCGCGGTCGGAGGTGGACACGTTCTTTGCCGGGATCCGCGCAATGCGCGCGACGACCGCCTCGACGTGCTCGACGGTGACGATTTTCTCGCGGTCCGACTCGGGCTTGAGCCGCAGCGACGCGCCCGCCTCGTCCACGACGTCGATCGCCTTGTCCGGCAGGTGACGGTCGTTGATGTGCCGCTCGGCGAGCTCCGCCGCCGCGACCAGGGCTTCATCGGCGTAAGCGATGCCGTGGTGCTCCTCGAATCGGGTCTTGAGGCCGCGGAGGATCTCGATGGTCTCGGCCACCGACGGCTCGACCACGTCGATCTTCTGGAAGCGCCGCGCGAGCGCATGGTCCTTCTCGAAGATGCCGCGGTACTCCTGGTAAGTCGTGGAGCCGATGCAGCGCAGCTCGCCGCTCGCAAGCACCGGCTTGATCAGGTTCGACGCGTCCATGACACCACCCGAAGCGGCGCCCGCGCCGATCACGGTGTGGATCTCGTCGATGAAGAGAATGGCGCCCCGCTTCTTCTTGAGCTCGCTGACGACGCCCTTCAACCTCTTCTCGAAATCGCCGCGGTACTTGGTGCCTGCGATCAGTGCGCCCATGTCGAGCGCATAGATCGTGCAGTCCGCGAGGACATCCGGGACCTTCTTCTCGACCACCAGGCGCGCCAGGCCCTCGGCGATCGCCGTCTTGCCGACCCCCGCCTCGCCGACGTAGAGCGGGTTGTTCTTGCGGCGCCGGCACAGGATCTCGATCGTTCGCTGGACCTCGAGCTGGCGTCCGATCAGCGGGTCTACCCGCCCGGCGATGGCCTGGGCGTTGAGGTTGACCGTATATTTCTCGAGCGCGCCGCCCGCGGGCTCTTCGGCACCCTCACGCTCGCCCGCTGCATTCTCCTCGCGCGCCGCTTCCCGGCTCTCGCCGGACGACGGCAGGCCGTGGGAGATGAAATTCACGATGTCGAGGCGCGTGACGTCCTGCAGCGAGAGCAGGTAGGCCGCGTGCGACTGTTTCTCGCTGAAGATCGCGACCAGCACGTTTGCGACCGTCACTTCCTTCTTTCCGCTCGACTGCACGTTGAAGACGGCGCGCTGCAGCACGCGCTGGAATCCGAGCGTCGGCTGCACCTCGCGGTCGTCTTCGGCGGCGAGAGCGGGAGTCGTCTCGTCGATGAATTTCTGGAGCTCGCGCTGCAGGCGCTCGATGTCGGCGCCGCAGGCCTTAAGGATCTCGCGCACGCGCGGGGTGTCGAGGATCGACAGGAGCAGGTGCTCCACCGTCATGTACTCGTGGCGCGCATCACGGGCCTTCTGGTAGGCCTCGTTCAGGCAGTATTCGAGCTCACTCGAGAGCAATCAGGTCTCCTCCATCGTGCACAGCAGTGGATGCTGGTGCTGCCGCGCGTAAGTCATCACCTGCGCCACCTTCGTCTCCGCGATCTCGAAGGTGAACACGCCGCAAACGCCCTTGCCCTTCGTGTGCACCTCGAGCATCACGCGGGTTGCCCGGGTCCGGTCAAAGCTGAAGATCCGCTCCAGTACATCCACTACGAACTCCATCGGCGTGTAGTCGTCGTTCAGCAGGACCACCTGGTACAGCGGAGGCTTACGCAGCTTCGGCTGGGCCTCCTCGACCACGAGGTCGAGGCCGCCTTGCCCGATGTCCCGGTTCTTCTCCGTTGCCACCGACTTCCGTCCTGCCTTCGCCTTCGGCTCATTTATAGGGGCCAGCTCCGGGTCGCACAAGTGACGGGGCCGTCATTCGCCAAACCTGGACTCCCGTGCAAGCCCAGTTTGAGAAGTGTCGCACAAGTGCCCGCAGTTCCTTCGGTTTCAGGCGGGTTTCTGCCTTGTGGCCCCGCGCCGGCAACCCGTATCATGGCGCGGTTTACCGGCCCGCGGACCATTCACCGGATGCAGCTAGTCGACCGTATCGTCGCGCCATGGCGCCGCCCGGCGGGCGGCGCGGGCTCTGGCGTAGCCGGCGCCGCGCCTACGATCGTCAGTTTCATCCTGGTCCTCGTCATCGCGGCTCAGCTTGCGGCGCTGCTCTGGCGGGCACTCGGCTCCTCGGATGATTCGGAGGCCCCGCCGCCCGCCGTCGCGCCGCCGGCCCCGTCCGTGGACCTCAACGCGATCGTGAACGCGCACCTCTTCGGCGTAGCCGCTGACTCCGGCGATCCGTCCGACGCCCCGGCAACGGCTGCAAACCTCACGCTGACCGGCACGCTCGCCGGCCGTGAACCGGAACACGGCTGGGCCATCATCGGCGCCAGCGGCCAGTCGGCGCGCGTCTACGCAACAGGCGCCTCGCTCCCCGGCGGCACCAAGTTGTTCGCAGTCTATCCGGACCGCGTGATCCTCGACCGCAACGGCACGCGCGAGTCGCTTGTCCTGCCGCGTCTCGCGGGCGCAGGCCCCGGCTTCGCGCCTCGCGTCGCATCGCGGCTGCCCGCCGCTCCTGCGGGCGATGGCTCGCTCGCCGACAGCGTGCGACAGCTCCTGGTGCAGAATCCTGCCGCAGGTGGCGAGCTGTTGCGGCCCCAGCCGGTCTTCGCCGGCGGCTCGCTGCGCGGCTATCGCGTCTATCCGGGCCGCAATCGCGCGCAGTTCGCCCAGCTCGGCCTGCAGCCGGGCGATCTGGTCCTTGCCGTCAATGGCGCAGCGCTCGACGATCCCAACCGCGGCCTGGAGACCCTGCGCGGCATCGGCCAGGGCGGGGCCGTGACGCTGACCATCGATCGCGGCGGTCAGCAGCAGCAGATGACTGTCGATCCCACCGCTGTGGTCCAGGAGATGCAGCAGGCGGCGCAGCCGGCGGTACAGCCGGCGGTACAGCCGGACGAACCTGAAGAAGAAGTACCTGAAGAAGAAGAATCTGACGAGTCGACGGAGTGAAGGGCCGGCACCCAAGGAATGACGCCATGACCCGAATCATCCGTCTGGCCGCCCTGCTCTGCCTCGCGCTGCCGCTCGCGGCCGGCGCACAGCAGGGCGCGCAGATCACGCCCAACTACAAGGACGCCGACCTCGGCCAGGTCATCGAGGCGGTGAGCCAGGTGACCGGAAAGACTTTCATCGTCGACCCGCGCGTGCGCGCGCAGGTCACGATGCTCTCGACGACGCCCATGAGCCCGGCGGCGTTCTACGAGGCTTTCCTCGCGATCCTGCAGGTCCACGGCTTCATCGCAGTGCCGCAGGGCAACGTCGTCAAGATCCTGCCCGATGCGACGGCGCGGCAGGTGCCAGCCAACGACTTGCCAGACCGGGTCAGCTCGACATCCGACGAGATCGTCACCCAGGTGATGCAGGTGCGGAACATCTCGGCCGGCCAGCTCGTGCCGATGTTGAGGCCGATGATGCCGCAGTCGGCGCATCTCGCTGCCTACCCGAGCACCAACATGCTCATCATCTCGGACCGCGCCTCCAACGTGAACCGCATCATGCGCATCGTCCAGCGCATCGACCACAGCGGCGACGGCGATATCGAAGTGATCCGGCTCGAGCACGCGTCCGCCAACGAGATTGTCCGCGTGATCAACTCGCTCGCGGCCGCGCAGGGCGCGGACGCCGCAGGCGCCGCCCGCGTGGTCGCCGACGAGCGTACCAACAGCGTGCTGCTGAGCGGCGAGGAGTCCGCGCGCCTGCGCTTCCGCACGCTCGTCGCGCACCTCGATACCCCGCTCGAGGCGGGTGGCGACACGCAGGTACGGTACCTGCGCTATGCGGACGCCGAGAAGCTCGCCGCAAAGCTCAAGGAACAGTCGGGCGCCGCGGTCGCCGCCGCGGGCGGCGCCGCCGCCGCGCAGGCCGCCGCGGCACCGGGCGCGGTCGACAAGTCGGTCACGATCTGGGCCGAGCCCGAGACGAATGCGCTCGTCATCACGGCGCCGCCGAAGACGATGCGCTCGCTGATGTCGGTGGTCGATCGCCTCGACGTGCGGCGCGCGCAGGTCATCATCGAGGCCATGCTAGTCGAGGTGTCGAACGACGCCTCGCGCGACCTCGGGGTGAACTGGATCGTCGACGGCTCCGGCGACAACTTCCTCGTCGGCCTCTTCAACCAGCCGATTGCAGGCGTGAGCATCGGCGACATCGCCCGGGGCATCCAGGATCCCTCGTCGGTGCAGTCGGCGCCGGGCGGCCTCACGATCGGCGGCGGCCGCAACCAGGACTCCGGCACGAACTTCGCGGCGATCCTGCGAGCTCTCGCCTCGAATGGCGATACCAATGTCGTATCGATGCCTTCCGTCATCACGCTCGACAACGAGGAAGCGCAGATCAAGGTCGCGCAGGAGGTGCCGTTCCTGACCGGGACGTTTACTAACACCGGCGGGGCCGGCGGCGCGGTCAACCCGTTCCAGACGATCGAGCGCAAGGAAGTCGGCAACATCCTGAAGATCACGCCGCAGATCACCGACGAGGACACGATCCTCCTGAAGATCGAGCAGGAGGCCTCGGGCATCGCTGCCGCCGCGGCGCAGGTATCCACGACCGACCTCGTCACCAACAAGCGCACCATCTCGACGCGCGTGCTGGTGGACGACGGCGGCATGATCGTGCTCGGCGGCCTGATCGAGGACCGGCTGACCGAGAGCGAGAGCCGCGTGCCGCTGCTCGGCAAGATCCCGGTCATCGGCGCCCTCTTCCGCGTGCGCAACACGCAGAAGACCAAGACGAACCTGATGGTCTTCATCCGGCCGCGCGTGCTGCGCACGGCAGAGCAGGCCGCGATCGAGACGAATTCGAAGTACAACTACCTGCGGGACCTGCAGCTCGGGCGGAATGACGGCAAGGTGAGAATGATCCCGGGCGCGAAGCAGCCGACGCTGCCGCCGCTCGTCGGACCCACTCAGCCCACGCAATTGCCGCCGCCGCCCGCGTCGCTGGAATCCTTCTCGCCGGTCAACCCGGCACCGAAGGCTGCGGCGCCACCTGCCACGCAGGAGCCGCCGCCGCCCACCCAGGAGACGCCGCCGCAGCCGCCGCGTCCCGAGGAGACGCCGCCGCAGTGAGCGGGAACGGGCGATGATCGCCGGCACGCCTCCCAAGCCGATCGCGCCCGTCGGACGCCTGCCCTTCGCTTTCGCGAAGCGACACGGCGTGCTGGTTCGGGGCGTCGCTGACGGCAAGGCTCAGGTCGTCTACCGCGAGGGCGCCTCGCCCTCGGCCGTCGCCGAGCTGCGTCGATTCCTGGGAATCCCGCTCATCATCGAGCGGGTCGCGGAGACTGCGTTCGACGAGCTGCTGCGCAAGGCCTACGAGGGCGGCAGCGGCGAGGCGGGCCAGATCGTCGAGGGCATGGAGGGAGAGACCGACCTTGCGGGGCTCGCCGAGGGGCTGCCTGAGCCTTCCGACCTGATGGAGAGCGAGGACGACGCCCCCGTCATCCGGCTCATCAACGCGGTCCTGTCGCAGGCCATCAAGGAGAACGCCTCCGACATCCACATCGAGCCCTACGAGAACCGGCTCGTGATCCGCTTTCGCGTGGACGGCGTGCTGCGTGAGGTGCTTCAGACCAAGCGCCAGGTGGCGCCGCTGCTCATCTCGCGCGTCAAGGTCATGTCTCGCCTGGACATCGCCGAGAAGCGCCTGCCCCAGGACGGCCGCATCAGCCTTCGCATCGCCGGTCGCGCCGTGGACGTGCGCGTGTCGACGATCCCGTCCGGGCACGGCGAGCGCGTCGTGCTGCGCCTGCTCGACAAGCAGGCGGGCCGGCTCGACCTCGCTTCGCTTGGCATGGAGCCGCGCGTCCAGGGCATGGTGGACGACCTCATTCACAAGCCCCACGGCATCATTCTCGTCACCGGGCCGACCGGTTCCGGCAAGACGACGACGCTCTACGCCGCGCTCGAGCGGATCAACGACCGCACGCGCAACATCATGACGGTCGAGGACCCGATCGAGTACTACATCGACGGCATCGGGCAGACGCAGGTCAACACCAAGGTCGAGATGACCTTTGCGCGCGGCCTGCGCGCCATCCTGCGCCAGGATCCGGACGTCGTCATGGTGGGCGAGATCCGCGACACCGAGACGGCTCAGATCGCGGTCCAGGCATCGCTCACGGGCCACCTCGTGCTGTCGACGCTGCACACGAACACCGCCGTGGGCGCGGTCACCCGCCTGCGCGACATGGGCGTCGAGCCGTTCCTTCTGGCCTCGACGCTGCTCGGCGTCGTCGCACAACGCCTGGTGCGCGTGCTGAATCCCGATACGCGCATCGGCTACCCGCCGGGCGAGTACGAGTCCAGGCTGCTCGGGCTCACTCCAGCGGATGCCGGCCGGGCGACGATCTTCCGGCCGGGCGCCGACTCGGGCAGCGGCTACCGCGGCCGCACCGGAATCTACGAGCTCGTGATCATCAATGACCGGATGCGCGTCATGATCCACGACGGCGCCGGCGAGCACGAGCTCGAGCGCGAGGCGCGGCAGGTGACGCTTGGCATCCGCGACGACGGCCGCGCGAAGGTGCTCTCGGGCGCCACTTCCCTCGAGGAGCTGTTCCGCGTCGCCCGCGAGGAGTGATGGCCGCCTACGAATACACCGCGCTCGACGCTTCCGGCCGGGAGCTTCGCGGCATCCTCGACGGCGATAGCGCACGCCAGGTAAGGCAGTTGCTGCGCGAGCAGGCACTCTTGCCGGTGACCGTAACCGAGGTCAGCGACAAGCCCGCGCCCAAGGCGTTCTCGCTGTCGTTCAGCAACCGCATCGGCACGGGCGACCTCGCGCTACTGACGCGCCAGCTGGCGACGCTCGTGCGCTCGGGCATCCCGCTCGAGGAGGCGCTGCTCGCGGTCTCCCAGCAGAGCGAGAAGGCACGCGTGCGGAGCGTTGTCGCGGGCGTCCGTGCGCGCGTCATGGAGGGCCGCACCCTCGCCGAGGGCCTCGCGGCCTTCCCGACCGTGTTCCCCGAGATTTACCGGGCGACCGTATCGGCCGGCGAGCAGTCCGGCCACCTCGACGCCGTGCTCGAGCGCATGGCGGACTACACCGAGAACCGACAGGTGCTCCAGCAGAAGATCCGGAACGCCATGATCTACCCGGTGCTGCTCACGGTCGTCTGTCTCGGCATAGTGGGTCTCCTCCTGGGCTACGTCGTGCCGGAAGTCGTGCGCGTCTTCGAGGCAGGCGACCGGCCACTGCCGATCCTGACCCGTATGCTGATCGCAGCGTCGGATTTCCTGCGCGCGTGGTGGTGGCTGCTCCTCATCGTGATCGTCGGTGCGGCCTGGGGCTTCCGACGCTGGCTGCGCGACGAGGCCGCGCGGCTTCGCTACGACGCCTTCAAGCTGCGCCTGCCGCTCGTCGGTCGCATCACGCGCGGCAACAACGCCGCCCGCTTCGCGCGCACCCTCTCGATTCTCGCCGCGAGCGCGGTGCCGGTGCTCGAGGCGCTACGGATCGCCGCGGAAGTCGTCACCAACACGACGATGCGGCGCGCGGTCCAGGACGCGGCCGTGAGGGTGCGCGAGGGCGCGCCCATCGCGCGCTCCCTGGGGGCGAGCAAGTTGTTCCCGCCGATGCTCGTGCACCTGGTCGCAAGCGGCGAGACGAGCGGGGAGCTCGAGGCAATGCTCGAGCGCGCCGCCGATAACCAGGAACGGGAGCTCGACGGCGTGGTCAATACCGCGGTCGGCATCCTGGGCCCGGTGATGATTCTCTTGATGGGGGGTTTCGTTTTCGTGATCGTCATCGCGCTTCTGCTGCCGATTTTCCAATTGAACCAACTGGTGCGCTGAGCCCCCTTGCGGAGACGGCCTGCGCGTCTTATAAGTCGGCCCGCAGTGACCCTGGACCGGTCGCATGAGCGAGAAGCCCAAGGAAGAATTCGAGGACGAAGAGCCCGACGAGCTCGAGGAAGCTGAAGAGGACCTCGACGTCGACCAGCTCATGCGGGATTTCGACACCCGCAAGCGCCGCGGCGCGCGCAACGCCGGGAACGAGCCTGCCTGGCGCAAGCTCGAGCGCATGCGCGAGGAAAAGCGCACGGCCGGCCTCCTGTCGGACTTCGACGACTACGACGTCGATGAGACCGGCGCCGGCCCGGTGAAGAAGCCGCGGCGCATGCCGACGCGGCGGCGCTAGCGAAAGCTCCTCGCTTTCGTCACGAGGCTGCCGAGGAGCGCCGAGCGGTCCTCGAGGGCGTCCACCACGACGTGGCGCACCTCCCCCTCGCGCTGCAGATGGCCGCGGACCCCCAGGAGGCGCGCGGCCAGCATCGCCTTGCGGTGCGCGTCCGCGATCCGGCTCCACACCACGAGGTTCACGTAACCCGTCTCGTCCTCGAGCGTCACGAAGATGACGCCCCCGGCGCTGCCCGGCCGCTGGCGCGTGACGACGATCCCGCCGGTCCGGACCGGGGCGCCGTCGGGCAGCGCCGCCACTTCCGCAGCCGTCAGCCAGCCGTCCTCCTGGAGCCGCGAGCGCAGGAGCGCGAGCGGATGCCTCGCCAGCGTGAACCCGAGCGCGCGGTAATCCGCGACGATGTCCTCCCCTTCGGTCGGCGCGGCGAGGAGCGGGACGCCCTCGTCCCGCTCCGCAATCGGCACGAGCGGCAGCGCAGGCTCGACGCCGAGCACCGTCCAGGCGGCGCGGTGGCGGTTGCCGGCGAGCCCCGTGAGCGCGCCGGCCGCCGCGAGCGCGGACAGCTCGCGCCGGCCGAGGGCTGCGCGGCTCGCGAGCTCGGGTATCCGGCCGAAGCGTCCGTCCGAGCGCGCCGACACGATGCGCTCCGCGGCTTCGCGCGAGAGGCTCCCCACGCGGTCGAGGCCGAGGCGAAGCGCGGCGCTCCCGTCTTCCGCATCCTCGAGCGTCGACTCGACGGCGCTCGAGTTGACGTCCGCAGGCAACACCGCGACGCCATGGATGCGCGCATCGCGCACGAGCTGCGCCGGCGCATAGAAGCCCATCGGCTGGCTGTTGAGGAGCGCGCAGCAGAACGCCGCGGGCTCGTGGTGCTTCAGCCAGGCGGAGACGTACACGAGGAGCGCAAAGCTCGCCGCATGCGACTCCGGGAACCCGTATTCGCCGAAGCCGAGGATCTGCTGGAAGATCCGGTCGGCGAACTCCTCGCTGTAACCCTTCGACCGCAGGCCGGCCTTGAGCTTCTCCTCGAACGGCTCGAGGCCACCGCGACGCTTCCAGGCCGCCATTGCGCGCCGCAGCCGGTCCGCCTCGCCCGGCGTGAAGCCCGCCGCCTCCACCGCCAGCTGCATCACCTGCTCCTGGAAGATCGGGACGCCGAGGGTGCGCTTCAGGACGTGCTCCACTTCCGGGCCCGGGTAGTCGACCTTTTCCTCCTTGTTCCGGCGCCGGAGGTACGGGTGCACCATCTGGCCCTGGATCGGGCCGGGCCGGACGATCGCGACCTCGATGACAAGGTCGTAGTAACACCGGGGCTTGAGCCGCGGCAGCATCGCCATCTGCGCGCGCGACTCGATCTGGAACACGCCGACCGTGTCGGCGCGGCAGATCATCCCGTAGACCGCCGGGTCCTCGGCCGGGATGTCGGCAAGCCGCAGCTCATGGCCGCAGCGCGACGAGACGAGCGCCAGCGCGCGGCGGATCGCGGTGAGCATCCCGAGCCCCAGCACGTCCACCTTGAGGAGCCCGAGCTCGTCGAGGTCGTCCTTGTCCCACTGGATGACCGTGCGCTCGGGCATCGCCGCGTTCTCGATTGGCACCAGCTCCTCGAGCGGTCCGCGCGAGATCACGAAGCCGCCGGTATGCTGCGACAGGTGCCGCGGGAATCCGACCAGCTCGCGCGTGAGCGCAAGCAGGCGCGCGACGGGTGGGCTCGCGGTGTCGAAGCCGGCGTCGCGGACGCGCGAGTCATCGGACTCGTGGCCGTCCCACCATTGCATGCCGTGCGCGAGGCGGTCGACCTGGGACGCATCGAAGCCGAGCGCCTTGCCCACGTCGCGCACGGCGCTCTTCGGCCGGTAGCAGATCACCGTCGCCGTGAGGGCGGCGCGCTCGCGCCCGTACTTCGCGTAGAGGTACTGGATAACCTCCTCGCGCCGCTCGTGCTCGAAATCCACGTCGATGTCGGGAGGCTCGTTGCGCTCGCGCGAGATGAAGCGCTCGAACAGCACGGACATGCGCGCGGGGTCGACCTCCGTGATGCCGAGCGCGTAGCACGCGGCCGAGTTCGCCGCTGAGCCGCGGCCCTGGCACAGGATGCCGCGCGCACGCGCGAACTCGACGAGGTCGTGTACCGTCAGGAAATAGCGCTCATAGCCGAGCTCGGTGATCAGCGCGAGCTCGCGCTCGATCAGCCGCGCGACCGCGGGGGGCATCCCCGCCGGCCAGCGCCGTGCCGCGCCCTCCTCGACCAGGTGGCGCAGGTGCGAGGCGGGCGTCGTGCCGGCGGGCACGATCTCCTCCGGGTACTCGTAGCGCAGCTCGTCGAGCGAGAACCGGCAACGCCCGGCAATCTCCCGCGTCGCGTCGACGAGCGCCGTCGGGTATAGCGCCACGATTTCCCCGAGCGGGCGCAGTATCCGCTCGCCGTTCGGGTGGAGCGCGTGTCCCGCGCGCGCGACCGTCGTCCCGAGGCGCACGGCGGTCAGCACGTCCTGCAGCGCCCGGCGTCGGCGCTGGTGCATGTGCACATCGCCGGCGGCGACTGCGGGCAGCGAGAGCTCGCCCGCGAGCCCGGCCACGCGCCCGAGCCGCTCGCGGTCAGTCCCCGAGGCCGTGAGCTCGACCGCAGCCCACAGGCGGCCCTCGAAGCGCTCGCGTAGCCATTCGGCCTCGCCGGCCACGGGCTCGGCGCCCGGCAGCCACAGCGCGAGGCAGTCCGGCAGCCCGGTGTCGAGGTCGGCGCGCGAGAGGCGGTACTGGCCCTTGGGCGCCGCGCGCCTGCCCGCCGTGATCAGCCGCGCGAGCGCGCCGTAGCCGCGGCGGTTTTCCGCCAGCGCCACGAAGCGCAGCCCGTCGTCGAGGCGGAACTCACTGCCGACGATGAGCAGCAGCCCGGCCTCGCGCGCGGCCGCGTGCGCCCGTACGACGCCCGCGAGCGAGCACTCGTCCGTCAGCGCGAGCGCGGCATAGCCGAGCTCCTTCGCACGTTCGACGAGCTCATTCGGATGCGAAGCCCCGCGCAAGAACGTGAAGTTGCTGATGCAATGCAACTCCGCGTACGACACGGCCGTCACACCCGCGGGAAGTCACGCTCATCGCGCGGACTTTGCTGCCGGGACTCCCGCTCGTTCGCTCCGCCGGAACTTAGTCGCTCACTCGCGGGGTCCCGGCGCGCTCGCCCGCGCGACGCCGTGCCGCCCCCGGCCGCCATGCGCGAGGTCGCGGGGTCTCGCGAGCAAACTCGTAAGTTCCGGCGGAGTTTGCGAGCGAGAACCCCGCGGGATCCCGCGCGTGGCGGCCGGACGATCCGACGATGCACGGGTGCCCTCAGCCGAAGACGCCGTGAAGGAACCAGCCCTGTCCCGGCGGGCGTTCGCGGAAGATCCAGAGGCGGACGCCGGCACGACTGAGAGCTACGTAATAGTCGCGGCGGACATCGTGGCCATCCCACCAGCCGGTCTCGATGCGCTCGGGCCCCGTGACGAGCGCGCCGGCCCAGCCGTCGAGCGGCTGCGGCTCGGCGAGCATCCACAACGGGCGCGCCGGACGCGTCGCAGGCCAGGGCACCGGCAGGCCCGCGAGATTCCCCGGCTCGGCGATCCGGAAAGCGCGCTCCGGGCGGTGCTCGGGCACCGGCAGCACGCCGAACACGGCGTCGTGCCCGAGCCGCGCGCGCAAGAGGTCGAGAAGGCGCGCAGTCGCTTCCGGGTCCGCGCTGCGGCCGCGCTCGAAGAGCCCCGCGTCGCGAAGCTGGAGTGGCGACAGCACGCCGGAGCGCAGCCGAAGCGCGACGACGGGTTCCGCGAGGCGGCAGCGCCCGAGCCGCTCGTCGAGCAGCTCGCGCAGCGCCTCGCCATCCCTCGCCATGCGCGCGAGCGCGAGGGAGAGCCGCGTGGGCGGTCGCCCGCGATGCAGCAGGTCGACGCGCAGCGCGCGGATGCCCGAGGCGCGCGCGCGGAGGAAGGCTTCCAGCCGGGCGAGCAGGCGCTCGAGCGAAGGCTGCAGCACGGCCACGGCCTCCGCGGCTGCCGGAAGCTCGAGCCGCTCGTCGAAGCGCTCCGGCACGACGTGGCGACGGCGCGGCGCAGGGCGGCGGCCGAGCCCTTCGTCGAGCTCCTCGAGCAGCCGCGGACCGAAGCGCGTGGCAAAACCGGCGCGCGGCAATCGGAGCAGGTCTGCGACGCTCGCGATGCCGAGCCCGTCGAGCGTTGCGACCGCATCCTCCGGCCACTGCAGGCAGGCAAGCGGCAGCCGCGCGGCGATCCCCGGCAGCATGTCGACGCGAGTCACCGTCATCGCGAGCCCGGCACGCGCGAGCCAGAGCGCCGCGCGCGGCGTCGGCGCGAGCGCGAGCGAGGCCGAGAGGCCGCTCGCCGAGAGTCCCGCGAGCGCGCGCCGCACGAGGGCCATGGCGCCGCCGAAGAGATCGAGGCTGCCGCGCACCTCGGCGAGCACCGCGCCCGGCGGCTCGAGGCTCACGACCGGCGTGAACTGCAGTGCCCAGCGCCCCAACCGGTCGAGCAGCGCCGCTTCTGCAGCGGGCCTGCGCTCGAGGACGTGCAGTCCCGGCACCAGCGCGAGCGCCGCATTCAACCCCATTCCAACCCCTATGCCTTGGCGTACCGCGCGCTCGTTGCAGGCGACGACGGCGCGACGGGGGTCCTCGAGCGCCGTGACGGCGGCCGCACGCGCCTGCCTGCTGCCAGGCAGCAGGGCGTCGAGCGGCAAGCGGGCGAAATGAGCGGCGAGCCAGAGCTCGCCGACACCGGGTGCGAGCTTCTCGCGCAGCGCGGGAACCGCCACCAGCGCGTGTCGACGGCTTGGCTCTGCCGGCGCGATCGGGGCCGGACGTTCCTGGAACATCCGGAGCGTCCTAGTGGATCGGCAGGCGCTCGACGCGCGCCGGGCCGCCGCCGCGGCTCTTCAGGATCTCGACGTCGAGCCCGGAGTCCCGCGCGGCGAGCGCGAGCCGGAGCGCGGCCGGCGACGGATCGCCGCGATGCGCGGGCGAGCGCAGCAGGAAGGCGGGCGTCGCGCCCTCTTCTGCCGCGAGCTTCAGCCGGCGCAGTGCCGCGTCGTGGGCCGGGCCGGCCCACCCGAGTACCACGGCGCAGGCACCGGATCGCAGCGCCTGTTCCATGGCCCACAGCCGGTCGACGCCAGCGCGCGGGCGGATCACCAGCATGTGTGCGGGATCGAGTCCGGCGTCGGCGAGGGCCGGCGCGTACGGCAAGTGCGGCGGGGCGAGCCAGGCGATCCAGCGCGGCGGTCCGGCCGTCGCCGCCGTGAGGCGGCGCAGAGCCGGGAGCAGCAGGCGGATCTCCCCGATGCCGGCGGCGGGTACCAGGAGCTCGATCAGCGTCGCGACGGGCCACCCGCCGCCGGGGAGCTCGGCGTCGAGGGCGCAAAAGCCGGTCGGGATCGTCTCGGGTGCGCCCGCGTCGCCGCCGCGCCAGAGCGCGGGATGACGCAGGAGCTCCTCGAGCGCGTCGCTCACTGCATGACGTCCGCGCGGCCGCGCCGCAGCACGCCGACCACCACGCCCTCGATTGTCATCGACTGCTTGCGCAGGTCGACGCGGATCGGCTCGAAGTCCGGGTTCTCCGGCAGGAGCCATACGATCGAGCCTTCCTGGCGGTAGCGCTTGACGGTCACCTCGTTCTCGAGCCGCGCGACGATGATCTGGCGGTTGCGGACGTCCGCTGAGCGATGCACTGCGACCAGGTCGCCGTCCAGGATGCCGACGTCGCGCATGCTCATGCCGCTGACCCGCAGGAGGTAGTGAGGACGCGGGCTGAACAGCGCCGGATCGATCTGGAAGCGGCCCTCGATGTGCTCCTCGGCGAGGATCGGGCGGCCAGCGGCCACGCGGCCGATGAGCGGCAGGCCGAACTGCTCGCGCAGCGCGTCCTTCAGCACGATGCCGCGCGCGCTCCCCGCCACCAGGGTGATTACGCCCTTGCGCTGCAAGGCGCGCAGATGCTCCTCGGCGGCGTTGGCGGAGCGGAAGCCGGGCGCTTCCGCGATCTCCGCACGCGTGGGTGGCAACCCGTTCGCAGCGATTGCGTCCTGGATGAACTCGAGGATCTGGCGTTGGCGGGGCGTGAGGTCAGACATGGCTCACCTGTATGGATGACCAGTGACTGTGATTATATACAGCCGACGCCTGCTGGCAAGCACCGATCGCAAAACCCGCCTCGCCTCTTCACCCGCGGGTCGATTCGCTCACGATCGCGGACGCGCGCAGGGCGCGGCCGGGACCGGTGAGCGAGCGACTAAGTTCCGGCGGAGCGAGCGAACCGTGTCCCGGCCGCAACCAGCGCGCGCCTTGGTCGCGATCGCATCGACCTGCGCGCGACAAATCGAAATGCATCAATCGTCGTGTCCGACAAACGCCGACGGTCGATGTCGCTGGGCAGCGACATCCAAGCGCGCGCCTTCCGAACGCGACGCTGATACGTTACGATCCGCATCGCCACCGCGCGGATAGGAAGGACCGCCGGCGCCGTGCATCCGCGCAAGCGGGTTGTAACGTTCCATGCAACCTTGTGGAGAAAACTCTCATGACCAAGATCCTGAAGGTGGGCGTCGCTGCCGCCGTCATCGCCCTGGGCGCCGGCTGCACCGATCTGAAGCCCTTGC
>Ga0111538_10003312_pt1 | contig 22546 bp, 18 predicted proteins | sample SoiMethybrSBSTD1_FD_79669 | JGI IMG/M metagenome (GOLD analysis project Ga0111538, IMG submission 79669) | Bulk soil microbial communities from a Populus tree surrounding site in Tennessee, USA - Soil MetaG P. TD hybrid SBSTD1 (version 2)... | ecosystem: Environmental > Terrestrial > Soil >...
AATGCAGCGCTGCAGGTTCTCGGCGGTCTCGGTTTTTCGCAGGAGCTTCTTCTGGAATATTGCGTCAGGCGGACGCGCGGCTGGATGATCGCCGGCGGCTCGATCGAGATTCTCAAGAATCGGATCGCAGAATCGATTTTCGACCGCACCTTCTCCCAGCGCAAATCTGCGAAATGACGAAGCATGCGTCCGTATCTTTGAAGGCGGCGCTGCTGTCGCCGCGCAGCATCGCGCTCGTCGGCGCCACGAGCGATGTTTCGAAAGCCGCGTCGCGGCCGCTGTCGTATTTGAAACGGGGAGGCTACGCCGGCAGGGTTTATCCCGTGAACAAATCCCGGGCGACGGTCATGGGTGAGGCAGCCTGGCCCAGTTTGACGGCGCTGCCGGAACGCCCGGACCATGTCTTCATCATGACGCCTACCGAAAGCGTGGCGGACATCATCGATGAATGCGGTCGCTTATCGGTGCCTGTTGCCACAATTCTTGCCGGAGGGTTCGGCGACGGCGGACCGCAAGGCACGGCACGCGAGCGCGATCTAGTGGAGCGCGCCCGGCGCGCAGGTGTACGCCTGCTTGGGCCGAACAGCCTTGGGCTGATCAACAACGGCGAACGGGTTGTCCTGACGGCGAATGCGGCGCTATCGGAGCCCGAGCTCCCGAAAGGCAGCATCTTCGTCGCTTCGCAAAGCGGCAGCCTCATCGGCGCACTGGCATCTCGCGGCAAGGCACGTGGGATGGGCTTCAGCAGTCTGGTGTCGGTCGGCAATGAAGCCGACCTCAGCATCGGTGAGGTCTGCGCCCTCACGCTCGCCGACTCCGCGGTCGACGGCTATCTTCTCTTCCTTGAGGCCATCCGCCACGCCGACCGGCTGCGTGAGTTCGCCGAAGGGGCTGCCAGGCAAGGCAAGCCGGTCGCCGCATACCTTCTCGGCAGGTCGGAAGAAGCGCGGGAGCTTGCCTTGTCGCACACGGGGGCGCTGGCCGGTGATGCGGACGTGGCAGGCGCGTTCCTGGCATCCTGCGGCATAGCCCGCGTCGAGACCTTCGAGGCGCTGCTGGAATGTCAACCGTTGCTTCGGCGCTTGAAGCCGCCGGCCGCCCATCGGCCTCGCCGCTCCGTCGGTGTCGTCACGACGACCGGCGGCGGCGGTGCAATGATCGTCGACCAACTGGCCATGCGCGCCATATCGGTCGCGCCGCCGTCCCAAGATACACTGCAATCGCTCACGAAGCGAGGTATCAAGGCGGGTGGAGGCCGACTTGTCGATCTCACGCTGGCAGGTGCGCGCTACGACGTCATGAAATCCACTCTGGAGGTCATGCTGGCTGCACCGGAGTTCGACATGGTCGTGGTCGTGGTGGGCTCATCGGCGCGCTTTCAGCCCGAAACGACGGTGAGCCCCATAATTGACGTCGGCAAGACCGGTGTTCCCCTGGCGGCCTTCGTTGTTCCGGACGCTCCAGATGCTCTTGCGCGGCTGACGGCCGCGGGGATCCCCAATTTCAGGACGCCCGAGGCGTGTGCGGATGCGATTGCGGCTGGATTGCTTCGGGAACTGCCGGCTCCAAGCCCCGCAGGCCGCACGGCGACGCCTTCCGGACCAAGCCGACAACTGGATGAATTGGAGGGCTACCGTCTGTTCGACGAGCTGCGCATCGCTCGGCCGGAATGCGTGGTCATCACGGGAGATGATGTAGGACCGGCGGCGGCGATGCTGCGGTTTCCGGTCGCGGCCAAGGTCTTGTCGACCGACATCGCGCACAAGAGCGACGTAGGTGGCGTGCAGCTGAACCTTGCTGACCGTCCTGCATTGGAGCGCGGCGTCCGAACGATCCGCCAGGCCGTCAAGGAGCATGAGCCCCACGCGCGGACGGACCGCATCCTTGTGCAGCCGATGATGCGGGGTCTGGGCGAAGCGCTGATTGGTTATCGCCGCGATCCGCACGTGGGGCCGATCGTCATGGTGGCCTCGGGCGGAGTTCTTGCGGAGCTGTATCGCGACCGTTCGATACGCATGGCGCCGGTCGATCTGGAGACGGCCCGCAAGATGATAGCTGAGGTGCGCGGCCTCCAGCCGCTGACCGGCTATCGAGGGGCCGAGAAGGGCGACCTCAAAGCTCTTGCCGACGCTGTTGTGGCGCTCTCCTCATTGGCCATTCGACCTGACCTGAAAGTCGTCGAAGCAGAAATCAACCCTTTGCTCGTCCTCCCGCAAGGGCAGGGTGCGATCGCGTTGGATGCGCTCGTGAGGGTGTCGCAAAGTTAGAACTCGCACCTGTCCGGCGCCCTGACGTGCCGCGCCAGTGTGAGGAGGCCGCGTCACCCCTTGGCCGCGCTCAGCTGCTCCTTCACCAGGGCGCTCGCCCTGCCGAAGTCCATGCGACCGGCATAGCGCTCCTTCAGCGCGGCCATCACTTTGCCCATCTCCTTGGGGCTCGTTGCGCCGACGTCCTTGACGGCGGCGGCGATCGCCTCCCGGGCCTCGGCGTCGCTCATCTGCTTTGGCAGGAACTCCTCGATGACCGCGATCTCGCCTGCCTCCTGCGCGGCCTGCTCGGTGCGTCCCGCCTTCTCGTAGATTGCCAGCGATTCGCGCCGCTGCTTGATCATCTTCTGCAGGACCGCGGGAATATCCTGGTCGGGAAGCGTGCTCCTGGAGGCGATGTCGGCTTGCTGCAGCGCGGCGCTGATCAGGCGCAGCGCCGACAGCCGCGCCTTGTCCTGCGCCTTGAGCGCCGCCTTGGTCTCGGCCATCAGCCGGTCGCGCATGAGACCCTCCTTCGTGGTGATGGTGATCTAGGCCCGCCGGAACGTTGCCGCAAGCCCGCGTTGACCCGGCATCCCCGTTGCCCTACTAGCTCCGGCGAACTGCGCGCGAGGACGCCATGCACGGTGAACACCCCAAACCCTGGACCGAAGAGGCTCTGACGGGCCGCCTGGTTCTGGCCGACGGCACCGTGATCGCGGGACGTGGGCTCGGCGCCACCGGCTTTGCCGTGGGCGAGGTGTGCTTCAACACGGCGATGACCGGCTATCAGGAGATCCTCACCGATCCTTCCTATGCCGGCCAGATCATCACCTTCACATTCCCTCACATCGGCAACGTCGGCACCAACCATGAGGACACCGAGACGTCCAATCTGGCGATGCGGTCGGGCGTGCGCGGCTGCGTGCTGAGAGCCGACGTGACCGGCCCCTCCAACTACCGGGCCCTCGAGCGGCTGGACCAGTGGCTGAAGGCGCGCGGGATCATCGCCGTTGCCGGCGTCGACACGCGCGCGCTTACCGCACGTATCCGCGAGCAGGGCATGCCAAACGGCGTCATCGCCCATGAACCCTCCGGGGCCTTCGCCCTCGACAAGCTGAAAGCCGAGGCCAAGGCCTGGCCGGGGCTGCTGGGGCTCGACCTGGTGCCGGAAGTCACGGCCGGCCAGAGCTACACCTGGGATGAGACGCTGTGGGCGTGGGGCGACGGCTACGGCCGCCAGGATCAGCCCGACCTGCACGTGGTCGCCGTCGACTATGGCCTCAAGCGCAACATCCTGCGCTGCCTGGCGTCGGCCGGTTGCAAAGTGACGGTGGTGCCGGCGACGGCGACCGCCGACGAGATCTTGGCGCGCAAGCCTGACGGCATCTTTCTCTCCAACGGCCCCGGCGACCCAGCCGCGACCGGCGAATATGCGGTCCCCGAGATCAAGCGGCTCGTCGACTCCGGTCTGCCGGTATTCGGCATCTGCCTCGGTCACCAGATGCTGGGGCTGGCGCTGGGCGCCAAGACAAAGAAGATGCACCAGGGCCACCACGGCGCCAATCACCCGGTGAAGGACTTCACCACCGGCAAGGTCGAGATCACCTCGATGAACCATGGCTTCGCCGTCGACCGGGAGACGCTGCCGGCGGCAGCCGAGGAGACGCACCGCTCCCTGTTCGATGGCTCCAACTGTGGCCTCAGACTCAAGGGTCGCCCGGTGTTCTCCGTCCAGTACCATCCCGAAGCCTCGCCCGGCCCGCAGGACAGCCACTATCTCTTCACCCGTTTCATCAATCTGATCCGCTCCCAGAAGGGGCTGCCGGCCAGGGACCAGCGTTGAAGTTCGCCAATTCGGCAGGCTGGATCCTCAAGCGTGCGCTGAACGGCGGAATTCTGTGTCCCGGTTGGCCTTCCCCGGCGACCGGACATGCGGTACGCACGCTTGGCAGCAGCGGCTGGTTCGCTGCGGGGGTTAAGGGTACTGGTCTCGGAAGCGACGAGGGCACGCGTCGATGGCGGGGATCTACTTCAGCTATCTGCGGGACGACCGGCATCTGGCCTCCGAACTGGTCACCGACCTGGAATCTGCCGGTTATCCGGTCCCCTGGCTGCATCGCATGCTCACGGATTGGCGCACGCCTCCGCCTCTCGACATCGATGGTGCCGATCGGGTTGTTGTCCTGTGGACGCGGGCGTCCCTAGAGTCCAGCTGGCTCAAGACCGAGGCGATCAGGGCCGCCGACGCCGGCAATCTGGTGCAGGTTGCGGCGATTGGGGTCCGCACCTTTGACTTGCCCCGGCCGCTGCAGCATTTGCCGAGCTTCGAGGTGGACGATCTCGACGGCATCGCACATGCAGTCGCCGGTGACGCAGAATCCCTTGACGAGGATCCCTTCCCAGAGGATTCGCCCGACGCCGCCGTGCCCGGCAGCGCCGCCGGAGGGGATCCTTTTCCGGCTCCGCCAGGACTGGCGAAGCGGCTTTCGCCAGGGCCGATGCCGTCACGTGAGTACGCGGCCGGATATCCAGTCAGAGAGCCTTCCGAACTGGCTCTGAAGGTCATGCAGGCCAGGCGCGCACGCCTCGGCCGCCTGGCGGACGACGACGGGCTGTCGGCAAAGTCGGAGGATGAGATCACTGTCGCCCGCCGCCCTTTGCCTGCCGACACGCCCCGCATGGAGCCCGGCGCAGACAGCGTCGCGCCCGCGCCGGCACCCGTGGCAAGGGCATCGGCGACCGTGGTGCGTGAGGCGCCGCCGTTTCCGCCGGTCTACCCGGAATCTGCCAGGAGATCCGTCACCGACAGGTCCTCTCCGACGCCCCTGGGATCGGCTGCGCCGCCCTGGGCGGAGCCGGCATCGGGCAGGAGGGCCGGAATTGGAGCCGCCGCGGTTGCCGGGGTGCTCGCCGCGGGCGTGGCGGCGGCCTTCATCTGGAAGCCTGGTCTCTTCGAGAGCTTATCGGGCGCCGCTACCAAGCTGCTCGCATTCCTCAAGTGGAATGTCGTGCCGCCGGCCGGCGCGTCGACACACGACCTGCCCGGGACCGAGGTCGTCGATTGCACCGTGTTCGCCCCACCTTCGGCGCCGGCGGGCAAGTCGCTCTTTGTCCAGGTGTTCCTGCACGTGCCCGAGCAGCTCGACCTCGCCGAGGCCATCGCCACCCGCATCGACCAAGGCTCGCGGCTCAGAAGCATCGCCACGCTGCAGACCGAGGTGGCACGAGGACAGCGGCTTGCGGTCACGCTGGATGGTGCCGGGCTTGCCTGCGACGCGCCGACCCGCGAGGTCGTGTGGCGCGGCCACCCGCAGGCCGTGAGCTTCCGAGTCACCGTCCCGGCGGGCACCAGCCATGGCCAGGAGTTCTTTCCCGTCGTGCGGGTGAGCATCGAAGGCGTGCCTGTCGGTTTCCTGGAGTTCGCAGTGACCTGCGAGAGCGCGGCCACCGGCGAGGCCGATGCCACCGGCAGATCCGCACGCCGTTACCGCTACGCCTTCCTTTCACACGCCTGGCAGGACCGCCAGGAGGTCACGAAGTTCGCGCGTGCCCTGAGCGCGGCCAGGATCGACTTCTTCCAGGACATTCTTTCCCTCGAGCCCGGCGACGATTGGGAGGCGCGCCTGTTCGAGGAGATCGACCGCTGCGATGTGTTCTATCTGTTCTGGTCCGAGCACGCAGCGGCATCGCAGATGGTGCGCAGGGAGGCGGACTATGCCCACCAGCGGGCCTCCGCCTTCGGAACGAAGGTGCCGGACATCACGCCCATCCGTCTCGACTCCTCCCCCCTGCCGACGCATCCCCCGCATCCCGCGTGGATGCCCAGGATCCACTTCGACGATTATTTCCGCAAACTGATCGAAGGCCAGGGCCGCAGCTAGCGTCCCCGCCGTTGTTCCGGATCCGATTTTTTCCACCCAGGATGGGACGACGACGGATAATTGCAGCCCAGACGTGGGGGCTTTCCCGCTTGAAACAAGGGTTTCTCCGAGTTCAGGCGTGGGCGGCGTCGGTGTCGGCATCGCCCTCGGCGGACCGTGACATGACAACGACGAAAAGTGACGGCCAAGCCCCTGCTTCGCAGCCTCTCGAATTCGGTCGGAGAGAGCTGCTTCTGAGCGGCGGATCTTTGCTAGCCCTGGCTGCCTCAGGCTCCGGTCCGGCTCCGGCGCAGAAAGCCGCATCGCCAGCTGCGACGCCGGCTTCGGGCATGGCGGGGCGAGGCGACCGAAACCTCGGCCTAGCCTTCCCCGCGTGCCTGCCGGGCGGTCGCCGTCTCCGCCTGCGGCTGGGCGTCGTTGGCGATGATCTCCCCGATCGGCCCCGCGTTGGCCCGCACCGTGTTTGGCGGTTGCTTCCCGTGCGCGAGCGGCAGCAGGGGAAACACCAGCTCGGCGAAGCGATAGGCCTCCTCCAGGTGCGGATAGCCGGACATGATGAACGTATCGATGCCGACGGCCATGTATTCCTTGATGCGGTCGGCCACCTCCTGGGCGCTGCCGACGAGGGCGGTGCCGGCACCGCCGCGCACCAGGCCGACGCCGGCCCACAGATTCGGGCCGACAACCAGCTTGTCGCGCCGCCCGCCGTGCAGCGCCAGCATGCGCTTCTGCCCGACCGAGTCCATGCGGTCGAACGTTTCCTGCGCCCGTTTGATCGTGGCGTCGCTCAAATGGCGGATCAGGTCGTCGGCCGCCGCCCACGCCTCCGCGCTCGTCTCGCGGACGATCACGTGCAGGCGGATGCCGAAAGTGAACTTGCGCCCGCGCGCGGTCGCAATCGCATCGGCGGCTGCAAGCTTCTCGGCGACCTGGGCCGGCGGCTCGCCCCACGTCAGGTACTTGTCAACCGTTTCGGCCGCGACCGCCATGCCCGCCGGCGACGAGCCGCCGAAGTAGAGCGGCGGGTGAGGATGCTGCAGCGGCTGGAACAGCAGCCGTCCGTCCTCGATGCGGATGTGCTTGCCGCTGAAGTCGACGCGACCGCCCGCGAGCAGGGCCTTGTAGACCGTCAGGAACTCGTGTGTGAGCGTGTAACGGTCGTCATGCGCGAGGAAGATGCCGTCGCCCTTGTTCTCGACCGGATCGCCACCCGTGACGACGTTGATCAGCAGCCGTCCCCCGGAGATGCGGTCGAGCGTGGCCGTCATGCGCGCCGCTACCGCTGGCGACTGCAGCCCCGGGCGTACGGCCACCAGATAGCGCAGCCGCTCGGTCTGCGCCGCGACCGCGGACGCCACCACCCAGGAGTCCTCGCAGCTGCGTCCCGTCGGCAGCAGCACCCCGAAATAGCCGAGTTCGTCGGCCGCCTGCGCGATCTGGCGCAGGTAGCGCAGGCTCACGTCGCGGCCGCCCTTGGTGGTGCCGAGATGGCGGCCGTCGCCATGCGTCGGAAGGAACCACAGGACGTTGGCCTCTTGCACTGGTTGCACGCTCACGGAACTATCCTCTGCGTTGTCTCAGGCAGGTCGCCTTCGCGCCGATGAGACGCGGCGATCATGGCCTGCCTCGGGCGCTCCTGCGCCGGCCGCTTAGTCGAAATCTGCGGCGGCCGGGATCGGCAGTATGCCCGGGCCTGGAAAGTCGATATTGCCGAACGAGCAAGAACGAGACCCAAGTCGCGACTATGCGCGCCTTCCCCGGCAAGGTCGAGGATGTCTCCAATGGACCGCCCCGAAAAATTTCCGGTGACGTTCCGCGTGCCGATCCTGGGTGGGCTCCTTTTCGCGTCCCGCTTGTGCGGGCCGTACGCTGCGCTGCAGTCAGGCTAGGCAATTGCCGCTGCGGCGTGCTTGCGCCCTCGGCGGATGGGCGGACCTGCTGGCAGAAAGGGCGTTGTTTGGAGGCTCCCGACCGGATAACGTTCCCTTTGCCCGGCAGACGGGCCTCGCGCCGCCTGCCCACCTTATCCCCGTCGCCTGGAGGCTCTCATGCAGCGTCGCTCTTTCCTCATCGGCTCAACCGCGACAGCCGCTGCTGTGCACCTGGGTGGCTTCCGCTCCGCCATGGCGCAGGCCAAAGGTGGCGACCTGATCTGGGCCGACAATCTTCCCAACGGCCTCGATCCGCATGTCGTCTTCGACGTGCCGATGCAGTTCTACATGCTCAACGTTTACGACCAGCTTTACCAATATGAGGGCAATCCCCCGCAGCTGAAGCCGTGGCTGGCGTCTGGTCACCAGGTGAGCCCGGATGGCCTCGTGTGGACGATCACGCTGCGCGACGCGAAGTTCCATGACGGTTCGCCGATCACGGCAGAGGACGTCGTCTATTCCTTCCGCCGCCTCCTCGCCATCAAGCGTGGACCGTCGGCCGCCTTCCTGCCGGTTCTGGCCCCCGACAAGGTCACCGCGGTCGACGCCAAGACCGTCAAGTTCGAGCTCAAGCACGCCTATCAGCCCTTCCACTCGGCGCTGCCGCTGGTATGCATCGTCAATCCCCGCGTACTCAAGGCGAACGAGAAGGACGGCGACTGGGGGCAGGCGTGGCTCGCGTCCAATGCCGCGGGCTCCGGCCCCTACAAGATCGACGCGGCCACCTACAAGCCCGTCGAGCAGCTCGATATGCACCGCAACGCCGATCACTTCATGGGCTGGGCTCACAACGCCAAGCCGATCGACATCGTCCGCTGCCGCAACATCGTGGAGACAACCACGCGCGTCAACGCGCTGCTCAAGGGCGACATCGACGCCACCGACAGCTACCTGCCGACCGACCAGGTCGAGCGCGTGCAGAAGGCCAAGAACGTACGCGTCATCCAGGACGAGACCATGCGCGTCATGGTCATACGCATGAACAACCAGAAGGCGCCGTTCGACAACGTGCACTTCCGTCGCGCAATCAGCCACGCCTTCAACTACAAGGGCTTCATCTCCGGCGTGCTCAAGGACTACGCCATCCGCAATGCCGGGCCCATCCCGCAGAACTTGTGGGGCGCGCCGAAGGACCTCAAGCCCTACGAGTACAGCCTGGACCTTGCCAAGGAGGAGCTTGCCAAGGCCAAGGCGCAAGGTGCGCCCGTAGACCGCGAGATCGAGATTCACATCCAGCAGCAGCTGGCCCAGACCACGCAAGCCGCACAGGTGTTGCAGCAGGACCTGCGCAAGATCGGCGTCAATCTCAAGATCGCACCGAACCTGTGGGCCAACATCGTCTCCTCGACCTCCAAGGTCGACACAACGCCCGACATGTGGGTGCACTGGGTGTCGACCTATTTCGTCGATCCCGAGAACTGGATCGGACAAATGTACGACAGCCAGTTCCACGGCACCTGGAAAGCGTCGAGCTGGTACAAGAATGACAAGGTCGACACGATGCTGCGCGAGGCGCGTGCATCCGCCGACCAGGGCAAGCGCCAAGCGCTTTACGAGGACGCTTCGCGTATCGTGGTTGGGGAGGCCGCCGACATCTGGATCTACAATACGGTGCAGATCCGCGGCATCAGCGCCCGCCTTCAGGGCTACAAGTTCTCGCCTGTCGGCTCGGGCGCCGAGTTCCGGCACATGTCGTTATCGGCGTAAGGGGCATGGCCCGACTGTCATCCCGGCCGGAGCGCGACAGCGCGCAGAGCCGGGACCCAGGGTCAGAAGCTCAACCGTCACGTTTGGAGCCTTGGGCCCTGGATATTTCGCTAACGCGAAATACCGGGATGACAGGCGCGGAGCAGGTGCCATGACCCGCTTCATCCTACGCCGTATGCTGCTGGTGGTGCCGTCGCTATTCGGCCTTCTCGTGCTCACGTTCGTGATGCTGCGAGTCCTTCCCAATGATCCCTCCGCCGCGCTCGCTGGCGAGAACGCCACGCCTGCCCAGATCGCCGCCATCCGCAAAGCCTACGGGTTCGACGAGCCGGTCTGGAAGCAGTTCCTCATCTACCTGAAGCAGGTGGCTCAGGCCGACCTCGGCAACTCCACCAACAGCGGCCGCCCCGTCGTCTCTGACATTGCCGTCCGCCTGCCGGCCACTATCGAGCTCACCATCTGCGCGCTGCTGTTTGCTGCGCTGGTCGGGATCCCGCTCGGCACGCTCGCCGCCGTCTGGCACAATTCGTTCTTCGACCACGCCATGCGTATCGTCACGGTTGGCGGGCTTGCCGTTGCCGCGTTCTGGTTCGCGATCATTCTTCAGCTCGTCTTCTCCATGCATCTCGACTGGCTGCCGCTCCGGGGGCGCTTGGCCGTGGGTACGCCGGAGCCTCCGGCGATCACCGGTCTCTTTCTCGTCGACAGTCTGCTGACGGGACGGCTCGATGTCTTCTGGAATGCGCTGCAACACATCCTCATGCCGGCGTTCACACTTTCGCTCGGCGGCCTTGCCTCTATCGCGCGCTTCACACGGGCCGGCGTTCTCGATACCTTGCAGAAGGATTTCGTCGGCTATGCCGAAGCTGCGGGATACCGCACGCGGCGGATCATCTGGGTGTACGTGCTGCGCAACTCCGTGGTCGCGGCCACTACCCAGATCGGGCTGCTGTTCGGTGCGCTGATCTCCAGCGCCGTCGCCGTCGAGGCCATCTTCGACTGGCCGGGCATCGGCTCCTACGCTGTGACGGCCATCCTCACGTCCGACTACAAGGCGATCCTGGCCGTCACGCTGGTCGTCGGCGTCATCTACGCGATCGTCAACATCATCGTCGACATCACACACGCGCTGCTCGACCCCCGCGTCGCCGAGAGCCTCTGAGGCGCCCCGCGTCAATGCTCATTCTGAAGAAGTTCCTGCGCGACGTTCCGGCCGTGCTGGGGCTTGGCATCATCGCCACGGTGATCCTCGTGGCCCTCATCGCGCCGCCGCTCGCCAGCCTCGAGGCCGTCTACGACGGCAACCTGATGGAACGGCTGAAGCCGCCGTCTGCCGAGCACTGGTTCGGGACCGACAACCTCGGCCGCGATATCTTCGCCCGCGTTATGGTGGGCTCGCGGGGCGCCCTCATCGTCGCCTTGTCGGTGGTCGTTCTCGCCATCGCCATCGGCGTGCCGGCCGGCCTCTATGCCGGCTACGCCACCGGCTGGGGCAGCGAGCTCGTCATGCGCGTTACCGACGTGTTCCTGTCCGTGCCGCAGCTCATCCTGGCGCTGGCCGTGGCCCAGCTGATCGGCAAGGGGCTGGAGAGCGCCATGCTGGCGCTCGCGCTCACCTACTGGCCGTTCTTCTGCCGCACGGTGTTCTCCGAGACGCGGCGCGTGCGCAACACGCTGTTCGTGGACGCTCTGGAGGGCATCGGCGCCTCGCGCTGGCGCATCCTGATGGTGCATGTGCTGCCCAACGTCGCCTCCCCGGTGATCGTGCGCGCCACCATCGGCATGGGCTTCACCATCCTGACGACGGCGGTGCTGGGCTTCCTCGGCATCGGCGCGACCCCGCCGATGCCGGACTGGGGCCTCGCCATCGCCGAGAGCCGCGAATACCTGCCGGATTCCTGGTGGGCCGTGACGTTTCCCGGCCTTGCCATCCTCATCACCGTGCTCGGGTTCAATCTGTTCGGCGACGGCCTGCGCGACCTCGTCGACCCGCGATTGAGGCGCTCGCGATGATGCTGCAGGCGCCTTCCCGCTCGTCCGGGCCCGCGCTCGAGATCAGGGATCTGTCGGTCGTCATCGATACCGACGAGGGCACCGCGCAAATCCTCGACCATGTCGAGCTGGTGCTGGACGCGGGCTCCATCCACGGCGTCGTCGGCGAGTCGGGCTGCGGCAAGTCGACCCTGCTCAAGGCGATCCTCGGCGTTCTGCCCAAGCGCTCCCGCATCGACCGGGGCAGCATCCGCTTGCGCGAGCGTGAGCTCGTCGGGTTGACCGGCGAGGCCATGCAGCGGGAGGTCCGCGGCCGCGACATCGGCTTCATCCCCCAGGACCCCTTCCAGGCCCTCAATCCCGTGTTCCGCGTCGAGACGCAGCTGATGGAGACGCTCGCCACCCACGGCATGGCAGGGCCGAAGCCGGTTGCGACCGATACCCGGTCGATGCGCACGCAGCTCGTCGCCCTGCTCAAGGCGGTGCAGCTCCCCGACGCCGAGGAGGCGCTCGCGCGCTACCCGCATCAGTTCTCCGGCGGCCAGCGCCAGCGCCTCCTGATCGCCGCGGCGCTTGCCTGCGCACCGGGCATCGTGCTGGCCGACGAGCCCACTACCGCGCTCGACGTGACGACGCAGCTGCAGATCCTCAAGCTGCTGCGAGACCTTGCAGCCACCCGCAACCTCTCCATGCTGTTCGTGACGCACGATTTCGGCGTCGTGGCCCAGCTCTGCGACAGCGTCACGGTCATGTATGCCGGCCAGACCGTAGAGACCGGACCCGTGCGCGAAGTTCTGGACGATCCCAAGCATCCCTACACGCGCATGCTGCTCGCCTGCCACCCCGAGCGCGCCAAGGAGCTGGCCGGCATTCCCGGCGCCGTGCCCTCGCCACTCCGGCCGCCGGCGGGCTGCCGCTTTCACCCGCGCTGCCCCGAGGCGCGCGAAGCCTGCCACATCCGCCGGCCCGAAGCGGTCTCCGTGGGGTCCGATCGCGAGGTCGCCTGCGTCCTCTACGAAGGTCGGAGCGCTTGATGCTGGCTGCGCCCATCCTCCTGCTGGAGAATGTCGTCACCGTACTCGGTGGCGGCCGGGCGTTCCTCGGCAAGCCGCGGCCGAAGGTGCGCGCCGTCGACGGCGTCACGCTCGCGCTGCATCCCGGCGAGGCGCTGGGGCTTGTGGGCGAGTCGGGCTGCGGCAAGACCACGCTCGCCCGCACCGCGCTTGGCCTCGTGCGCGAGACGGCCGGCACCATAAGGCTCGATGGCACCGTCGTTTCTGGGCTCGAGCCGCGCGAGGCGCGCCGCATACGACGTGCCGTGCAGTACGTGCACCAGGATCCCGGCGCCGCGCTCGATCCCTGGTGGAGCATCGGCCACGCGCTGGACGAGACCCTGCGCATCCACGGCCTCGGGAGCCGGGCCGAGCGCAGCGAGCGCATCGACGCCATGCTGGCGGCCGTCGGCCTCGACCCCTCGTTCCGCCGCCGCTATCCGCATGAGCTGTCCGGCGGTCAGCAGCGGCGCGTCGGCCTCGCCCGCATTCTCGTGCTTCACCCGCGCATCGTCATTCTCGACGAGCCGTCGGCTGGGATCGACCTCTCCGTGCAGGCGACCGTGCTCGGCCTCTTCGACCGGCTGCGGCGCGAGCTGGGACTGACCTATCTGTTCGTCAGCCACGATCTGTCTGTGGTCGAGCGCATGTGCGGCCGCGTTGCCATCATGTATCTCGGCCGCATCGTCGAGGAGGGGCCGACGGCACGCATCTTCGCCAGTCCCGCCCATCCCTATACGCGCGCGCTGCTGGCCGCCGCGCCTCGGCTCGAGCCTGGCTCGCTGGAGTCGACGCCGGCGCTGCCAGGCGATCCGCCCTCGCCTATCGACCTGCCCTCGGGCTGCGCGTTCCGCACCCGCTGCGCGTTTGCCAGACCTGTGTGCAGCGAGCAGCGGCCCGAGATGCGTATCGTCGATGCGGGCCACACGGCCGCCTGCCACCGCCTGGGTGAGCTCGACTGAACCAACGCAGGTCACGTCAACTTCGCGAAAGCGGGGTCCACGCAAGCCTGCCGGAGCATGAGCGACACGCGGGGTCGATGCCCACCTGCGTGGGCGTGGCGCCCGGTCGATACTCCGGTCCGCGGCCTGACGTGACGCAGGCCGCCACCCCCAAAGCCGCGAGCTCAATCATTGCGACGTGGGCACGATTGCATTAAGAAAGAGTTGCCATCTGTTGGTGCAAGCAATCTAGCAGTGCTAGCACCTTGCGCCTGATGGCGCATGGGGGGAGTCTCGGGTTCGTCGCGAATGTCCAGCGTAGCCTTCATCTCGACCAAGGGCGGGGCGGGAAAGTCGACGGTGGCCGCTCAGTTCGCCATCGCGGCCAGCGGCAAGGGGCGCAAGCCGCTCATCCTCGATTGCGACGCGGCGCAGACCTCGATCCAGGTCTGGGCATCGGCGTTGCGCCACGAGCGGCTGCCCGTCATCCGCACCGGCAGCCAGGAGGCGATCGCCGGTCAGCTTGCCAAGGCCCGCGGCGAGGGCTTCGATCTCGTTGTCATCGACGTGCCCCCGGGCGGCGGCCAACTCGTTACCCTGGTGGCGAGCCTCGCCGAGCACATCCTGGTGCCGGTGCGCGCCACTACCTTCGATTTGCACGCCATGCGCAACACGGTCGATCTCCTGCGTGCCGCCGCCGACAACACGGAGCCCGCCGAGGTTACCTGCCGCAATGCGCTCGGCAAGGCCGCGATCGTCCTCAACGGAACGCCGGCCCGGCCGTCCGCCTCGTGGCGCAAGGACATGATGGGCGCGCTCGCCCAGTGCGGCGCCGGCGGCCTCGACGTTGTCGGCTCGCTGGCCGATCGGGCCGCCTACAGCGCATCGATCGAGAACGGGCGCGGCGTCACCGAGGAGAAGCGGGATCCCAAGGCCGTGGAGGAGATCATGGAGCTCTACCGCAACGTGGCGGGCCTCGAGCGGCGGCGCGCTGCAGCGATCCGGAAGGCCGGAGGCCGCAAGTGAGCCGTAAGCCTCCGATCCGAGCCGCCGCCCGGCGACAGGCCGCGCCTCCCCCCGCCCCGACCCAGGTCGTCCCACGATCCCCGGCGGGGCCCCCAGGCGGCCGCCTGACCAAGATGTCGGCGAAAGTGAACAATGAGGTCTCGCGCGCCAAGGGCAAGAGCGCCAAGGCAACGCCGCGGACGCGCCGCGACAAGAAGGGTCTCGTGCTCTATGTCGACCCGGGCGTCACCGTCGCGCTGCGCCGCCTGTCCCTCGACACGGGCGCCAGCGTGCAGGAGCTCGGCCTGGACGCGCTCAACCTTCTCTTCAAGCAGCATGGCGTGCCGACCTTTCCCCGGTATGGGGAGGAGGCTCTTACGGATGGTCGACGCTGAGGGAGGGGTCATGAAGCTGACGACGGCGATGCACAAGATCAATGCCGCGATCAACCGCCAGGCGCCGGCCGCGGAAGCGCCGCGACGCTCTGTGTTCGTGTCCTACGAGAGCACGGATGCGGCGACGGCCGGCGAACTCGTCGCAACCCTGGAAGCCGCCGGCTTTGCGCCCTGGTGGGCCGGAAACCTGCGCGGCGGTGAGCACGCCAGCGACGCCATTGCCAAAGCGCTCGAGGCCGCAGATGCCGTCGTCGTCCTTTGGTCCGCCACGTCGATCCGCTCGGTGTGGGTGGAGGCGGAGGCGAAGCGCGCGTTCGATGAGCGCAAGCTCGTGCCGGTGCGGTTCGGGAATATCGAGCCGCGGCAGATCCCACCGCCGTTCGGCACCTTGCACACGCTCTCTCTAAGCGACCGCGCCGGTCTGTTCCAGGCAATCGAGCGGGTCATCGCGCAGGAGCCCGAGAGCCCCCGCCGCTACGGCGCCGTTATGCGCTCGGCGAGAACGCGACGCCGGCGCTGAGGACCGCATCTGCTGTCTTCCCGGCCGGAGCGCGAAGCGTGGAGAGCCGGGACCCAGGGCCCAACTCTCCAGCGATGCTTGTGGCCCCTGGGTCCCGGATACGCGTTTCGCGCGTTCCGGGATGACAGGGGTGGAGCCCCTACCGCGCTACGGGCTCGACCAATACGTTGCCGACGGCCTGGCCACCTTCGACGAGTTCATGCGCGGCCGCAATCTCGCTCAGGGCAAACCGGCGCGCGATGCGGGGCTGCAGCATGCCCCGCTCGGCGAGGGCGACGATGGTACGCGCGCCCGCCTCGCGGATGTGGCGCGGCATGTTCATGCCCTGCACGAAGTGCAGGCGCACGCCTTTCAGCCCGAAGGCATAGTACGGCAGCACCGGCTCGCGGACGCGCGTGGAGGAGTAGGACGCGACCGTGCCGTTCTCGGCGATGACCGCGCCGTCCACGGCGACGTTGGCCCCGAAGTCGACCTCGACGATGCGTTCGACGCCCGCGCCTCCGGTGATCGCAAGGACGCGAGCGGCTACGTCCTCGCGCGTGTAGTCGATCACATGATCGGCGCCCGCGGCCTTGGCAATGGCAGCCTTCTCCGGGGAGCTGACCGTGGCGATGACCTTCGCGCCGCTCCACCGCGCCAGCTCCACGGCGATGACGCCGACGGCCCCGGCGCCGCCCTGCACCAGCACGGTCTGGCCGGACACCGGCCCGTCGGCGAGCGTGGCGTGATAGGCGGTGAAGGCCGGCACGCCGAGGCAGGCCCCTTGCGCGAAGGTGAGGTTGTCCGGAAGCCGCACGGCATTGGCCTCGGGGACCACCACATACTCTGCCGCCGTTCCCTCGCCCGGCCGCGCCGAGCCGGCCCGGTAGACGAACACGCGGCCCCCTTCGGCAAGGCCGCGCACGCCCGGGCCCACGGCTGCCACGATGCCCGCCCCGTCGCTGTGCGGGATGACCCGCGGCGCATACATCGCCGGTCCGAGCCATCCCGAGCGGCGCTTCGTGTCGTGCGGGTTGACGCCCGAGGCCTCGACCTTGACCAGAACCTCGCCGTGCCCTGGCTCCGGCATCGGCAGCTCGCCGACCGTCAGCACCTCGCGCGCCGGCCCCATGCGCTCGTACCAGGCTGCTTGCATCGCTCTTGCTCGGCTGGCGGTCATGCTCTCCTCGTGAATTGCGCGGCGCGGCGACCGGGCATGACTGTTTTGCCGTTGCGCCCCACCCGCGACTTTCTAAGCTGTTCCGACGACCCGTACCAGTCAGGGCTCAACAACATGGCGCGCATTGCCGTCGGCGGCTTCCATCACGAAACCAACTGCTTTGTCCGCGAGAGGACGGACTTTGCCTACTTCGCGAGCCATCGCGACCGCCCGCCCCTGGTGCGCGGCGCCGACGTGATCGAATGGCTCGGCAATACGAGCTTCGCGCTCTCCGGTTTTCTGCGCGACATGCAGGCGCAGCACCAGATCGTGCCGCTGCTGTGGACGAGCGGGGGCGCCGGCGGGCTCGTCACCGCCGACGCCTACGAGCGCATCGCCGGCGAGCTGGTCGGCCGCCTCTCCGCGGCGATGCCGGTCGATGCCGTCTATCTCGACCTGCACGGCGCCATGGTCAGTGAGCCGTTCGAGGACGGCGAGGGTGAAATGCTGCGACGCGTGCGCGCGGCCGTAGGCCCCGACGTGCCGATCGCCATCAGCCTCGACTACCATGCCAACGTGACGCCCGATATGGTGGCGGCCACCGACGGTCTCATCGGCTATCGCACCTATCCCCACGTCGACCGCCCGGAGACGGGGCAATACGCCGCTCGCGCCATGTCGCTGTTGCTGCAACGCGGCCGTCCCCGGGGGCGCGCCCTGCGCAAGCTTCCCTTCCTCATTCCTCTCAACGATCAGTGCACGCTGGTGGAGCCCTCCAAAAGCGTCGTCGCGCGTTCCGTGGTGGCCGAGGGCGACCTCGTCAACCTCTCCTATCTCGCGGGCTTTCCTCCGTCCGACCTCTACTGGTGCGGGCCGGCCGTGATCGCGCATGCCTGGAGCCAGGACGTGGCGGACCGGGCCGCGGACGGGCTCGCCCGCGAGATCGCACTGAAAGAGCCGGAGTTCGCCGTGCCGATGGTGTCTCCGGAGCAGGGTGTGCGCGAGGCCATGGCGATCGCGCGCACTGCGCAGCGCCCCGTGGTGCTCTGCGACACGCAGGACAATCCGGGCTGCGGCTCAAGCGCAGATACCACGGGCGTCCTGGCAGCGCTGGTGCGCGAGCGCGCCGAAGGCGCCGTCGTCGGCTACCTCTGCGACGCGCAGGCCGCCGCAGTCGCGCACAAGGCCGGCGAGGGCGCCGAGATCGCTCTTGGCCTCGGCGGCCGCTCCGGCCCGGAGGGCGTCGTGCCGTTCGAGGGTACCTATCGCGTCGCCAGGCTCGGCAGCGGCAAGATGCGCACGACAGGGGCGGTCTCGGGCGGCCGCGACATCGATCTTGGGCCCATGGCGCTGCTGCAGATCGGCGGCGTCGGCATCGCCGTGACGAGCAAGCGCATGCAGGCGCTGGATCAGGCGCCCTTCCGGCACCTCGGCGTCGAGCCCGCGAAGCAGAAAATCCTGAGTCTGAAAAGCACCTGCCACTTCCGCGCGGAGTTCGAGCCGATTGCGGAGAGGGTCATCGTCGTCATCGCGCCCGGCGGCTATCTCGCCGACCCCGCGCGATATCCCTATGCACGCCTGCGCCCCGGCATCCGCCTGCGCCCGCTCGGCCCCGATTTCACGGGCGTCCCCTCTCCCCGCTGAAGAGTGGCAAGCGGGAGAGATGTGTGCGCGCTTCAAACACGGACTGCATGCCCGCGCCGGCGGGCATCCACGCCACGAGCCGCGTGGATGCCGTTGGTGGCGTGGATCACCGCCTTCGCGGTGATGACGCCCCGCTGGGATGATGCCGCTTAGACGATGGTCTCTTGCGCCTTCGGTGCCGGCCAGGCGGCCTTGCTGTGGGTGAGCCGCATCGACACGAGCGCCTCTGCCGTCTTCAGCGCGGCCATCACGGGATTGACGACCGGCACGCCGGCGCGGCGGCCCAGCTCCTCGCAGATGCCCGGCAGGAAGGCCATGCTCATGCAGCCGAGCACCAGAACGTCAGCGCCGTCCTGCTCCACCGCGACGCGGGCCGCATCCGCCGCCTTCTCGATCGCGCCGGGCTTCTGCTGCGCGAGATCCATCACGGAGAGGCCGATGCCCCGCACCGATACCAGCAGCTCGGCCAGCGCCAGCGCGCGCAGGCGCGCCGCCACCCGCCCGAAACCGCGCCCGGTCGGCGTCAGCACGGAGAGGCGCGTGCCGAGTTGCGCGCCGAGATGCAGCGAGGCGGCGCCGGGGCCAACGACGGGAATCGTCAGTATCTCGCGCAGCGCATCGAGGCCCGGATCGCTGTAGCAGCCGATGATGATGGCATTGAAGCCGCGCTCCTGCGCGCGTGAGCCCAGCCGGATCAGCTCCGGCACGACCAGCCCCGCATCATGGGCGCTCTCGATCGACGCCGGCCCCTTGGCCGTGGGCTCCGCGGCCACCTCCACGCCCGCGCCGGCATAGCCCTGCAGCACTCCCTGCCGCCGGGCCACCTCCTGCGGCCCGATGGTTTTGTCCATCGGGCTCGTCAGCTGATAGAGGATCCGCATCTCCCGCCTCCTGCGGCGCTCAGCCAAGCCGCGCCAGCGTATCGTCGACGAGGCGCGTGCAATCATCCATGGCGTCGGCGATGCGGTTGCGGTCGCGCACGAGCTGTGTTTCCAGCATCCAGCGCGCCTCGCCGTCGCCGAGCTTGGCATAGCGCGGCACGTCGAAGAGCGATGGGATCATGGAGCCCTGCGGCGTGAAGCCATAGGGGTCGTGGCCGTAGGCGCCCTTGGAGGTACTGGCGAGCGGCACCAGCGTGCGCGACAGCCGCTTCATGCAGCTGTTGAGCGCTTCGGCCGGCGCCTCGTCCTTCGTGCCGCCGGCGGCGTAGCGCTTGCGCCATTCCTGGGCTGTGGCATCCAGCCGCTCGGCGGACGCTTTGAACGCGCGCGCACGATCCGCTGCGCCGGCAAGCCCGATCCCCTCGGCGCCGGCCTTGAGCTGGTCCAGGCGCTCGATGAACTGATCGGCGACGCTCACGTACTCGAAAGGCAGCACGATCGCCGTGCACAGCTCCCAGAGATAGGCGGCGTAGGTGCGCAGGTGATCGCCCATGAAGGTGAAGTCGAGCTTGTCGATGGTGTTCTCGACGCTGTGATGCCACCAGCCGAGGTTGGCGAGCGCGGTCTTCTTCAGCTCCTCCTCCGTGAAACTGCCCTGTGCTGCGAGCATCGGCACGCCGAGGCCGAAGAAGGAGGCATCGCCGTTCTTCACCGCGCGCCGCCACGCGAAAGGGCGGCCGTTGAGGATGCGCTTCTCGATGCCCTGGTGGAAGCGCTTGAGCTCCACGTTGGATGCCGAGCTCCAGCGCGAGGTCCCCGCGCAGGCCGGCTGGTCGATCTGCAGATAGGCGACCGCATGCCTGCGCAGCCGGTCCCAGTTGCGGTCGACGAACCAGGCAGAGCCGATCATCGTGCCGGTCTCATGACCGGTCCAGAAGCCGGTGACGAGGCCGCGGCGGAGCTTGTCGCGATGCTGGCTGAAAACGCGCGCAAGCTCCAGGATGCAGGCGTTGCCGGCGGCGTTGTCGGTGGCTTGGGGACCCGGCCAGGAGTCCTGGTGGCCACCGACGACCACGAAGTCGTCGGTCCGCCCCTTGATCTCGCCGACCGTGATCTGCACGGGCCGCCAGCCGTTCTCGACGTTGGCGCGGAACCACACGCGCACGGGACCGCTTTTGAGCATCTCGCGCAGCTTGAGGCCGGCGGTGCGGGCGATGCCAATGCAGGGCAGCGTCGCCATTTCGGTTTTGTAGGTCTCCGGCGTCGGGTTGCCCCACACCGGCTTCACCGAGCCGAACGGCACGGCGGTGTTCTCGGGATGGCCCCAGTTCATCATCACGCAGCCCGTGGCCCCCATGATCGCGGAGATGCGCTGCTTCTCGTGGCGGGCGGGATGGTAGGAAAGCTCCGACAACGTGATCTTGCCTGTGGCGTCGCGCCCGTCGTACTCGCTGAAGGCACCCGAGGCCACGTCCATCAGCTCGCCCGAGATGCCATCGGGCAGCGTCGGCAGGCTGTGGCCCAGCGTGTTGGCCTCGATCGAAAGCTCGACGGGCGCCAGCACCCGCATCTCCGCCTTCTCGGGAAAGCTCACCAACCCCGGCAGCTCATGAATTTGCGCCGACACGCCGGCCTTGGTCATGGCGGCTGCACTATACTCGGCCATGCGCTTGCCGTTCGCGGAGCCGGCGAGACGGGAAGGGATCTGCGTCGTGATGTGTTCGATATGGGCCTTCGCGTTGGCGGCCGATACCGCGGCGATGACGCTCTCTTCCGACATGCCAGCTCTCCTTCCAGGGCAGTTGCCGGAGCGGGGGCGTTGCGCCACGTTCGCTGGCCGGCCGAGGGCGCTTATCTTGCGGCAAAGCACCGACCCTGTCACGGGCGAGGGGCGCAATGCAGAGGCGAGGAAATGCAACGCGTGCAAAGTGCTGCCAAGCCCATTGATCCCGTGACGCTGCAGATCGTGCGCGGGGCGCTCAGGGCCATCCAGAGCGAGATGGAGGCGGTGATCGAGCGTACGGCCATGTCGCCTTTCATTCGCGAGAAAAAGGACTTCTATGCCGCCCTCTTCGACGCGCAGGGACGCCTGATCGCCGGCTCAAACCTGCCCGTGTTCGGCGACGTCGTAGGCCCGGTCGCCGAGCACTACCCGCTCGATACCATGCGTCCCGGCGACATCTACTGGTTCAATGACTGCTATGCCTCCAGGGGCGCCGTATCGCATTCCCCCGACCAGGTGTTCCTCGCCCCAGTGTTCGCCGAGGGGCAGCTTGCCGCGTTCGCCCAGTCCTGGGCGCACTTCAACGACATCGGGGGCATGCGTCCGGGCTCGCTGTCGCCCGACTGCGTCGAAATCTTCCAGGAAGGCATCATCGTGCCGCCTGTCCGCGTGGTGCGCGAGGGTGTGGTGGCTGACGAGCTCCTGCGCATGTTCTATCGCAACTCGCGCTTTCCCGAGATGGTCAAGGGCGACACGCGCGCCTCAATGGCCGCGATCCGGCTCGGCGAGCGGCGTCTCGTCGAGCTCCTCGAGCGCTTCGGCCGTGCGGATACGCTGGCCGCCTTCGAGCGGCTTATCGCAGAGACCGAGCAGGAGCTGCGCGAGAAGCTGCGCAGCCTTGTGCCCGAAGGTCGGCACGCGTTCACCGACACCATCGACAGCGACGGCCAGGGCCACGGCCCCATCAAGCTGCGCTACAGCCTCGAGGTGACGGCCAACCGCATCGCGCTCGACACCAGCGGCAGCGACGACCAGGTTCCGGGCCCCGTCAATTTCCTCATGAGCCCGCCGGTGCCGGCCATGATCTTCGGCTCCTACCTGCTGGGTGAGGGCTCGCAGAGTATGCTCAACGCCGGCGCCGAGCGGGTGATCGACGAGCTCAACGTGCGGCCGGGTTCCATCCTGCAGCCGAACTGGCCGGCGCCGCTCGGGATGCGCGGCGTCACCATGATGCGCAACATGGCGACCTGCCTCGGCCTGCTCAACGTGGCGACCAAGGGCGGCGCCATGGCCGCCCACAGCGCCTACGTCATCTGGTATTTGCGCGGGCGCGACGACAGGGGCGAGCTGTTCCTGCTGTCGGATGGGCTGGGTGTCGGCTATGGCGCCCGTCCCACGGCCGACGGCAACGACGCCGTCTATCTCGTCGCCCAGGAGAACTTCCCCTCCGAGTTCTTGGACTCGGTCTTTCCCGTGCGCGTCACGTG
>Ga0111538_10003313_pt1 | contig 22544 bp, 23 predicted proteins | sample SoiMethybrSBSTD1_FD_79669 | JGI IMG/M metagenome (GOLD analysis project Ga0111538, IMG submission 79669) | Bulk soil microbial communities from a Populus tree surrounding site in Tennessee, USA - Soil MetaG P. TD hybrid SBSTD1 (version 2)... | ecosystem: Environmental > Terrestrial > Soil >...
CCGAGCACCGGCGTGCTCGCACCGCGCTGCGGATCGACGTTGAACGCGAAGCCGAGGCCCATCGTGTTGGAGAGCAGCTGCCCGCCCATCGCGAGCGCATCGAAGATCAGCTGCAGCGCGAACCCCGTCGCGACGCCGATGAGAATCTGATGAATCGCGACCAGCCCGCCTTGCAGCGAGAACACGGTGATCTGCGGCGGCGGAATGAGCGGCGCGACGATCAGCGTCATCGCACCCGCGAGGAACAAGCGCACACGCGGCGGCACGAACTGCGCGCCGAAGACGGGCGCGGCCATGAAGCAGGCGCCGATGCGGATGAATGGCCAGATGTACTGGGCGAGCCAGAGCTCGAGTTGGCCGGTGGTGATGTTGAGCATGGTATTCGGAGTTGGGCTAAAGCCCAACCTACAGGAGAGGTGTAGGTCGGGCTTTTAGCCCGACTCATCCAATCAACCCCGGGATGCTCTCGAAGAGCTCGCGGGTATAGCCGACGATGGTCTTCAGCATCCACGGACCGGCGACGACCAGCGTGCCGGCCATGCCGACCAGCTTCGGGATGAACGACAGCGTCATCTCGTTGATCTGCGTCGCGGCCTGAAACACGCCGACGAGCAAGCCGATGACCAGCGCCGCAAGGAGCAGTGGCATGGAGAGCAGAATCGTGATCTCCAGCGCGCGCTGGCCGATCGTCATCACCATTTCGGGCGTCATGAGTAGAAACTCGCAGCGAGCGTGCCCATCACCAGGCTCCACCCGTCGACCAATACGAACAACATCAGCTTGAACGGCAGCGAAATCAGCACCGGCGAGAGCATCATCATACCCATCGACATCAGCGCGCTTGCGACCACCAGGTCGATGATCACGAACGGAATGAAGATCAGGAAGCCGATCTGGAACGCCGACTTCAGCTCGCTGGTGGCGAATGCCGGCACCAGTATGCGCAGCGGCACGTCTTCCGGTTTGTCGAAACCTTTGCCGCCCGAGATGCGCACGAACGTCGCGATGTCGCTCTCGCGCGTCTGATCGAGCATGAAGCGCTTGAGCGGCTCGGAGCCGCGCTGGAGCGCAGTCGTCGCGTCGATCTGTTCGGCCATGTACGGCTGCACCGCATCGGAGTTGATCTTGTCGACGACCGGGCCCATCACGAACAGCGTGAGGAATAGCGACAAACCGATCAGCACCTGATTCGGCGGCGCCTGGCCCGCGCCCAGTGCCTGACGCAGGATCGCGAGCACGATCACGATGCGCGTGAACGCCGTCATCATCAGCACGATGCCCGGCAGCAGCGTCACCGCCGTCATCAGGATCAGGATCTGCAGCGTCAGCGAATACTGCTGCCCGCCGTTCGGCGCAGTCGACACCGTCACCGCAGGAATTCCGGCCGCATCAGCTATGAACGGGACGAAAATGACCAGCGCGAGCAGTGCCGCGCGAAGAAGCGGACGGCGCGTCATAGGCCGAGGCTCCGCTTCAGAATGGATTTGAAGTCCGGTCGCGGCGGGGAAGAGGAAGAGGGAGAGAGCTCTTCCCCTCCCCCGCCGCGCGGGGGAGGGTTAGGGAGGGGGCTATCCAGCACGTGCAAAGTGTTTACGCGTCCAGGTGCAACGCCGACCAGCAGCTGCTGCGCCCCGACCTGAATCAGTACTGCGCGCTCTTTCGTGCCGAGGGCGACGTCCGCAACGATCTGGATCGCACCCGCGCCGGGACGACCGAAATTCTTCATCCTGCGCACGGCCCAGGCGGCAGCGAACACTGCTGCGAGCACAAGCATCAGCGAGAGCGTGACTTGAACAAGACCGCCGGCGGCGCTGGTGGCACCGGCCATGGCGGCTTCGGGAGCTGCAAACGGCTGCTCAGCCGCGAACGCGAATGACGGAAGCAAAGCAATCAAAATGACTGTAGGTTGGGCTTTCGCCCAACAATCCCGGAGTCGGGCTGAAGCCCGACCCACAGCACTAGTCAACACTCGGCTCATCGAAGTTTCTTGATGCGCTCGGCCGGCGAGATCACGTCGGTGAGACGGATGCCGAACTTCTCGTTGACCACGACCACTTCGCCGTGCGCGACCAGCGTGCCGTTGACGAACACATCGAGCGGCTCGCCCGCGGCGCGATCGAGCTCGACGACCGAGCCCTGGTTCAGCTGCAGCAGGTTGCGGATCGGGATCCGGGTGCGGCCGACTTCCATCGACAGCGTGACCGGCACGTCGAGAATGACTTCGAGGTTGACGTCGCGCGAGCCGGCGTCCGCGCCTCCATCCTGGAGGTCGTTGAACTCGGCCTTGGCGGCGGCTTGTTCGTTTGCTTTGCTCATAGAGAGAACTTCACTTGCGGGACAACATCAGGGCATCGGGAGTTTTGGATTTGCTGCGGGCGACGCGCTCTTCGATCTGCACGGCCTGCTGGCCGTGCGAAACGCCGAACGTGCCGCGGAACACGGGAACGTCTTCGGCCAGCACCGTGGCGCGGCCGCTGAAATCGCACGGCAGGATGTCGCCGGGCTGCAGGTTGATCAGCTGCTGCATCGTGATCTTGCCGCGGCCGAGCACGGTGCTCAGCTCCACTTCGGCATCTTCGATCTCTTCTCGCAGTGCGTGGCCCCAGCGCTCGTCGTGCTCGGCGCGATCGCTCGCCACGCCGGCGTGGAGCAATTCTTTGAGCGGCTCGACCATCGAGTACGGCATCGTCACGTGCACGTCTCCGCCGCCGCCGTCGAGCTCGATCTTGAAGGCCGTGACCACGACCACTTCCGTCGGGCTCACGATATTCGCGAAATGCGGGTTGATTTCGGAACTAAGGTATTCGATGTCGAGGCGCGCGACATGCGACCACGCTTCCTTGAGATCCGAGAACAGGTGCTTGAGGATCATGTGGATGATGCGGTTCTCGGTCGCGGTGAAGTCGCGGCCTTCGATCTTCGAAAAGCGGCCGTTGCCGCCGAAGAAATTGTCGACCGCCGCGAACACGAGCTTCGGATCGAGCACGATCAAGCCGGTGCCACGCAGCGGCAGGATCTTCACCATGTTCATGTTGGTCGGCATCGCCAGCGACTGCACGTAGTCGCCGAACTTCACCATCTGGATCGGCATCACCGTGATCTCAGGCGTCCGGCGCAGCATGGAGAACAGACTGGTGCGGAACAGGCGCGCGAAGCGATCGTTGATCATCTCGAGCGTCGGCATGCGGCCGCGCACGATACGCACCTGGTTCGCGAAGTCGAACGAACGCACTTCGCCGGGCGCGGGCGCGTCTGCTCCCTCCGTGGCAACAGTGCCCTTGTCGACGCCGTGCAGCAGTGCGTCGATTTCGTCCTGATTGAGTACGTCGTTCGCCATGACTACTGCATCACAAAGCTTGTGAAGTAGATGTCCTCGACCTTCTTCGCTTCCCCACCCTCTTCGTCGACCACCTTCGCGATGATCTCCAGCGCCTTCTTGCGCAGCTCTTCCTTACCTTCCATCGTCGAAATCGCGTCGTAGGTCTGCGAGCCGAGCAGCAACAGCATGTTGTTGCGGATCTTCGGCTCGTTCTGCTTGATCAGCTCCTCGGTGTGCGCGTCACGCGTCATCGCCTCCATGCTGACCTGCAGGAAGCGCATCACGCCCTTCGCGTCGAAGTTGACGACGAACGGCGGCTCGTACTTGACGTAAAGCGCAGGCAGCTTCGGCTCGGCGGCCTTACCTTTCTTGTCCTTCTTGCCCTTCGCCTTCTTCGTGTCCTTCGCGTCGGCTTCGTGCTCTTCGCCGCTGTCCGCAGTCGCTTCTTCGTCAGCGGCGTTCTTGTGCATGAAGAACCACGCGCCACCGCCACCCGCGCCGAGGACGAGCACGGCAGCAGCAATGATGATCAGCAGCTTGCTCTTGCCGCCTTTCGCGGGAGCAGCAGCAGCTTTCTCTCCCTCTTTCGCGGCAGCTTCGGGCGCTGCGGCAGGTGCATCCGACATCGACTGATCCTCGCTGATGAACTTCGCGTGCGAGGAAGTGCAAAGTGAATGCCAGAGGGGTTAAGTCAGATGTAAGTTGTTAAGAGGGAAAGGGAAAGGGGAAAAGTGGGAGTGTGAAGTGGGACACACGAGAAATGGGGTGACGGAAAGTTGGCGGGTGAAGTGTGATGGAGGTCTCGCGGTGCAAGTGCGTTGTGCTCGCCCAACAGAGTCGAAGAACCGCGAGTTTTGTACGTCACCTGAGGGAACGCTGTGCCCAAGACTCGGTCGTAGCACCGACTCAGAGGTCCAACGTCATGGCAAGGCAGTAAAAGAAATTGAGGAAGAGATCCGCGCGCTCAACGGCGAGGAAAAAATCGAACTTCTACGTAGCCTGATCGCCGAGCTCGACGCGCCTGCAGATCACCGAGGAGATCGAGGGATGTTGGCATTGGCAAAATCCATTCTGGCTCAGGCACTCAAGCTGTCGGCCAACGACCGTGCTGCGCTGGTGGAGAATCTGATCCTGAGCCTCGACAAGCCCGACTCGTCGCTTGATGCCGCGTGGCTCAAGGAAGCAGAGGATCGGTTAGCTGCGTATCGCTCCGGCGAGCTCGCGGCCGTAGATGCCGACGAAGTCTTCAAAGAGCTAGCAAGCGGACTTGAAGACCGGTGTCTACCTCAGCGGGGCGTGAGCTTCATCAGCCAGCCGCCACCTCGCCTCTTTCCTTCCAGCAGCCAGATGGCGCCGTCCGGACCTTGCTCAACCTCCCGGATCTCCCGCTGCATATCGAATCGCTCCGCTTCACGCGCCGTGACACCGTTGAACTCAATACGTACGAGCGACTGCGACGACAGGCCGCCGATGAAACCATTGCCTTTCCACTGCGGAAACACATCGCCGTCGTAGATGATGAAGCCGGCGGGCGAGATCACCGGATTCCAGCTGATGACCGGCGCCCGAAACTCCGGCCGGCTGTCATGGTCGGGAATCGGCTTGCCGCCGTAATGATCGCCATTCGATACGATCGGGTAACCGTAGTTGGCGCCTTTCTCGATGCGGTTGAGCTCATCGCCGCCCTGTGGCCCCATCTCGTGCGCCCAGAGCTGCCCCTGCGCATCGAATGCCAGTCCGAGGATATTGCGGTGACCGAGGGTCCAGACCTGTGCGCCGACTCCGCCACGGTTCGTGAAGGGATTGTCGGTCGGCACGGTGCCGTCATCGTTCAGGCGCACGATCTTGCCCAGGTTCGTGCTCATGTCCTGTGCAGGATCGAACTTCTGGCGCTCGCTGGAGCTGATCCACAACATGCCGTCGCGGTCGAAGGCGATGCGATGGCCGAAGTGACCGCTACCGCTCGTCTTGGGAGTCTGCCGCCAGATGACCGCCAGATCCTGCAGAGCGCCGGCCCCGCTGCTATCCAGCACTAACCGCGCGCGTGCCACTGCGGCGCCGGTGCCGCCGTCACCGGCTTCGGCGTAACTGAGATACACGAGATGGTTCTGGGCGAAATCCGGATGCAGGACCACATCGCCCAGTCCACCTTGTCCCGCATCGACCACCGCGGGCACGCCGCTGATCGCTCCTGTGCTGTTGCGCTTCGGGTCATACAGTTGCAAAGCGCCACCCTTCTCCGTCACCAGCAAGCGGCCATCCGGCAGGAAGGTCATCGCCCACGGTTCGTCGAACTTTTTCAGCTCGGTCACCTTGAACGGAGCAGCGACGCAAGCAGACGCGAGCATCGCGAGGATGCATGCAGCAGAGAGATGCTTCAGCACGATCATGATTGCTCCTCGTCAGACAAACCCACGCGTTTCTTTGATCAACGCATATGCAATGCTGATCTCGCGACTTCGTTCCTCGGCCATCTGGCGCATGCTCTCGGGCAGGCCCCTGCCTGCCAGCTTGTCCGGATGGTTCTGACTCATCAGGCGCCGGTAAGCCTTTTTGATCTCGGCATCGGTCGCCGATGAACTGAGCCCGAGGGCGGTGTAGGCGTCCTCGAGTTTGTGCTGTGGCGAAGGTCGGGGTGCGCCCGTTCGCAACAACGCTTCGAGCTGCGCGACATCCGCTTCGCTCAGGCCGAGCCCGCGCGCCACGCGAACCAACACTTGGTGCTCGGCCGGGTGAACGCTGCCGTCAGCCGTCACCGCCGCGCATTGAATCTGAAGGAACATCACCAGGATCGACCGCTGGCCGCGCGACACGCCCGCGAACTTGCTCACCTCGGCATCCAGATCGAAACCGGGTGCTTTGCCCCTGCTGAAAGCGGCCATCGCCGCTTGCCGCTGTTCGCTCGAAAGATTCAGCCGAGCAAACATGCTCTCGGCCACCAGGATCTCATCGCGCGAAACCGCGCCATCCGCCTTGCACAAAGCGCCCATGACTGCGAAGGTCGAATCCAGAAATTGCGCCTGCACCAGCGCCAATCGGTTGCGCAGCACGTGCTGAAGTACCCAACTGGCGCCGTAACCGATCGCTGCTCCTATGAGAAGTCCGCGCACGCCTCCGATGAACAGACCAATCAGAGCGAACAGGACAATCACTGACATGCCGTGACCTGAAAGTGCGATGAGGGTTGGGCAGAAGCGCCTGATGCGAGTATATGCGGGGCGCGCGGGTCCAGGCAGAGCGCGAACTTCTGAAGACGTGATCGCTGTCGCTACAGCGTGCACACGGTGCCTAAGAGATCACTGAACTGTCCCCGTAACTTTGCCCCCCACTACGGTCATCAGCACAGGAATCTGTAACAGTCGTTCCTTCGAAATTTTTCGTGGATCCTCACCGAGCACCGTGAAATCGGCGTATCGGCCGATCGTCAACTTGCCGAGGTCCTCCTCCTGAAACGCCGCATATGCCGGCGCCTCACTCATAGACCATAGAGCAGTGGTGACGTCCACTGCCTGGCGCGGAAAGAAACCTTCAGTCGGCTTGCCGTCGAAACCGGTGCGCGTGACCAAGGCATTCAAGGTCGTGCGCGGATCGCCCGAATCGGAAGCCGGATAGTCCGTGCCTGAGGCGAGCACTGCGCCGGTCATCACGAGATCCGCAACCGGCATGAGCCACGCCGCACGATCTGGGCCGACCCTCTCCACGCCCCAGCGGCTGTACTCACCGATGAACACCGGCTGCATGGATGCGATTACGCCGAGCGTATGGAACCGTTGCAGGTCCTGCGGCGAGATCATCGACGCATGCTCGACTCGGTAGCGGTCCGCTGCGCTGACATGGTTGCGCTCGATAGCATCCAGCATGCGTTTGACGGCGAGGTCACCGATCGCGTGCGCGTTAACCTGGAATCCCTTCTGCTTTGCGCGTGCTATGAACCGATCGAGGTCTGAGTCCTGCATCTGCCGCAAGCCTGATGTCTGAGGTGCATCGGCGTACGGCGCCGATAGCTCCGCACCGCGCGACCCCAGCGCGCCGTCGACGTAGATCTTGAAACTGCGAATAGTGAGGCGCCCATCTCCATCGCCAATCTCGGGGCCATTCTTGAGGTAGTGCTCGATGGCCGCATCGCCAGACGCCATCGAATAGACGCGAATCGGCAATTCGCCGTTTTTGAGCAGACGCTTGAGTATGGCGATATCTTCCAGCTCCGTGCCGGCGTCGTGAACGCCGGTCAGTCCCCAACGCACGTATTGCTGAAGCGCGACACGAATGCGTCGCTCGCGCGCCGCCTCCGTGTTAGTGTTGGGCATCACTGCAGTGACGAGCTTCTGGGCCTCCTCGAGCAGCAGCCCCGTAGGGTGACCCTCGGCATCGCGCACGATGCGCCCGCCCGGCGGGTCTGGCGTTTCGCTCGCAATGCCCGCCCGCTCGAGTGCAAGCGAGTTGACCCACACCGAATGCTCGGCAATCCCCGAGAGCACTACGGGGTGCTGCGCAGTTGCCGGATCGAGGTCCGCGGCGGTGGGATCCTGCCGTGTGGCGAAGTAACCCTCATCCCAGCCGCGGCCAATGATCCATTCGCCGGCCGGCGTTTTCTGCGCGACCACGGCCACCGCCTTGGCTATCGCTTCCTTGCTCATCCTCTCAACGTTCAGGGTCTCCAACGTGCTGCCCAGGCCTGAGATGTGGACGTGCGCGTCGACCCAGCCGGGGACGGCAATGCCAGGCACCTCGATACGCTGAGTCTTTTCACCACTGAGGGCCAGCATTGCGACGCGCGTACCGACGCCAACAATTCGGCCGTTCGCGACTGCAACGGCCTCTACTTCCGGCTGTGCCGCATCGAGAGTCACGAAGCGGCCGATGAACACGGTATCGGGCGGCGCGTGCGGCCGCTGACAGCCCAACAGCATGCCGAGCAAGAGAACGAGCGATGTGCGGAACGCAGTCATGCCAACTTCGCGTCGGGCTCTTTTGATTGGAGTGGCCGCGAGAATAGTCCACTTCTCAGCATCCCGCCCAACAGAGTCGAAGAACCGCGAGTTTTGTACGTCACCTGAGGAAACGCCGTGCCCTACCCTTCCGTGAATGGTTGCAACGTGCGCGTGAGGGATTTGGACGGTGAACCATGGCAAACGTTAGCGATCGTCGAAGCGTAGGGATAGACTTGGCCGTGACAGCGACAGAGAGGTCCGACGTCATGGCGAAGGCAGTGAAGGAGATCGAGGAGGACATCCGTGCTCTCAGCGGCGAGGAGAAAATCGAACTCCTCCGCAGCTTGATTGCCGAGCTGGACGCACCCGCCGACCCAAACGTAGAGCGCGCCTGGCTGGAGACCTCACAGCGCCGATATCGCGAGCTCGTTGAGGGCAAGGTCAAGGGCGTTCCCGGTCCACTCGTCTTTCAGAGACTACGCAGCCGCCTTGGCCGATGAAGTACCAGTTCCATCCGGAAGCGGAGCTCGAACTCTACGAAGCAGCTTCGGCGATGAAGTAGAACGCGTCGTCAGCCCATCCCGAGATGGGAGCGCGGATCGACGAGCAACTGCGACACTTCGTTCTCGCAAGGTTCCCATTCTCAGTCGTGTATGCGATAGCCGGTGACCTCGTCTACATCGTGGCGATCGCACACGGGAGCCGCGAGCCCGGATACTGGAAGCACAGACGAAGCCACCGCTGACATTTCAGCTGAACCTTCATGCAATTGAGTCGCGCAACCTTCCCGCGCGAGCACACGTCCCAACGAGGCCCTTCCGTCCTGGCTCGGTCAGGATGATGGACTGTGCATCAGGAGAATTCATGAAGACGACCACGTCCGTACGGTCGCGGCGATAGGAGTGATATGGGCCGCGAGAGCATTGGCGGCGGATGACCCAACGTTGAATCAGCATCGACCGCAGGAGGAAAGTATTGTCGCTGCGCCTGTGCCGTATCGTGAGGAGCTTGTGACGTTCAGCAATCCCGCGGCAGTCGGGGTTCAGCATCGACGAAGCGGTCATCATCGGCCCACATGTAGCCGGCTTGGGGATTGAGGTACCACTTGCCGTTCGTCGGCCGCCTGCGTGGTCATTGCTGCGAGGAGCAGCACGCCGAACACCATCCAACGCGTTGCCATAGTTCCTCCTTGCCCGCCCTCCGGGACGGGAGCAACGTAGTGCCGATGCGTAGCTCTGTGTATACGGGCAAGAGGCAACGAGCGCGAGGTCTGCTCATTCAGCTGGCGCTCGTGACTCTCATGATCGCGTCTTTCATCTGGATCTTCCGGCATGCGTTTCGCGGATCCACGGCCACATTCGCCGTGCTGCTCATCGCCGCTCTCATCTGGAGCCACCGCGAGCGCGGCGACTCCTTGCGCGATCTCGGCTTTCGCCTTGACACTGCACCGCGTACCGCCTTGCTGTTCGCACCGGTCGCACTCGTCGTCGTATCAGTAGCGCTCGCAGCCGGCGCTTCGATGGGGACTCTGCGATTTCCTCCGTTCGACTACTCGCTCCATCAGCTTGCAGACCTGATTCCCCTTGGCATCGCGCAGCAGTACGTGTTGCTCGCTTTTTACTATCGTGGCATTGCGAGCATCGTGCACACGCCCGGCCGCGCTGCGTTGCTCACGGCGCTCGTGTTCTCAGCTCTTCATGTTCCCAACGCCTTTCTCATGGTGGTTACCTTCTTCGGGGGACTAATCGCTGCAGCGATCTATCGACGCTCGCCGAATCTCTGGGTAAACGGCATCACGCACGGACTGATCGTATTTACGCTGGGCTATACCGTGCCGCTCACAGTGACGCACAACCTGCGCGTCGGGCCAGGTTATTGGAGTTGGCCATCGTGAGCGCGCGATGCTGCACGCAAAGGCGAAACCGCCTGTCCGGCAACAAATCACTCTCACCGGACACCTCGCCCTACATTCAGCGCGCCGGCGATGGTGCAGTATGAATGCACTTCGTAGCGGAGATGACGTTATGGGCATATTAGACATGCTGGGTGGTCCGACGCGGCGCGGCGGCGGGATGTCGCCGATCATGGTGGGGCTGATGGGTTTGCTTGCGTATCGAACCCTCAAAGGAAAGGGGCGACTTGCAGACATGCTCGGCACCGGTTCCGACGCGCCTGGCACAGGAGGTCCGCTTGCCGGTGGTGCGCTGGGCGGCGGGCTGAAAGATCTACTCGATCGATTTCGGCAAAGCGGTCAGGGAACGAAGGCCGAGAGCTGGGTTGCGAAGGGGCCCAATCAAGCGATTGCTCCTCATGAGCTCGAAACCGCATTGGGAGAAGAGCGCATTCAATGGCTGATGGAGCAGACGGGAATGCCGAAGGATCAGCTGCTCGCAGGCTTGAGTAACGAGCTGCCCGATGCAGTCGATCAGCTCACGCCCGAGGGCCGCCTGCCGACGGATGCAGAACTCACGAGCGTGAGGCCGCAGTAAGCTATTTATATGCAATCGCCGCGCTGGCCGGGCCCGCGAGGTGGATGACCTTCGTCTCGCGGAAACCGACCTGGCGGCACCATCCATCGAAATCGGCGCCGGTGAAGTCGAACGCCTCGCCGAACTCGATGAGCATGTTCAGCGACATCATGAGACCGAAGGCGTTGTCGCGCCGCGCATCGTCGATGATGTTCTCGATGGCCACAAACGCGCCGCCCGCGGGGAGCGCGTTGTACGCCGCCTTGATGAGGTGCATCTTCTTCTCGAGGTTCCAGTCGTGAAGAATCATGCCCATAGTGATCACGTCCGCGCGGGGCAGCGGATCCTTGAAGAAGTCCAGCGGTTGGGCCGAGACGCGGTCATCGAGTCCCGCTGTCTGGATCTTCCGCGCGGCGATGGCTGTTGCGCCGGGCAAGTCCGCGGAGATGCAACGCATGTGCGGATGCGCCTGCGCGACCAGCATGGAGAGCAGACCGTTGGCGCCGCCCACGTCGCACAGCGTCTTGTAGCGTGAGAAGTCGAACCGCTGCGCGAACGCCTGGAAGTTTCCCGCGGAGATCCCGGCCATCGCCTCCATGAACTGCTCGAGCCGCTCCGGCTCGCTGTACAGCTCCTCGAACATGCCCGCACGACCGTGCTTCGTTTCGTTCTGTGGCTTGCCGGTGCGGAGCGCTTCCGTCAGGTCGCCCCAGAAGCGATAGAGGCGCGCGTTGGCCATCTCCAGAAAGCCGCCCACATATTGAGGGCTGCTTCGGTCGAGGAACCGCGCCGTCTCGGCAGTATTGCGGTAGCGCGCATCGGCGCCGTCGCCGTCACGGTCGAGAAAGCGAAGCGCGACCAGCGTGTCGAACAAGTCCGGATTCGCGCGGCGGTGCAGGCCGAGCGCCCGCTCGAGCTCGGCGCCCGTCATGGCGTTGGCGCCCAACGTGGTGAACAGCCCGAGCTCCACAGCTGACAGCAGCGTCTTGGCGGGCCAGAACGCCATCCCAACTTCCATGATGCGAGCGGGGGTCAACGGTTCCGACACGATCTCCTCCTCTTGCGACAACAGCAGGCACTTATCTATATACGGCCAGCCGCCATCGCGGTGACATCAGGCAATCCACAGCTGCCGCCAGCCTTCGTGGCCGAGCCGGCGCAACGTCTCCTGGTTCGTGGCGCCAATGCGCTCGATGTGAGGAAAATTCGCTACCGCACGCGCGACGCTCGCCTCGCGCAGCAGATGGAGCATCGGATAGGGAGAGCGGTTGGTGTAGTTCTCGATGTCCTGCGCCCCAGTACCGGCGAACTGATATCGCGGATGAAAGCTCGCCACCTGCAGTTCGCCCTCGAATCCCAGCTCTGCTACCGCCGCATCGCAGGCGTCGAGAAAATCGTTGTACTCGCGAAAATCAGTCAACACCTGAGGGTGAATGAGGAGCGTCGTCTCGCACTTCAGCGGGTCTGCATCCTGCAGCGCCCGCAGCTCGTCACCCAGATCTTCGAGCAGTCCCACGCCGGAGCGTTGTGCGCTGACGCAGTAGCGCACCCGATCGTTCAGATGCGGGACTACGGCGAACGGACATAACTGAAGGCCGATAACGGCTCTTTCGAGCCACCTCCGGGTCGCTGCAATGACTTGATCCGCAGGCTCGGCGGGGTTCAAGGTGGCTGCGGATCAGCCGGAGGCTTCTTGCGCTCCGCGATCTCGCGTTGCTTCGCTTCGTTTCTCTTCTTCTGCTCTTCTTCCCGGCGCTGCTTTTGCTGCTTGTAGTTCGGTGGTCTCGGCATTGATGCTCCAGTTGAGGGAGGGAACGAGGCAGGCCGCAGGGGCCCGGTGCGCAGGAGTGTAATACGCCTGCGCCTTGCCCGCTGAGGGGAAATCCCTCCCCGCACGCAACCCCACGTGCGGGGAAGGACAATTCCAACCCTGGATGCGTTCGTCTACTGGAACGGCGGCGCGAGCGGTTGCCGCGGCGTTCCTCCTCCGCCCACGCTCGTCGGGCTATTGTTGTCCACCACGTGCAACAACGGGCGAATGCGCTGCAGGTCGCGCGACCAGCCCGAGTCCTGGTTATGCCCCACTCGTGCGTTCATGCTCAAGCCGTAGTCCGCGAAGAACTCGTCCGGCTTGGAGCCGTGATAACCGTCTTCAGCGGATATGGAGAAGGCAGCGCCGCCGGTGGTGTCGACGTCGTACGCACCGTAGTTCTGCAGCGTCCACGCGATCTGCCGTCCGGGCTCTGTCTCCAGACCGATGTTGTTGATGTTGACGGACGGAGGAATCGCCAGGAGCGCTCCCATCTTCACATTCGGATTGTTGTGGATCGCCCCGTAGGTCGTGGTAGCGCTGCTGTCCGCGGTGTATGCGGGCCAGCGGAAGCAGTCGGCTACGACCGTGCAATTGTTGAGCTCCATTCCCGAAAACAGGTTGATCTTCAATACGTGGTGCGGACCCGAGCCACCGGGACGCATCTCGCCCAGCCGAATCGCCCCGCCGAGCGTGCCGAGCCTGGAGCCGCCATGCGCGCCATTGCGTCCATCGCCACTGATGATGTCAGCGTCCACCCCGCCGTCGAAGATGCGGGCGATGCTGGTGGACGAAGCGCCGGCTGAGCACCGCGTCCAAGGCTGGGTCTGCACCAGCGTATGGCCATCGGGCATCAGGAAGGCAGCGCCGTTATTCTTGCGGCTGTTAGCTAAAGTGTAGTTCGTCGGGATCGGCACACTGACGGGCAGGTGAGTGGCCGGAGGCGCCGGCGGTGTCGCGATGCATCGATCCGCACCCTGCTGCCAGCCTGCGCTGCTGTACTCGATCGCGGTCAGCGGTGCCGTCGGCACCAGCACGATGCGCTCCTCGTCGATCTGCGGCATCGGCGTCCAGCCAATGTCGACGTCGTCATTGGGATTGTCGGGAGCGGCCGGGAGATTCGCTGGCACATACACTGCGCCGCTGCCGATCGGTGTGTTCCAGATGCTGCTCGAGATGAACGGCCACCAGAACGGATTGCGACCGATCGTCCACGTCTGATTGGCGGTCGTCGGGTTGGTGCATAGCCTCAGCTTGACAGCCGGGCCGTTGCCTGTTCCCGAGCCATCCACGTCGAGGCAGCGTCCGCCGCTCACCTGCACAAATTTGAATTCATTGGCGGCGCCGGCGACTTGCTTCACCCACAGCTGCTTGATGTCTGCCACGTTGCAGGTCGTCTGCTGGACCAGTGCGCCTTCGTTGCCGGTCGGAGCCCAGAGGCACTTGCCGCTGTGCTGGGCGATGATCTGGAGTCGTCCGTTACCGATGTTCTGGATCGTCCAGCTCTGATTCGTGGCGCCGGTGCACTCCCACTGTTCCGCGAGTGCGCCGTCTTGCGTTGCACCGGGCCCGCCGGTGATGTCGAGGCACTTGCCTGAATGCTTCGCGACTATCGGCAGCGGCGCAGCGTTCGCGTCGCTCGTTGCAAATCCTGCCGCGATGCTGAGCGCAGCACACGCGCAGAGCCCCTGTATCGAATACATGAACCGTCTCATGGATATCCCTCCGTGTATGCGATCCGCGGATGTACTGGATGCGGACCGTGGATGCCAAAGTGAGCGTCGTGCTCACCGGTTCCGTATATCTCGCGCGCTGGCGAGGCCTACAAGAGTTGGAGGAGAACTCCGACTGGCGCGCGCATCAGTGTGTAACTTAGTGCGACTTCAAATGTAGCTGAGCCACCAGTCGTGTCTGCGGGCCTTGACCGCTGCGACCCATCGGCAAAGCGGATACAAGATGACGACAACCGCGATCCAGATCACATACACGCTCAACAAGCCGACACCGTAGCCTTTTGGAAAAAAGCGATAGGAGGTCAAGAACTGCTGCGCTTCAAAGCCCTGCGCGACGCCAACGAGGATGGCTGCGACATGAATGAGATAGAGATGCGAGATGTAGAACGCCAGCGGCGCGCGTCCGAGCGTGACCAGTGCATCCCTGATCGGACCGTGCAGGCGTTCGGCAAACGCACAGGCGATCGCCGCGGGACCCAGCGTCATCAGGAGATAGAGAAGACTCGGCGGGTATTTTGTCGTAGCGAGAAAGGACATGATCGAGGCTGCAATCCTGCTCGGATCGACCTGCCACGGGTGCGGATCACCGTACACATTCAGAGCACGGATCAGAATGAACGCGATCACCAGACTCATACCGATGCGCAGTAACCATCGTTCCCGCTGTTTCGCCGGCAACTCAAAAAGAGCTGCAGCACCGAAGCCGAGGAACATGACACCGATCCAGGGCAACAACGGATAGTTGAAGTAAATCGCGAACGGACCGACGTCGTAGAACTGTCGCGAATGGAGTGCCGCCCACACAGGGGCGGTGCTTGCGCTGGTCATCGCTGCCGGCCAGATCGCATCCAGAAGATTGTGGCCGAGCAAGATCGCCACACCGATGGCGAGACACGCGCGCCGACCCAGAAACTGCGCACCCGCCAGGATCACCATGCTGGCACCGATCGCCCAGAGCACCTGCAGGTTTACGTAGGTTCGTCCGCCGAACCCGTCGACGCCCGTCGGGGAGAACGACGAGGCTGTGGAGATAACGAGGACTTCCAGGACGAGCAGCCACAAGCCTCGCGTCAACAGAAATGACCCCAGCTCCGCGGGATTCCTGCGGCGTGCCATCAGTCCTGCGCTGGTCCCGGCGAGGAATACGAATGTCGGGGCGCAGAAGTGAGTGATCCATCGAGTGGCAAACAGCAGTGGGCCCGTTGCTGGATCCATCGTTGGATCCTGCGCGGCGGCAGTCATGACGAGGTCACGAACGTGATCGAGAGCCATCACCACGATCACGAATCCCCGCAGGAGATCGAGCGATGACATTCGGTACGCCCGCTGATCGGATACCGGCGCGGCCGTCGTTTCAGCGGTGCGTATCGACGTGCTAGCTACCGTCGATTGGATCGAACTCATGGTGGGCCTCACACAAGGCAAATCCTGGAGGCATTGAGGCCCCTACCATGGGATCGGATTAGCCGGCCCAATCACGACACGTAATCATGTAGCTGGTACATTCTCGGACAGGGATCCGGCCAGTCGCCGCAACAACGAAGAGTCGACATGCAAGTCACCGAACAGGATCTTCGCGAGCGCTATGCGAGCATGGAAACCGAGCAGCTGCTCGAGCTGCAGGCTCAAGGCAATCTGACCGAGACCGCCGCCAGAGTTCTGGAGCAGGAGCTCGCCGAGCGATCGGTTTCGCCTCAAGACCGGGCAGCGCTGCTTTCTGAGCTCAAGCAGCAGACGGCCGGGCAAGACGAGCTGCTTGCGTCGCTCGCATCTCCTCCGCAACGCTTCGTTGCTCAGTTCATCGACTCAATCGTGACGCTGATCATTTTCATCCTGGCCGTGCTGCTCTGGCCTGCAATCAGACCTCTGGGCATCGCGGGCTTCATCCTTGCCGCAGCCTATCTCCTGCTCGCCGACGGGTTGCCCAACGGTCAAAGCATCGGCAAGCGCGTGCTCCACATTGCCGTGATCGACCAGCGCACTCGCAAGCCTTGCACGTACCTTCAATCGTTCGCGCGCAATTTCCTGCTGGCCTTGCTGGGAATCGTCGATTGGATCTTCATCTTCGGTCGCAAGCATCAGCGATTGGGCGACATGGCGGCCAACACGATCGTCGCGCGTCTAAAGGATCCGGTGGCGGCAGCTGTCAGCTCGTAGCGCTCTCACTCGAACAGGCTCACGATGCTCTGGTACTTTTCGATGTACCACCGGTTCTCGTTGTTGTATTTCGGGATCGCCACCGGTCGGACATCGGTACCTTCCGCTTTCCACACACACGGACAAGTCACCGAAGATCCTGCGGGCTGCACTCCCGGGCGGCTCAGTTCGCCGAGATCGACCTTCATTCGAGCCAGGACACGATAGAGCTTCGTGACGTTTCGGGGTCCGCCGTTGTACGCCGCGACCGGAAAGATGCCCAGCACAGTCGGGTTGGCCAGGTACGCGAGGCGAATGTCCTCACGCATTGCCGCCAGCTCGAGATCCAGCAGGCAGACCGCCGCTTTCATGGCGTTCAGCAGGTTCGTCGCGCCCCTCTCGAAGTTCGGGTCGAGGCTTGCGGCTGGGCAGCGTCTCACCACTAGGGCGTAGGTCCCTTTTCCCTTGCGGTTGGTGAATTGCATCGGCCCTATCGCATTCGCGCTCGAGACGCTGTACCGATAGGCCTCCTCCTGCTTGAGCCCGTACTGGCTCAGTACCTCGTCGAAGGCGAGCGCTTGTTTCTCGGAGTAGTCCTTGTCATCGGTCTGCTCGATGACCGCAAGCGTGGTCACGACCTGGAGAGGAATGGAATCGGCGAGCAGCTCGCCGGGAAAGGCCGCACTCGGCACCTGCGCGAGACGCAGCTCCTCAATCGCTTTGCGCGCAGTGCTGACCAAAAAATCCTTTCCGCTGCTGACGAAACCCGGGTCGAAGGTGTCTTCGGTGAAGGGCAGATAGACGATCGGTTTCGCGGTCTGGACGACTGCGCGCCACTGCCTGCGCTTGAGAAGGTTGTTGTCGAACACCGGGAATTTGCGTCCGTAGACCTTCAAGGGATTCCCGTCCTGGGAAAAGGAGAACATCAGCCGCTCGGCTCCGGTGCCCTTCACATGCCGCGCCTCGATACCGGGCGTGAGGGTGCGAAAGGGCAAGGGCTTCCGACCGGGTTTCCACCTGATCGGCGGGCGCGGGAGCTCGATCTGGGCAACAGACCATTCCTGCGTCGCCTCGCTCCAGAGTGCGAAGGCCACAGGACGACCGCGGAGAACCTGATTCCTTCCCTTCCCAGTGAAGACGTACTGTAGCTCGACGTCATGCAGCAGCGTCTGAGCCTCGGCGACGAGATCGTGGATCAACTGGTGACGAGTGGCTTTGACGATGACCTCCTCGGTAGGCTCAGTGGGCTGCTCCGACTCGGCGACGGGAAGGGGAACCTCGCCTTCTTCCTGCTTCGAACTTTCGTCCGCGGGGGGAGCCGCTTCTTCGATCGCCGCTGCCACCTCGGCCGGAGGGGCTGCGTCGGTCACGGTCGGCTCATTTTCTTCATCAGTGGTGTCACCTGTCGTCACACATCCGGCACAGATCAGGAATACCAGCATCAGGGTCAGCGCAGTCTTTTTCATCATGCTTATCTTCTCTGTGACCTTTCGGTACGGCAAGCACTAGATTGACCGGTACACGTAGTAGACTGACGCGCGCATAAGGTCCGACGGTGAAGCGGCCAACGCTGGAGGTCTCATGAGCGGTACGACCAACGGCGGACGTGAGCGCGGTTACGAAGCCCTGCGCGAGTCTGAGGAGCTGCATCGCGCCACGCTGAGCAGCATCTCGGACGCGGTATTCGTCACCGACGACGACGGTGTGTTCACGTACATCTGCCCGAATGTCGATGTGATCTTCGGCTATGTGCCGGACGAGGTCCAGGCGACTGGACGGCTCTCGAGATTTCTGGGCGACAACCTTTTCGATAACGCCGTGCTGGCCGCGCAGGGAGAGATACGCAACGTCGAGCGCGAAATCATCTCGAAGCGTGGAGAACGTCGCACCCTCCTGATTCAATTCAAGCGAGTGTCGATCAGAAATGGGACGGTGCTGTGTACGTGCCGCGATATCACTGAGCTCAAGCAGGCCGAAAGAGACTTGGCAGCGATCAGGCTCGAACTTGCGCATGCCGCCAGGCTCGCCCTCGTGGGCGAGCTGAGCGCTTCGATCATGCACGAGATCCGCCAGCCGCTGGCGGCCATGCTCGCGAACGCCGCGGCGGGTCGGCGGCTCGCGCAGGACTCTGAAAGTCGCGAAATGTTCGAGGAGATCGAGCATTCCGGAATCAGGATGGCCGACATCATCGAGCACCTGCGAACGCTGGTGCGCAAGCGACCGCTCGCGCTGCAGTCGCTCGACGTGAATCAGGTTGCGCAGGATGTGCTGCGCCTCGTCGCTGCCGACGCCCAACGGCGCAGCGCGACCCTGGTGGCCGAGTTGAGTCCTGCGCTACCTTCGATCCACGCCGACCGTGTGTGCTTGCAGCAGGTGCTGCTCAACCTGGTGGTCAACGCGCTCGATGCAGTGGCAGAGGCCGCTGCAGCGGAGCGGCGGGTCATCGTGCGAACGAGCAGCGCGGCGGATTGCGTGGAAATCTCGGTCAGCGACACCGGCAACGGAATACCGGCCGATGTGCTGCCGAAACTCTTCGAGACATTCTTCACGACAAAGAAGGACGGCATCGGTTTAGGCCTCGCCATTTCACGCTCGATCGTTGAGGCTCACGCTGGACGTATCTGGGTGCAGGATCACCACGAAGGTGGCGCGACGTTTCGACTGTCGCTGCCAACCCGACCGGGATGATTGGATCGATATGGACCGGAGCGCGATTCGCTTTCGGTACGCTGCTCCTGGCCGTGAACACGATCGCGCACGTGCCGCTCGTGATGATTGCGGCCCTGATGAAGGTGCTCATGCCCTGGCGTTCTGCGCGCCGCTTCTGGAACGCGGTCCTGATGGCGATCGCCGCGAGCTGGATCGGCTGCAACACCACCTTGCTCGATACTTTCACACGCTTGCGCATCACGACGTCGATCGACGCGAACCTGGATCCACAAGGTCATTACCTGGTGCTCGCGAACCATCAGAGCTGGGTCGACATTCCCGTGCTCCAGGCGATCTTCAACCGCCGCATTCCGCTGCTACGCTTCTTCCTCAAGAGCCAGTTGTTCTGGGTGCCTCTGCTCGGACTCGCGTGGTGGGCACTCGACTTCCCGTTCATGAAGCGCTACTCGCGCGAGCAGCTGGAGCGCCGGCCCGAGCTCGCAGGCCGTGACATCGATGCGACCCGACGCGCCTGCGCGAAGTTTCGCGACCTGCCCGTCTCGATCATGAACTTCGTCGAGGGCACCCGCTTCACGCCCGAAAAGCATGCGAAACAGGCTTCGCCCTTCGCACGTCTGCTCAAACCCAAGGCCGGCGGGATCGCGTTCGTGCTCGATGCCATGGGCGAGGCGCTGCACTCCATCCTGGACATCACGATCGTCTATCCGAACGGCCGCCCATCGATGACGGACCTGTTCGCCGATCGGATCGGCGAAGTGCGTGTCGAGGTGCAGCAGTATCCGATTCCCGCGGAGCTACGCGCGGGGGACTATCAGAACGACCCGGCGTTTCGCGAGCGCGTACAGGCGTGGATTAACTTGCTGTGGGCGAGCAAGGACCGCACGATTGAGGCACTGCTGGCGTCGTCTCGATGAACTGACTTTCGGAGATCCACCTTCTTCGACATGGCTGACAAGGATCCGCAAACGTACGTGCTGTAGCCGGCCCGCGCGGCTCAATGTCCAGCCGAAGGAATAACGCTTTGGACACTCCGCTGCTGTGGCACATCCCGCTCTCACACTTCAGTGAGAAGGTCCGCTGGACGCTCGATTACAAGAGCATCCCGCACCGTCGTCAGGTACTCGGCGCCGACTACCTGGTGCGTGCCTGGCGCGCAACCGGTCACGGCACGTTGCCGATTCTGTTTCTGCACGGCCGTGCAGTTGGCGATTCGACGCACATCATCGCAGCGATTGAACGGCTCCATCCCGAGCCTCCGCTGTATCCCCATGATGAGGTTGCGCGCCAGCGCGCGCTGGCGCTCGAAGATTACTTCGATGAGCAACTCGGGCCAGCGCTGCGGGCGGCCACGGTCACCCCGCTCTTCCGCAGCGATCCGGACGTTGCGCTGCGCTTGTTGACGACCGGCATGCCCCCAAAGGCTTACGAGACGCTACGACCGCTGAGGCGAATTTTCCCGACCTTCTATCGCTTCCGTCACAACATCAGCGACGCGAAGCTGGAAGCCGATCGTGCCACCGTGATCGCTGCGCTCGACAGGATCGAGCGGGAGCGCGGCGGACGTGCATATCTCGTGGGAGATGCGTTTACGGTCGCAGACCTCACAGCCGCCGCAATGTTGTCGCCGCTGTTGCAACCCGCCGAGATTCAGTATCCGCATGGCGTCGAGTTGCCACAGTACCTGCGGGACTATCGCGCCGCGCTGCTCGAGCATCCGGCCACTCGGTGGGCAGCAAGCATGTACCGGCTGCATCGCGGTCGCTCCGCCGAAGTCGTACCGCCACGGATCCGCGCCTAGAAGCGGGCCCACCGCGGCCCGCTTCGCAGGAGCTGTTTCAGCAGTTGCCCGTCGCGTTGGCGCAAGCCGCGTTGAGCATGGCAGCAAACTCGGCGTTGAAGCCCGATGCACCGAGGACCCTCACGTTGGGATCGAGGAAACCGTATGACGTTACGCCCACGACGGCATTGCGCGTGAGGTTGCGCGTACCGGTCGGCGCATCGCTGGCCGGATCGCCGAAGTTCTGGATCCAGGGCCCGCCGCTCGAACCGCCGGTCATGTCGCTGCCGTACTCGAACGCGTTGTTGCCGGCAGCGGTGCTCCCCACACGGTGATCGCTCGAGTCGTCGCGCTGCATGATATTGCAGCTGTTGAAGTTGCACGGATAGCCGAGGATCGTCACGTGTGTGTTGGCGAGGTTGTTGGTGACGGCGGTGAAGCTGGCGCCAACTTTCGTCTTCACGCTGACCGGCGCGGCGCCGGCGAAGCTCTGGTCCTGAAGCACTATCAGGCCGAAGTCGCCGTTGTTGGGCAGCGCGCCCCCAGTGTTGCTCCAGGTCGCCGACACGGTGACAAATCGCGCGGCCCACGCGCCGAACGGCATCTGCGGGCTGGTCTGGGACCCGGCGGGGTTCGACAGGCCACCGTCGAACGCCGGAATGAATACCCAGTTCGTAAAGAAGCTCTTGGCCACCGGATCGAACACGCAGTGCGCGGCGGTCACGATCACGCGGTTCTTGATGATCGAGGCCGAGCACTGAAAGTCGCCCACGCCCGGCTCGGTGAAGAACAGCTTGCCTGCCGCCTTGTAGGGATTGGCAGTGTTGGCCGACCTCGGCGTGATGCGAGAGCGCGAGAAGTCGAGATTGGATGAGCCGGCAACCTGGGCGGAGATTTCGCTGTCCCGGAAAAGGACGCGCTCCTTCGCTGCCTTCCTGCGGTCGGCCGTCCAGTAGCCCGGGCCGGCCGACTGAGCGACCACGCCGGTGATTTCCATCGAAGGGAATTCGTCAGCGACGGCGATGCCCGAAACCGCGGTGCTGATCGCAGCGATGATCAGCGATGCTTTGAGTGACATGCAGTGAGTCTCCAGGGTCGATCGAGAGAAGGATTGGGGGGGGCTTGGATTGTGTCCAAGTCGATCGAGGAGAACTGTCAACTAGTTGACAGACGCGGCTGCGGCTTTGTCGTCCTGACGCGGGAGGTCCCCACGATCAACAACGCCAGGAGCGGGATGACGATCGCGTAGATGTACTGGGAGCGCGACACGCCGATACCGAACGGAAACCAGATGCCCGGCACACCGAGCGGATCGAGCAGCTCGTCACCGAATAGCGCGGCCATGACCGATGCCAACGTGACGAGCGCCAGGGGCCGGGTTGGTCCGCTGCGAGCAATGCGTGCGCCTGTCAAGACAAACAGCGCGATGGACCCCAGTCGGCTGCCGCTTGTCACACTCTCCGAGTGGATCGCGGCGCCAATAGCTGCGATGACCGCCAGCAGTACCGCCGACACATCGATACCTCGCCACGGAGGCAGGCACCATCGGTTCCAGGCCAGCGTCCAGGCGGCCACCGTTGGCACCCACATCACCTTCGCCAGCCACGAATAGGTACGCAGATCCTGCAGATCTGTCCACGCGACGATCGCATTGTTGAGGCGCCTCGCTGCCGTAAGCGCGAGCGTGATGCTGACAAGGA
>Ga0111538_10003314_pt1 | contig 22542 bp, 17 predicted proteins | sample SoiMethybrSBSTD1_FD_79669 | JGI IMG/M metagenome (GOLD analysis project Ga0111538, IMG submission 79669) | Bulk soil microbial communities from a Populus tree surrounding site in Tennessee, USA - Soil MetaG P. TD hybrid SBSTD1 (version 2)... | ecosystem: Environmental > Terrestrial > Soil >...
GGCTCGTGGTGAGCCAGCACGAGACGGCCTCGAAGGACGGCACGCGCATCCCGTACTTCCAGGTGTCGCGCAAGGACCTGGCGCTCGACGGCAAGAACCCGACGCTGCTGTACGGCTACGGCGGCTTCGAGGTCTCGCTGCTGCCCGAGTACCGCGGCAGCGTGGGTGCGGCGTGGCTCGAGAAGGGCGGCGTCTACGTGGTCGCCAACATCCGCGGCGGCGGCGAGTTCGGGCCCAAGTGGCACCAGGCCGCGCTCAAGGAGAACCGCCACAAGGCCTACGAGGACTTCATCGCGGTGGGCGAGGACCTGATCCGCCGCAAGGTCACCTCGACACCGCACCTCGGCATCCAGGGCGGCAGCAACGGCGGGCTGCTGATGGGCAACATGCTCACGCTGCGCCCGGACCTCTGGGGCGCGATCGTGTGCCAGGTGCCGCTGCTCGACATGCGGCGCTACCACACGCTGCTCGCGGGCGCGAGCTGGATGGAGGAGTACGGCAATCCCGAGGATCCCAGGGAGTGGAGCTTCATCCAGGGCTTCTCGCCTTATCACCAGCTGAAGCCGGGCGTGAAGTACCCGCCGACGCTCTTCATGACCTCGACGCGCGACGACCGCGTGCACCCCGGCCACGCGCGCAAGATGATGGCGAGCATGAGCGCGACGGGCCAGGACGTCCTCTACTACGAGAACATCGAGGGCGGCCACGGCGGCGCGGCCAACAACCAGCAGGCGGCGCACATGGCGGCGCTCGCCTACACCTTCCTGTGGCAGCGCCTCGGGTTGCTGCAGAGCGGGCCGGCGCAGCGCAAGCAGTGAGCGCAACTCGCGACAAGCGCGTCGCCACAAACCGACTCTGAGCGAGCATGGATTCAGAGACGAAGAAAGGGACTGGGAGCGTTCTGGATGTGTTGGACTATCCCTTTGATCCCGCCGCGATCCTGAAGAAGAAGCTCTCCATCAAGAAGGAGCTGCTCAACAGTACTGCTCCCAGATTGGAGAAGAGAATCGCCGTTCTCGGCGGGTCAACCACCAATGAGATCGTCAACATCCTGGAGCTGTTCCTGCTGAAGATCGGAATCAAGCCCGCCTTCTACGAATGCGAGTACGGAAAGTACTACGAAGAGATCATGTTCGATCAGGCGGCGTTGAAGGCCTTCAAGCCCGATTTGATCTACATCCATACGACCTCGAGAGATCTGACCGCTTTCCCGAGCATCGGCGACAGGCCCGAAACGGTTTCGGACTTGAGGGCCGGGACCTTCAATCGTTATCGGAGCCTTTGGGAGACCGCGCGCGACGTCTTTCAGTGCCCGGTCATCCAGAACAATTTCGAGCTCCCTCAATATCGTCCGCTGGGTAGCCTGGATTTCTCGGCCGAGTACGGCCGAACGAACTTCATCCAGGCCTTGAATTGCGACTTCGCCGATTACGCGCGCACGCACAACTCGCTCATCATCAACGACATCTTCTATCTGTCCTCGTGTGTCGGTCTCGACAACTGGTACGACGACCGCTTCTGGTTCTCTTACAAGTACGCCATGAGGCATCAGTACATCCCGAGCCTGGCGTACGGAGTCGCCCAGCAGATCGGTGCGATGTTCGGATTCTCGAAGAAATGCCTGGTCCTCGATCTCGACAACACGCTTTGGGGCGGCATCATTGGAGAGGCCGGTCTCCGGGGCATCCAGATCGGGAAAGAGACTCCACTGGGCGAAGCCTACACGGCATTTCAGCAGCACGTGAAGGAACTCGGCCGCAGAGGCGTGATTCTGGCAGTCTGCTCCAAGAACGAAAGGGAAAACGCTCTCGAAGGGTTCACGCATCCCGACACGGTCTTGAAAGCGGAGGACTTCGCTGATTTTCGCGCCAACTGGGAGATGAAATCGGCCAACATCCTGGAGATCGCCAAGAGCGTCAATATCGGAGCCGACAGCCTGGTCTTCATCGACGATAGCCCGGCAGAGCGCGAGATCGTGCGCGCGCAGGCCTCGCAGGTCGTCGTGCCGGAGGCAGGCAGCGAGCCGCAAACGTACATGCGTGTTCTGGATCGCGGGTTGTTCTTCGAGTCGGTGGCCTTGTCAGAGGCCGATCTGCAGAGAAACCAACAGTACCTGGAGAACCGGGCGAGGGAATCAGCCGAAGCGCAGTTTCAGGACTACGACTCGTTTCTGAAGTCCTTGGAGATGCGCGCCGAGATTGCCGAATTCGAACCCGTCTACCTGGATCGAATCGCGCAGCTGATCAACAAGACCAATCAGTTCAATCTGACCACGAAGCGAAGAACGCTCACGGAAGTGGAGCAGATCGGTTCCGACCCGAGCTACATCCCGCTCTACGGCCGCCTCAAGGACAAGTTCGGGGATAACGGTTTGATTTCGATCCTGATCGGGCGTTCGGAGGGAACGGACCTTCATATCGACACCTGGCTGATGAGCTGCCGCGTGCTGAAGCGCGGCATGGAGGCCGCGATGTTGAATGCTCTCGTCGAAAGGGCGATTGCGCGAAGGGTCACCCGCATCCTTGGTGACTACATCCCTACGAGCAAGAACAAGATGGTGGCGGAGCTCTTGAGCAGTTTCGGATTCGAATTGATTTCAAAGGACGCGAGCGGGCGGACGTCGTGGGTTTACCGCATTCCGTCTCAATGGAGTCCTGTCACACATCAGATAGCGATCGCGCAATCAACGGGAGCAAGACCATGACTCAAGAGCAGATCCTGGAAAGGGTGCAGCTGATATTTCGCGAGTGCTTCGACAACGACACCCTGGTGATCGAGCGGAGCACGACGGCCAAGGACGTGGAGAACTGGGACTCCCTGAACCACGTGAATCTCCTGGCTGCGATCGAAAAAGAATTCGGTTTCGAGTTCACCTTGACCGAAATGGGCGGCCTGAAGAACGTCGGAGAGATGCTCGATCTGATTCACCAGATCCTCAGCGACAAATAGTCTCTTCCCGTGCCTTTCAACTCGTACGGCTTCATCTTCCTGTTCTTCCCGGTCGTCATCGCTGGATATTTCGCGCTACTGCACGTTGCGAACCCCCGCTGGGCGCGGCTCTGGCTGCTCGCGGCTTCCCTGGGCAGTTATGCCTGGGTCAAGCCCGAGTACACGCCACTTCTATTGCTCTCGATCGGCGTGAATTACGGCTCGTATCGCTGGTTGCTGGACGTCCGGCGAAAGGCGCCGGGCGGAGAAGGCCGGAGGACCCGTACAAAGTCGAAGGGGGAGCACCGGATCTTCCTGGCCGCGCTGGCTTTCAACGTCGCTTTCCTGGCGTTCTTCAAGTACACGAACTTTTTCATCGACAGCATGAACGCCATGACCGGGGCGGAAGTCGCCTTGCTCAGGATTGCCCTTCCGCTTGGAGTGAGCTTCTTCACCATTCAGCAGATCGTCTTTCAGTTTCACGCCTATGAAGGCTCGATCGGGCAGTGCGCCTTCCTGGATTACCTGTTGTTCGTATCCTTCTTCGGGTATCTGACGTCCGGGCCGATCGTTCACCACAAGGAGTTCGTGCCGCAGCTTAACGACGAGAAGCGGCAGCGATTCTCTCCCGAGTCGTTCTTTCCGGGGTTGTGGCTGTTCGTTATCGGCTTGTTCAAGAAAGCCTTTGTGGCCGACACCTTCGCGGTCTGGGCCAACAGCGGATTCGACCATGCCGCCGAGTTGACGCTCTTTCCAGCCTGGGCCGCAGTGCTCTGCTTTACGATGCAGCTCTACTTCGACTTCGGCGGCTATTCCGACATGGCTGTCGGCATTGGAAAGATGCTGAACCTCGAGCTGCCACGAAATTTCAACAGCCCGTTCAAGGCGACCAACCTGATCGGGTTCTGGAGCCGGTGGCACATGACGCTGACCCGGTTCATCAGCACGTATCTGTACATCCCGATCACCAGGGCGATGCCGCGGAGCACCTTTCCGTATGCAATGGTCGCGACTTTCTGCTCGATGTTCATTGCGGGCCTCTGGCATGGGGCTGCCTGGACCTTCGTGATCTTCGGCTCGATTCACGGGCTCGGACTGGTGATCAACAACGTGTCGAGACGCTTGAAGCTCAAGGTCCCTGCGGTGGCGGCCTGGGTCCTGACCATGGTGTTGGTGGTGGATGCGAACGTGTTCTTTCGAGCCAAGACGGTGGGAGATGCCCTGACGTTGCTGAAGGCCATGCACTTCGGAAACGGAGTCTCTTTCAGCCGGTACCAGTTCGCCGAAGTGGCGGGGGTGTTCGCGATAGACACCCTCATGATGGGCGCGGCGCTGCTGGCGGCGCTGGGTGCGGTGCTGCTCCTGAAGAACAGCGACCAGATGGAAAAGAGCTTCACACCGAGTCTCGGGATGGCGGTCGCCTTGCCCATCCTGTTCTGGATGTCGGTGGCGCACTTTTCCGCGACCACGAATTTCCTCTATTTCAACTTCTAGAGTGCGATCATGACGCTGTTCGCGACTCCCTATTCCTACAAGTCCTTTTCGAAGATCCTGGCGCTCACCACGCTATCGGTCCTCTTGATCGCGGTCGCGGTGATCAATCTGGTCATCGACCCATACAACGAGCACGGATGGTTCTCGAAATTCTCCTATCGAAGCAACCAGACCACGGCATTTCGCCTCTTTCAGAAACTCAGGGACAAGCCGTACACGCTTGTTTTCGGGACTTCCACTTCGGCGCCGATCGATGAGGCGTGCGTCAAAGGGGATGTCCTGAACTTCTCGTTGTCGCTTTATGGGGAACCGGAACGAATCTACTACGCGCTTCGGAGCCTGAGTCCGCAACAGGTCCGAAACATTGCGAAGATCTACTACGCGGTGGAACACAACGTCCTGCACGCCAATCCGGTCACTAATACGGATGTCGACTTCAATTCGAAGTGGGGCTTTTACTACCGCACGGTCAGGAATATCCAGAAGCCGAAGATCATCGCCTGCCTGGACTGCGTCTTCAAGAGGACGTCAGGACTGGCTGACTCCATCATCACGGATACGGGGGTGTATCGGCATCTCAGGGACCGCCCCTTCAATGCGGAGGGCTACGAAAAGCACGTGGTCTTCACGCATGAACCACAGCAGGTGGAGTACTTGAGGAAACTGGCTGAGTTCGCGCGGGATCATCAGATTGAATTCGTTGTCCTGCGCACCATGGTGTCCGCGGAATTCTTGAAGAGGGTGGACTTTTTCAGTCTCGAGCAGCATTTCGATCGAGTTCTGAGCGCTGTGCCTTCGTTCTACTCGCTGATGTGGGTCGAGAACGTCTCGGACGACCTCAAGTACTTTCGGGATCCGATTCATCCGTCGTACGCTGGCACCAGGAAGGAGATGGAGGAGCTGCTTTCGCCAAGGGCAGGCTCCTATCTCGTTTCGAAGGCGAATCTCAAAGAATACATCGCGACGCTCAAGAGCAAAGTGCGCGTCGGAGCGAGCGTGACGTCAAAGCTGTCAAGCTGATGCTCAGTGCGGTAGGAGCCGCGCTCTTGCGGCTGTGGGAAGCGTGCGTGCTTTGTTATCGGGCGCAATGGAACTCCCTGAATTGATGGGAAGTGGAGGATGACGAGCAAGAACGGTTTGTTCGACGCGGTAGGTTTGAAGTTTCATCACTGTGGTCTGGGGACTAGAAATCCGAGTGGCGTCGCAAAGCTTCTGGAGGGCCTCGGGTATACGGTCGGAGAAACCGTGTATGACGCGAACCAGAACGCTCACCTCTGCATGGCCACTGCGCCAGACGCGCCCTCGATTGAAGTCATCAGCCCGGGTGAGGGGGATAACCCTCTTGCGAAGATCCTGAATAAGTTCCAGGCCGGCGTCTATCATCTGTGTTACGAGACGGAAGACGTGGAAGGAGCGCTCGAGAAACTGAAGCAGATCGGAATTCGGGCAGTGTGTGCGGTTCCCGCGAAGAACGCGATCCTTTTCGGCGGCGATCCGGTTTCGTTCTATCACGTCGTTGATTTTGGGTTGATCGAGATCATTCATCGGCCGAAACGTTGAAGTCAAAGGAATATATGCCGGCCGATGATGTGGAACGGTTGTTCTCGGTCATTCTCGAGGTGCGGCCGGAGCACAAGCGGCACCTCGATCGCACCCTCGCCGCGATGACCGCCCGCGAGCGCGTCCATGCCAATCTCGCCGCTGATCTCGTCATGCGCATCGCCGGATCCGAGATCAGGAAGGCTTGCGAGGACTACGCCTGGGTGTGCGATCAGATGCAGAACGAGCAGCTCTACTTTGCCCGCACCGGCCGGTATCGGCTTTCCACCTTCCGGGAGGCATCGGAACAGGTCTACAGCAACGCGCCGTTCATGGAACGCTACCTGAACGCGCTCCTCATCGGCCGGATCACCTGGCTCGAGCAGCTTCAGATGCTCGGCTACTACATCGATGAGTTCGTCCCCGGAAACGTGGACGGCTACCGCCACCTGGAGGTTGGCCCCGGACACGGACTTCTCCTCTACCTGGCCAGCCGCGACCCTCGCTGCGCGGAGGTCGCGGGGATGGACGTCAGCGAATCAAGCCTTGCGGCGACCGCTCGATGCATGGAAGAGCTCGGCGCGGAGCGGCGACCGACGCTCGAGGCGCATGACATTCTTTCCGACATGCCGGGCGACTCCGGCACGTGGGACAGCATCGTGGTGAGCGAGGTCCTGGAACATCTCGAAGAACCACGCCTCGCGCTCGACCACCTCGTATCCGTGCTGCGGCCGAACGGTCGGATGTTCATCACGACGCCGGTCAACACCCCGATGCCGGACCATATCCATCTCTTCGAGGCGCCTGAGGAAGTGCTGGATCTGGTCGGCTCAGCCGGCCTGGATGTCCTGGCTCACCGCTTCTTCACCGGCGTGGGGGTGAGCGAAGAGCGAGCGCGCAAGCGGAGATTGCCCATCGCCTGTGCCGTGATCGCACGCCTGTCGCCTCGCGAGAAAGGCGGGACGCCGTGACGGGCGAGCGCAAGCAGCGCGGCGTCGAGGCGACGAACCGCGACTACATCCGCTACGAGCAGGTGGAGAAGCTCCAGACCTACCACCTCGCGGAGGCGGGCCACGTCGAGGCCTTCGACGAGGAGTACCGCGTCCGCACGCTCGACCTCAGGCACTTCCTGAAGGGCGACGCCTCCGACCGCAGCGCCTTCGCCCGCGAGCTGGGGGAGGCGCTGCGCGAGATCGGCTTCGCGATCCTGGTGGGCCACGGGGTCGATCCGGCCCTCTACGCCGAGGCCGAGGAGAAGGTCGTCGAGCTCTTCACGGGCGTGAGCCTCGAAGAGAAGCGGCACTATCGCGCGCAGCGGCACGGCTCGGTGAACCAGGTCTACTTCCCGATCAAGGAGACGAGCGACATCCACCCCGACCTCGTCGAGGGCTGGGTGTTCTGCCGCCGCGCCTTCGACCTCGGCGAGCGGGCCGACTTCCGCGTGGAGGACTTCTGGCCACGGCCGTCGCTCGAGCCTTGCTTCCGCCGCCTCTGCCTGACGCACGAGACGCTGATCCTGCCCGTGATGCAGGCGATCCTGCTCGGCCTCGGCTGCGACGCGCAGCTCTACGACCGCCGACTGACGCGCACCAACTTCGGCCAGCGGCTCAACTACTACCCGCCGCTGCGCGCCGAGGACGAAGCGTCGGGCGCCGGCCGCCTGCTCGGCCACGAGGACGTGGACCTCTTCACGTTCCTGCCGGCGCCCCGGATCGAGGGGCTGCAGCTGCTGAACCGCGCCAACATGAAGTGGATCCGCCTCGACGCGCCGGCCGGCTCCATCATCCTGAACACCGGCGACTACATGCAGCGGATCTCCAACGACGTGCTGCCGTCGACAACGCACCGCGTCAGCCCGCCGCGCGATCCGGCGCTGCGGCAGCAGGCGCGCGTCTCGTTCCCGATGGCCGTCTACGTCTGGGAGGACGAGCTGCTCGAGGTGCTGCCGGGGCTCGGGCTCGCGAAGTACCCGCCGATCAAGGCCGTCCACTTCCACACGCGGACGACCAGCAAGCTCTACGGCGACGACTACGCCGTGACCGAGGGCTAGCCCGCCGGCTGGCGAACCGTCGCGCGCGCGACGAGGCTCACCGCCAGCAGCACCGCCAGTGCCGCGGCCGTCTGAACGGGCTGCTGCCAGAGCGCGCCGGCCAGCAGCAGCACGTAGACGGACAGGAAGGCGAGCGGCACGGCGGGATAGAGCGGCACGCGGAACGGAGCCGCGGCCTGCCGCGAGCGCAGGCGGAACAGCACCAGCACCATGAAGCCGTCGGTCGCGAGCACGAGCACGATCGCGAGCGACAGCAGCCGCTCAAACGTGCCGCTCGCGGCGAGCAGCAGCGAGACGACGCCGACCAGCAGCATCGCGGGCGCGGGCGTCCCGCCGCGGTTGACGCGCGCGAGCACGGCGGGCCCGAGGCCGTCGCGCGACAGCCCGAAGAGCACGCGCGGCGTCACGAACAGGTTGCCGTTGAGGCCGGCCAGCAGCACCAGAAGCGCCAGCGCCGCGATCGCGCCGCCCGCCCGCGGCCCGACGATGGCGGTGATGACGTCGCCGGGCACGAGGGTCGAGGCGGCGAGCAAGTCGAGCGGCAGCGCGCTCAGGAAGGCCGCGTTCAGCAGCAGGTAGAGGCCGGTGGTGCCGAGGATGCCGGCGAGCAGGATCCGCGGCAGGTTGCGGTCGGGATCCTTCACTTCCTCCGCGATCTTCGCGGCGTCGGGGTAGCCGTAGTAGCTCCAGATCACGGACTGGAAGGCGACCGCCAGCGCGCCCAGGCTCGCGAGGCCGAGAGGGGCGTCCGCCAGCCGACCCGACCAGCCGGCGCCCGTGCCGAAGGCGAGCCCGCAGACCGCCACCGCCGCGAGCGCCAGCACCTTCGCGCCGGTCGCGAGGTCCTGGGTCCAGCGTCCGGCCTCGACGCCCAGCAGGTTGAGGCCGGTCAAGAGCGCGACGAGCAGCGCGCCGACGAGCGGAGCTCGCTCGGCCGGCCAGCCGACGAGCCGCGCGAGGTACTCCCCGCTCACCACCGCGATCGCGGCGATCGCCGCGCAGTAGATGCCGAGCGCCTCGGTCCAGCCGATCACGAACGCCGCGCGGCGGCCGAACGCCTCGCGCGCGAACACGTACTTGCCGCCCGCGCTCGGGTGGCGCGTGGCGAGCTCGGCGAAGACGAGCGCGCCCAAAAGCCCCACGAGTCCGCCGAGCGCCCAGGCGACGAAGGTCAGCGCGGGCCGTCCGAGCAGGCCTGCCACGACGCCCGGGGTGCGGAAGATCCCCGAGCCCACCATGATGCCGACCACCATCGCGAGCCCGTCCGTCGCGCGGAGCGAGCGGCGCAGTGCCGCACCGCCGCCGGTGCTCGCCACGCTCCTCGCGGCCTTCGGACCGCTACTCGAGCGCCAGCCGGATGGCGGCTTCGAGTGTCGCCTTGTCCTGCTGGTTCACGAGCTGCTTGACGATCGTGCCCTTCGCGTCGACGAAGAAGAAGGTGGGGAAGACGCTCACCGAGCCGTAGGCCTCCTGGACCGGCGGCGTCAGGTGCGCGAGCGTGAAGCCGATCCCCAGCTTCGCGGCGTACTCGCGGCGCTCGTCGTCGCCGTACGGCAGCTCCAGCACGCGGTCGGCGTTCAGGCCCAGGATCCGGAAGCCTTTCGCCGCGTACGCTCGGTCGAGCTCGGCGAGCAGCGGCGACGTTCGCACGCAGGGCGGGCAGTTCGTGAACCAGAAGTAGAGGAGGTACGGCTTGCCGGCGAGATCGGCCGACGTGACCGGCGTGCCGTCGTAGCTCTTCACGTCGAAAGCGGGCGCAGGGCGGCCCTCCCAGCCGGCGATCGAGCGCTCCAGCAGCTTGCCGAAGCGCGGGTGGGCCATGATCTCGTCGACGTCCACGCGCATGATCTCGCCGTTCACCGGGTTGCGCGTCAGGAAGTGCGGGACGCGCGGGTCGGACTGCATGATCCGGAGCAGCACGTCCGCCTCGCCCGGCACCCGCAGCGCGAACTGCTCCGAGATCTCCGCGAGCGTGGGCGGCTTGCCGGTCGCCTTCTGCTGCTGCGCCAGGAAGAGCGGCAGCTTGAAGAAGGTGTTGAACAGCCGGTTGAGCACCGCGCGCTCCGCGTCGCTCGTGAAGACCTGGTTGTAGAGCTCGGACACCACCACGCGCTCGCCGGGCTTGATGTGATCCCGGAGGTACTCGACGACCTTGACCTCGGCCGGCGGAGGCGGCGGCGGCGCCTGGGCGAGCGCCACGACGGGCGCGGCGAACGCGACGGCGACGAGCAGGGCACGCATCGGGCCACGGACCTCCTGGCTCGGGATTCTATCCTCGCGTGTAGGATACGGGCCGACACCCCAGGCGCCATGAAGGACATGACCAAGGGCCCGGTCGCCGGGCACGTGCTGCAGCTCGCGGGCTTCATCGCCCTCACGATGCTGTTCCAGACGCTCTACTTCCTGGCCGACCTCTACTTCGTCGGCCGGCTCGGCAAGGAGGCGGTCGCGGGCGTGTCGCTCTCGGGCAACCTCGCGTTCGTCGTGCTGGCGTTGACGCAGTCGCTCGGGGTGGGCGCGACGGCGCTCGTGGCGCAGGCCCTCGGTCGCCGGCAGCGCGAGCAGGCGGAGCTCGTCTTCAACCAGGCGTTCGTGCTGTCGGCCTTGACCGGGCTCGCCTTCGGCCTGTTCGCCTTCGCGGCGCGCCGCGCCTACTGCGGCTGGCTGGCGGCCGATGCGGCCACGGCGGAGCAGGGCATCCGGTACCTCACCTGGTTCGTGCCTGCGCTCGCGATGCAGTTCCTGCTCGTGGCGATGTCGGCCACGCTGCGCGGGATGGGCGACCTCAAGGTGCCGACGGCGATCCAGGTCGCGACGGTGATCCTCAACGTCGTGCTGGCGCCGGTCCTGATCTTCGGCTGGCTCGGCGTCCCGGCGCTCGGCGTGCAAGGGGCGGCGATCGCCTCGCTCGCCGCGATCACGGCGGGCTGCGTGGCGTTCGCCTTCTACTTCCGGCGCGCGGAGAGCCCCTTCCGCTTCCGCCTCTCGCAGTGGCGTCCGCAGCCGCGGCTCTGGGGCGCCCTGCTCCGGATCGGGCTGCCGGCGGGAGGGGAGTTCGCCCTCCTCTCCTTCTACATGCTGCTGATCTACGACATCTCGCGCCGCTTCGGCGCGTCGGCCCAGGCCGGGTTCGGCATCGGGCTGCGCGTGATGCAGTCGCTCTTCCTCCCGGTGGTGGCGGTCGCGTTCGCCACCGCACCGGTCGTCGGCCAGAACTTCGGCGCGCGGCTCGGCCCGCGCGTGCGCGAGGCGTTCCGCGCCGCCGCGCAGATCGGCGCGGGCGTCATGCTGGTGCTCACGGTGCTGTGCCACATCGCGCCCGACGCGCTCGTGCGCGTCTTCAGCAGGGACGAGGCCGTCGTGGCCTTCGGCTCCGAGTACCTGCGGATCGTGAGCTGGAACTTCGTCGCGTCGGGCCTGGTGTTCGTGACCTCGAGCGTCTTCCAGGGCCTCGGCAACACGCTGCCCGCGCTCGCGAGCTCGGCGCTCCGGCTGCTGCTGTTCGCGCTGCCGGCCTACATGCTCTCGCAGCGGCCGGGCTTCGAGATGCGGCACGTCTGGTACCTGTCGGTCGCCTCCGTCACGCTGCAGGTGATCGCCAACTTGTGGCTGCTCGAGCGCGAGCTCCGCAAGCGGGTCGACTTCGTGCCGCTCGGCGAGGCCGCGCCCGTCCCGAGCCCGGGCTAGGGTTCAGGGCTCAGGAGCGGGCGGCGCCCGGTCCGCGCGGCGCCAGCTTCTCGACGTCCGGGAAGGACGTCGGCGCGATCAGCATCTCGCGCGGCAGCTCCTTCTTGTCCCCGAGCCAGCGCTGCAGCAGGCCGAGCGCCGAACCCGTGTTGGACTGCGTGACGATCGTCGCCGCGAGCTGGCCCTGGCCCACGAGCTTCTGGCCGCCCTGCGGAAGGCCGTCGCAGCCGAGCAGCGGGATGCCGGCCCAGTCCGGGTGCTGCTTGAGGAGCGACTTCCTCGCGCCGACGGCCATCGAGTCGTTCTGGCTCGCGACGACGTCGGGCCGGAACGCCTCGGCCGTCTTCAAGCGGAGCCACGAGGCGACCGCGCGCTCGGCTCCCGCCTCGGTCCAGTCGCCGTTGAGCGAGCGGATCTCGTAGCCGGCGGCGAGCGTTTCCTTGAGGCCCAGGAACCGCTCGTGAGTCACGGCCGACTCCGCGGGTCCCTGCACGCAGAGCACGCGGCCCTGCTTGCCCGCGAGGCGCGCGACCTGCTGGCCCTGGATGCGGCCGATCTGCTTCTGGTCGCTGCCGATCATCCCGATCGGCAGCTCCTTGTGCTCGCTGCGCAAGGCGTCGAGATAGGGGGCGTTCGTGTTGATCAGGACCCAGCCGATGCCCGCCTTCACGGCGTTGCGCGCGACGCGCTCCAGGCCTTCGCTCGCGGCGGGCTCGACGACGATCGCGAGCGGGCGCGCCTCCGCGGGCGCGTGGATGTGCTTGAAGAGCTGCTGGATCTGCACGACCGCGTGGCCCTGCGCGAAGTGCACCTCGACTTCGAGTCCCAGCCGCCGCGCCGCGTCGCGCGCGTCCTGCGCCTGGACCTGTTGGAACTCCTGGTCCTCGTTCAGCAGTGCGACGACGATCTTCGCCATCACGCCGCTGCGGCTTTCGCTGATGACACCTCACTCCTCCCGTTGGCGGCAGCCGCCGCGTAGCTCTTCTGCAGTCTACGCAACGAGGAGTCTGACCCGAAGTGGGCCAAAAGAACGATGGGGTGGCGATCGCTCGCCACCCCGAACGAAACCGCCGAGCCGCTCGCGGCTCAGGAAGCGGCTTGCACCATCAGAAGAGGAGCTTCGCCGCGAACTGGATCTGCCGCGCCGAGCCTGCGTCGCCGGTGGGCAGCCGCGTCGACGTGATGATGCCGAAGCTCGTGCTGCCAACCGTCGCCGTGCGGCCCGCCAGCCCGGGGTTGCCGAGGTTCGGGTGGTTGAACACGTTGAACGCCTCGACGCGCAGCTCGAGCGTGGTCTTGCTGATCCGCGTGCGCTTGATGATCGAGAGGTCGGTGTTGTAGAAGCCGGGCCCGCGCACGGCATTGCGCGCGAGGTTGCCGAAGTGATTCGGGTTCACCGGCAGCGCGAAGACCGAGCTTGAGGTGCAGGAGCCCGCGATGCGCGGGTCGCAGACCGCGTTCGAGTACCAGCCGTTGGGATCGCCCGTGACCACGAGGTTGCCGACGAGGTCGGGCCGGATGTTCGCGTTGCCCGTGAAGTTGAGGTTCGTGACGATGTTGATCGGGTTGCCGGTCTGCCCCTGCGTGACGAGCGCCAGCTGCCAGCCTTCCTTGAGCGCATTGCCCTTGAACGGCAGCTCCCAGATCGCGCTCAGCACGTATCGGTGCTTGACGTCGTAGTCCGAGGGTGCGAAGTCGCCCTCGAAGTTCAGGCTGTCCTGCACCACCACGTTCTGCGAGTTGAGCGAGTTCGTGTCCTCCGACTTCGACAGCGTGTAGGAGCCGTTGAACTGCAGGCCGCCTCGCAGCCGCTGCTGCAGCGTGATCCAGAGGCCCTTGTAGCGCGAGCGGCCGTCGCTCGTGACCTCCGTGATGTTGCCGACGTTCGAGCCCGGAAGGATCGGGCTCGTGCTCGCGATCCGCGGGTAGGGGCGCGTGTTCGAGTCGATCAGGAACTGGTTCACGTTGCGCGCGATGCGCAGGTGCTCGCCCTTCGAGCCGAAGTAGCCGACCGTGAAGGTCATGTTGCGGAAGAACTCGCGCTGGACGTTCACGTTCCAGGTCTGGATGGTCGGGTTGCGGAAGCCGGCGTCGACGCTGTTGGGCGCGAGCCCCGCGGGGCCGGCGACCGTGATCGCGTTGTCCAGCCGGATCGACCCTGCGGGCCCGGTGAACGTGAGCGGGGTGACGATCGGCGGATTGCCTGCGGTGTTCGCGACCAGGTTCGTCACCGGCTGGTCGCTCAGGATCGAGTAGGCGGCGCGGATCGACGTCTTGCCGTCGCCAAACGGGTCCCAGATCACGCCGACGCGGGGCTGGAAGTTGTCCTTGTCGTCGTAGATCTTGTCGCGGCCCGAGACGCCCACCTGCCGCAGCTCGGAGCTCGCCGGGTCGAAGTAGACGAAGCGGTCCTCGGCCTCGGTAGGCGCGATGATACGGTCGTAGCGCAGCCCGAGCTCGACGCTGAAGTTGGCGCTCAGGCGCAGGTTGTCCTGCACGAAGAGCCCCACCGCCTGCTGCGTGATGTCGCTGTCCAGGTCGCCGAGCGTGACCGTGAACGCGGTGCCGCGCCCGGCCTGGAAGTCCGCGAGGCTCGGGTAGGTGAAGGTGCCGCCGTTGTTGCCGAAGTTGATGTTGTGGAAGCGGCGGTACTCGCCGCCGATCTTGAGCGAGTGGCGGCCCTTGGCCCAGCTGAGCGTGTCGGCGAGCACGTAGGTCGTGTCGGTGCGGCCCTGGGGGAAGCCGCCGGGGCCGCCGAAGTTGAGGCCGACGCCCTGCACCGTGATCTGCGGCAGCACCAGCGCCTCGGTGATGCCGTTGTTGATCCCGTAGTCCGCCGGGTTCTGCGCCACGTTGGGCGCGAAGGTGATGTTGATGCGATTGAACCCGATGCGTGCCTCGTTGACGAGCGTCGCCCCGAAGATGTGCGTGTAGTTGAAGGTGCCGATCTGGCGGTGCGAGGAGCGCGTGTCGCCGAAGCCCGGAATCGTGTTGCCCTGCAGGTTCGGCTCGCCGCGCTCGTCGCGCTGCCACGCGTAGTAGGCGTGGGCGCGGTCGCTCGGCCCGAACTGGTGCGAGAGATCGCCCGTGAACTGGTCGATGTCGACGGGCGCCGTGCCGGTGCCGATGAAGCGCGCCTCGCCGCGCGACCCGACGGCGTTCGCCTGCGGGATGAGCGGCAGCAGGTTGCGCACCACCGGGTCGGTGACCCCCGCGCGCTCGGCGTCGCTCAGCACGCCGCTGTTGAAGTCGAGCCCCTGGCGCTGGCGCAGCCCCTCGTAGCTCAGGAAGAAGAACGTCTTGTTCTTGATGATCGGCCCGCCCAGGTTCGCGCCGAACTGGTTGCGGTTGAAGGTCGACTGCGGCTGGCTCTCGGGGTTGAAGAAGTTGCGCGCGTCGAGCGACTCGTCGCGGAAGAACTCGAACAGCTCGCCGTGGTACTCGTTCGTGCCCGAGCGCGTCGCGATGTTCACGACCGCGCCGGAGCTCCTGCCGTACTCGGCGCTGAGCGAGGAGTTGTCGACCTTGAACTCGGCCACGGTGTTGATCGAGGGCTGGAACGTGATCTGGTTCTGGACCTGGTCGTTCAGGTTGATGCCGTTGATCATGAAGTTGACCGTGTCCTCGCGGTTGCCCGCCGTGTTGAAGGCGAACGAGCCCTGGCCGCGCAGCGGCGCCGTCAGGAAGCCCGTCGCGGGCTGCGGCGCGACCGAGCCCGGGATCAGCAGGCCGAGGTCCACGAAGTGGCGGCCGTTCAGGGGGATCTCCTGCACCGTCTTCTGGTCGATCACCGTCCCGAACGAGGTGGTGACGGTCTCGATCGCCGGCGACTCGCCGACCACCGCCACCTCCTCGGTGCGGCCTCCGACCGACAGCTTGACGTTCTGCACCGCGACCTGCGCCACCTCGATGCGGAGGTTCTGCATCACTGAGGCCTGGAAGCCCGTGCTCTGCACCTCGAGCCTATAGCTCCCGACTGGAAGCGCGGGCACGAGGTACTCGCCCTGGCGGTCGCTGACGGTGGTGCGCTCCTCGCCGGTCGCCAGGTTCTTCACCGCGATCGAAGCACCGGCGACGCCGGCCCCCTGATCGTCGGTGACGCGCCCGCGCAGGCTCGCCGTCGACTGCGCGTGGGCGGCCGCGGCGAGCGCCAACAGCAACGAGGCGGCGGCCGCCGCCCCCCTCGGACTGATCCTGCTCATGGAACAGGCCTCCTCTTCTTAGAGCGGCTGCGTCTTGGAGTGGCTGACCGGGTAGATCTTGCTGAACGCTAATCTATTAGCGCTCGTTTCTGCAATCCCCATTCCGCCACGCGGCGTCCAATCGATCGGACGTACCTACTGATAAATATGGACTTATCGCAGACGTGCGAATCGCGGGACCGCGGGATGCGGCTTCATGGATTCAGGCCTACGACGGGGTGGATCAGCGGGTGCGGCCGACGAGCGGCGGTGTGGCGAGCACCCAGGACTGATCCCGCAGCGCTTCGAGCGCGTGACGCACGGACTCGGCCTTCGTCGGCGCCGCCACGGCCTCGACGAGGGCGGCGTGAGAAGCGACGCTGTCGCGGTGCAGGTCTCCGATCCGCCCGCTGCTCAGATAGAAGAAGGTCAGCATCGGGACCACGGCGCGCTCGAGCGCGTCGGCGAGGTACTTGTTGCCGGAGAGCTGCCAGAGCGCGCGATGCAGGGCGAGGTCGCAGTCGTTGAACCGCGCGAGGTCGCCGGCCTCGGCGCTCCTGCCCATGCGCGCCACGATCGCGCGCAGCGCCTTCACGTCCGCGGGCGTCGCGCGTTCGCGCGCGAGCTCGATCGCGAGGCCCTCGAGCTCGACGCGCAGCTTCTGGATCTGCTCGATCTCGTCCGCCCCGAGCTTGGTGACCGAGGTTCCGCGGTACGGCACGCGCTGCACGAAGCCTTGGTGCTCGAGGTCGAGCAGCGCCTCGCGAATCACCGGCTGGCCCACTCCGAGCTGGCGCGCGACCTTGCCCTCGACGAGGGGGTCGCCGGGCTTCATGCGTCCGGACACGATCGCCTCGCGCAGCGTCGCGACGACGCGGTCCTTCTTGGACACGGTCTCGATCCGGCTGAAGGTGTGCTGCTTCATCGGCCCCGCGCTTCGACCCCGGAAGTCTAGCGCACGACGAGCCGCTGTCTATTCGCAGCGCAGGGCGCTACCTGTCGGTCGCCGCCGGGACGACCTTCTCGACCCACGGCCAGCCCAGGCGGCCCGCGCGGACGTGGGCCACGGCCGCCTCCGAGGTGAAGGCGCCCAGCTCCTGCGGCGTGCTCCAGAGCTTGTGGCGCGTCGCCGAGCCCGCGAGCGAGAACTCGAGCTCGTACTGGCGGAACAGGAAGGCGTGGGTGGTCTGCGTCATCTCCTCGACCTTCGCGGGCACCTGGCGCGCCGCCGAGGTGTCGAGCCAGGCGTTGGCCATGAAGCACCAGCACAACACCGTGAGCGCGCCGAGGAAGGGTGCGCCCAGCACGAGCAGGGCGCCCACGAGCCACCGGTGCCACCCGGTGCCGAGGAAGGGCGCCGGGTGCTCGACCATCCGGCGCTCCGGGCGCGCATGCTGCGAACGCTCCAGCGCCCTCTCCGTCTCGCTGCGGTGGTTCAGCCACAGCCCGACCAGCAGCCCGCCGCCGAGCAGGAGGCCGCCGACCACCATCGGCACGATCGCTAGCCTGAAATCGAAATCGAGGGGCCCGTAGCGACCGAACGCATAGACGTTGGCGAAGAGCACGACGAAGATCGCCACAACCGTCACCGCGAGCGCCGCGACCTTCCAGGGTGACTGAGCGGTCGCGTCCGCGTGCCGCAGGCAGGCGCGCGGGTTGAGCTCCAGGAACGAGTAGAGCCGCAGCGTCTTCTCGAGCCTGCCGGGGAGATAGACGGCGGTCACGTAGTCGCCCACGCGGTGCGGCGCCTCGTAGCGGTCCTTCGTGTCGGCCGAGAAGTCGTCCGACTTGAGTCGGTAGTTCGTGAGCGTGCCGCGCTCGTCGCGCACGGCGACAGTCGCGTAGATCGCGTAGCTCGACGGCACGCCGTTGACGATCTGCGAGACGGCCTTCTCGAGCGCCAGGATCTTCGCCGCGATCGGCGTGCCCTCGCGCACGTAGCGGTAGGGACCGCCGCGCCGTGCGCGCTCGAGCAGCACGTTCGCGGCGAGCAGCAGCAGGCCCACTCCGATCCACCCCAGGTAGCCCGCCGGAAGGAAGTAGAGCGCGACCTTGTCGATACCCGGCGCCCGCTCGAGCAGCAGGCACAGAAGGCCCGCGGTCGCGAGCCCGACGATCCTGGCTTTGAGGCGCTGGGCGTGCGGGCCCTGGTCGAGCTCGTCGGGGATCGCCCGCGGCGGCTGGCCCAGGAACTCGGGCTCGAAGGCAAACCCGGAAGGCGGATCGAACTCGACGGCTGCGGCCGGCCGAGTGGTCATGCGAGCCCCCTAGCGCCGTTATGGTGGGGCAGCGGCCGCCGGGCGTCCAGTCGATGAGTCTGACCATCGGGCCGGGAGTGGCGTCTAAAGCCCTGGCGGCGACCGGCAGCGGCCTGGTCCGGGAATGCCCACCGCGGGCTTCCGGTATAGTCGGAAGCTGCGGCTTCGGGAGGGGGTGCAAGCCTTTGAATACCCCGAGTCGTTCACACTGGGCGAAGGCGGCGGTGCTCGGGCTCGGGCTGCTGGGGTTTTCGGCCTGCCAGAGCGGCGGAGCCGACAGCCGTGAGGTCCGCGGCGAGCTGCGGGTCTCCTCGAAGCCGGTCGAGGACGTCTTCCTGCTGACCGGGGAGCTGCGGGCGGTCCGCTCCTACACGCTCGCGGCCCCGCGCGGCGCGGCGAACGAGCTGCAGATCCGCTGGATGGTGGACGACGGCTCCGAGGTGAAGCAGGGCGAGCGCCTGGTCGAGTTCGACGCCGCGCGGCTGATCCAGACGATCGAGGAGCGGCGGCTCAAGCTGCGCCAGGCCGAGAACGACCGCGAGGCCCGCGAGCGCTCCGCGGTGGCGGAGAGCGAGCGCAAGCGCGTGGCGGTCGACAAGGCCGAGGTCGAGGCGGACAAGGCGCGGATCGACGCCGTCGTGCCGGCGGAGCTGCGCGCGGCCGTCGATTGGCGGCGCTTCCAGGCCACCTGGCAGGAGAAGAAGGCCGCGCTCGACAAGGCGAAGCTCGAGCAGCAGGCGTACGCCGTGTCCTCCCGCTCCGACGTGGCGAGCGCGCGCGCCACCGAGGAGAAGGCGCGCCGCGACGTCGCGGCCGCCGAGCAGGCGCTCGGCAGCATGTCGCTCACGGCGCCGAAGGACGGCATCTTCCTGGTCGGGAACTTCTGGATGTGGGGTCCCGAGGGCCCTCGCAAGCTGCAGCCGGGCGACACCGTCTGGAGCGGCTTTCCGGTCGGCACCATCCCGGACCCGTCGGAGATGGAGGTGCAGGTCGCGCTCGCCGAAGCCGACGTGGGCCGCATCGGCGTGGGCATGAGCGCGCGCTGCATCCTCGACACCTACTCCGACCGCGTCTTCGAGGGGCGGGTCGAGGACGTGGGCTCGGTCTCCCGCGAGAGCGGCGGCCGCGGGCCGTTCGCGGCGTCGGCCAAGCCCGGCTTCCCGGTGCGCGTCTCGCTCGCGAAGAGCGACCCGCTGATGCGGCCCGGCCTCTCGGTGCGGGTCGAGGTGCTGCGGGCCAGCTGGCCGAAGGCCTTGAGCGTGCCGCGGAGCGCCGTCCGCTTCGAGAAGCAGGGGCCGGTGGTGCGGCGCGCGGGCGGCGCCACGGCGAGCGTGAAGCTCGCCGCCTGCACGCCGCTCGAGTGCGTCGTGGAGTCGGGGCTCGCGGAGGGCGATCGTGTCGCGGCTTTCTGAGCTCGGGGCGAAGCTCCGGCGCCTCCCGCGACGCGTGTGGCTGGCGCTGGCCGTCGCCGCGGGCGCGCTGCTGCTGCTCGCGCTTCGATCGGCCGCGGGGCCCGACGCCGGCCAGCCGGTCGCGGTCAAGCGCGCCGACCTCGTGCTGAGCGTCGACGTCGAGGGCGAGCTCGCGGCCGTGCGCTCGACCGAGATCGGCGTGCCGCCGGTCGCAGAGGTGGACTTCAAGATCGCTTTCCTGGCGCCGGAGGGCCAGTCGGTGAAGAAGGGCGAGAGCGTGCTCCGGCTCGACGCCGAGATGCTCGAGCGCCAGCTGGCCGAGAAGCGCGCGGAGTACGAGGAAGCGAAGAAGAAGTGCGAGCAGAAGGAGATCGACCTCGGCATGAAGCTGCTCGACCTCGAGCAGCAGGCGGCGCAGGCGAAGGCCGACCTCGGCCGCGCGCAGCTCAAGGTCGACGTGCCGCCCGAGGTGCAGCAGCGGCTCGAGCTCGAGAAGGCCGTGCTCGACAAGCGCGGCCGCGAGCGCGACCTGCAGAACCTCGACGCCGAGAGCCGCGTGACGAAGGCGGTGACGGGCGCGGAGGTCGTGTCGCTGCGCCAGCAGCGCGACCGCGCCGCCGGCCGGGTGACGGCGCTCGTGGACGCGATCGAGAAGATGAACATCAGGGCGCCGCAGGACGGGATCGTAGTCTACCGGGCGAACTGGCGCGACGAGAAGAAGAAGGTCGGCGACTCGGTCTGGTTCGGCGAGGTGGTGCTGGCGCTGCCGGACCTCGCGGAGATGAAGGCCGACGGCTTCGTGGACGAGGCCGACGGCGGTCCCGTGCGCGAGGGCCAGAAGGTGACGCTGCGGCTCGAGGCCCGCTCGGACTTCGACCTCGCCGGCAAGGTGGCGCGCATCGCCCGCACCGTGCGCCAGCGCTCGTGGCGCACGCCGCTCAAGGGCTACCGGGTGGAGATCGAGCTCGAGAAGACCGACCCGACCTTCATGCGGCCGGCGATGCGCTTCCGGGGCGAGGTCGAGACCGGCCGTATCCCGAAGCTGCTGCTGGTGCCGCGCGACGTCGTGTTCCTGCGCGACTCGGGCCCGGTCGTGTGGACGCGCCGCGGGTTCGGCTGGAACGAGGTAAAGGTGAAGCTCGGTCGCAGCAACTCCCGCGAGATCGAGGTGGTGAGCGGGGTCGGCGAGGGCGACGTCGTGAGCCCGGTCGACCTGGCGCTGCCCCGGGACCGCCAGGCGGCCTCGGGGTCGGGGAGCGCGGGATGACGCAGCGCCTGCTGCTCGCGCTCCGCGACCGGCGCTGGCGCGCCGCGGCCGCGGCGGCGCTCGTGCTGCTGGCGATCGTCGGCGCCGGCTTCGTGCGCAGGGTCGTGCCCGACGGCGTCGCCACCGTCCGGGTGAGCCCGGGCCGCTTCGTGCGCGAGGTGGAGGCGCGCGGCTCGCTGAAGGCCGTGAAGGCGACGCCGATCCTCGTCCCGCCGGAGTCGGGGCGCCAGCAGAAGGTCGCGTTCCTCGCGAAGGACGGCGCCTTCGTCAAGGCGGGCGAGACGGTGGTCGAGTTCGATCCCTACGACGCCGAGCGCGAGGCGGCGGACGGCAGCGCCGACCTCACGGCGGCGCAGGCCAAGATCGAGAAGGCGCGCGCCGAGGGCACGAAGAACGAGGCCTCGCTCGGCCTCGACAAGGACGTGGCCAAGGAGCAGCTCGACGGCGCCGAGACCTTCAAGCTCACGGACGAGAACCTCTACTCGCGCCACCAGATCATCGAGTCGCAGCTCGACCGCGACCTCTTCAAGGCCAAGGCCGACGTCGCGGAGAAGAAGCTCGCCGCGAGCGGCAAGATGTCGTCGGCCGAGCGCGCGCTCGGCGAGATCGACGCCGGCAAGGCGCGGCTCAAGGTGCAGATCGCGGAGAAGGGCCTGCGCTCGCTCCGGATCCAGGCGCCGCACGACGGGCTGTTGGTGCTCGAGCGCAACTGGCGCGGCGAGATCCCGTCGGTGGGCGACACGCTCTGGCCGGGCCAGAAGGTGGCGGAGGTGCCCGACCTCGACAACCTCGAGGCCAAGGTGTTCGTGCTCGAGGCCGACGGCGCCGGCCTCAAGGAAGGCCAGAAGGCGCGCTTCGCGATCGAGGGCCGCCCGGGCGAGGAGTACGAGGCGAGCGTGAGCCGCGTCGAGCCGCTCGCCAAGACGCGCGACTGGCAGTCGCCGGTGAAGTACTTCGAGGCGACGCTGTCGCTGGTGAAGGATCCCGGCAACCTCAAGCCGGGGCAGAAGGTCCGCGCCGTCGTCAGGCTCGACGAGGCCGACGGCGTGCTCTCGATCCCGCGCGGGGCGCTCTTCGAGAAGGACGGCAAGCGCGTCGTCTACCGGCGGAGCGGCAGCGGCTTCGAGGCGGTCGAGGTCACGACCGCTCGCCAGAGCATCTCGCACCTCGTCGTCGGCAGCGGGCTCGCGGCCGGCGACGTGATCGCGCTGCGCGACCCGAGTGCTTCACGCTCCCAGGCGTCCTCGGCGTCGGCGGGGCCGGTGGGGCCGGGAACGTGATCGACCTCCGCGAGGCGTTGAGCTCGGGCGTCGAGAGCCTGCGGCACCACGCGCTGCGCTCGTTCCTCGCAATGCTCGGGATCATCTTCGGTGTCGGCGCGGTGATCGCGATGCTGTCGATCGGCGCCGGCGCCGAGCGCCAGGCGCTCGAGATCATCGACGCGATGGGGCTCAGGAACGTCGTGGTGAAGGACAAGCGTTTCGACCGCGAGAACGAGCTCACCGAGATCCGCCGCAAGTCGGCGGGGCTGTCGAGCCGCGACGCGACCGCGATCCGCGAGGCCGTGCCGGGCGTCGAGCGCGTCGTCGCGAAGATCGAGGTCGAGGCCTGGAAGGTGCAATCGCCCGCGGGGCGCGCCAAGCCGCGCGTGCTCGGCGTCTCGTCCGACTACCCGGCGCTCGTGAAGCTGCAGGTCGTCGACGGCCGCTTCTTCGACCGGGAGGAC
>Ga0111538_10003316_pt1 | contig 22529 bp, 18 predicted proteins | sample SoiMethybrSBSTD1_FD_79669 | JGI IMG/M metagenome (GOLD analysis project Ga0111538, IMG submission 79669) | Bulk soil microbial communities from a Populus tree surrounding site in Tennessee, USA - Soil MetaG P. TD hybrid SBSTD1 (version 2)... | ecosystem: Environmental > Terrestrial > Soil >...
CTCGAAGGGCTCGCCCGCGGCGAAGACAAGAAGCTTCGAGCAGTCTGGGAGCGGCTGTTCTTTCTGCTTCCGCTCGGCCACTCGGAACGGCTCGAGCTGCAGGAGCGCAGCGTGGCGATTGCCGAGGCCATGATTCCGGACGCGCCGCCGCCGCTGCGAAAGCTCTACGAGCACTCGGCGAGCCAGGCCCGGGGCCATCGCGACGTGATCGCGCGTTTCGGGCGCCATCCGCACCGCAACGCACTCCTGGGTCGGGTTTCGACCCCGGCCGAGCTCGAATACCTGGCGGCGGGGGATCTGGTGCACAAGCGCCCGATACCGACCTGAGCTAATAGCCTTCCCGCCGTGACCACCGTTTCCGCCGAAGCCGCGGAAGGAACGCCGGGCAGCTCGCGCTGGCTCTTGTTGCGCGTCGCGCTCGCCGCGCTCTTGGGACTGCTCTCGCCGTTCGTACCGAAGCTGTCGATGCCGGCGCTCCTGATCGCGCTCTTGGTCTACCTGGTGCTGCCGCGAGCCGCGCCGCCGGCGCTGCGCTGGCTTTTGATCGGCGCGTTCGCCTTGGCGGCGATCGGCGCGGTGCGCTTCGTCGTGGCCGAGGCAGTCCCCGGCATGGTGCAGGGAGGCAAGGCCGCCACCCAGCAACGCGCGGTGTCCCGGCTGCGCGAGGTCGTGTTCGCTGAGGACTCCCTGCGCAAGCTTGCCACGGTCGATCCCGACCGCGACGGCATCGGATCGGCGGGCTTGTTGAGTGAGCTCGGCGGTTTCGCGGGCGTGCGGGGCGGCGCACGGCTCGAGCCGCCGATCCTGGCGCTGCCGGGCAAGGCACTGATCGAGACGCGGATCGGCCCTTCGGCGCCGCTCACCGGCTACCTGATGATCGTCTGCCTGCCGAAATCGGGCGGGGGATGGACCGCGCGTCCCGGTGACACCGTCGACGAAGAGCTCGCCGAGCGCAATTACGTGGCCTACGCGTGGCCGGATGCGATGACGATCGGGCTCTTCGAAGCGTTCTTCGTCGACGAGCACGAGCGGATCCTGGTCAGCCCGAACGTGCAGGGAACCGAGCCGCGCTATGCGGGCCCGAACTTTCCGCCGCCCTGCGACGCTGCGTTCGCCGCGGCGACGCGGAGCGAGTGGCTGCCCTGGAAGGGCAAACAGCCGCGCCGGGAGCTGCCGCACGACCGGGCCGTAAATTCAGCCCGCTAGCTCCGCGCGATCGTCGCCGGACGCGCCGTGCGGGCGCGGACGCACTGCGATCGGCAGCCGCTGTCCCAGCTTCTGCGCGCGCTTCTTGCCGCGCCCGAGCTCTTCTGCCACGCCGGCCATGTAGTCGTCGAAGTCCACCTGCATGGTGTGACGGCGCGACGGCACGTAGCGCTCGAACATCGCACGCCGTTCCGCTTCCATGTCCGCCTGCATCGCGGCCGCATCGGGCAGGACGTAGCGTCCGGTCAGGTATTCGGCGACCCATTTTCCCTGAGCTTCGGCGATCGGCATGATCGCGCCGAGCGGTTGCAGCAGGCCGAAGAAGAACACGTCGGGAAGCCCCGGCTTGAACACGCGCCGGAACAGCGGAAGGTCGTTGTCGGGCGCGCCGATGAAGTCCTCGTCGAAGAAGGGAAAGCTCACCTTGTAGCCGGTCGCGTAGATCACCGCGTCGACCCGCTCCACGCTGCCGTCGCTGAACACCACTTCGCGACCGCGTAGCTCGGACAGATTCGGCTTGATCGTGATGTCGCCCGATCCGACGCGTACCAGAAGATCGCTGGAGATCGTCGGATGAGCCTGGCCGAGCTCGTGATCGGGCTTGGGCAGCCCGTAGTTCTCCATGCGGCCGACCGCGAGCCGGTAGATGCTGCGCGCGATCAAGCCGCGGACGCGCGGCGGCAGTTTTCTCGGCAGCGGCACTGCGCTGTCGAGCGGTTTGCCGAGGATGTACTTCGGGATCACCCAAGCGCCGCGGCGGGCGGCCAGAAACACTCTTTGCGCGACGCCCGGACGGCAGAGCTCGCACGCGATGTCCATCGCGCTGTTTCCCATGCCCAGCACGACCACGCGCTTGTCGGTCAGGTCGTGCGGCTCACCAGGGTCGATGTAGTAGTGCGAGTGCAGCTGGATCCCGAGAAATTCGCCTGGAAACGGCGGGTCCGGCCAGGACGGCAGCCAGTGATGGCCGTTCGCCACCGCGATCGCGTCGTAGTGACGAGCCCGGCCGTCGTCGAGAAGCACCTGATAACCGCCCGCCGGGTCGCGCGTGATCTTCTGCACGCCGGTCTCGAAAGTGATCTTGTGACGAAAGCCGAAATGGTCGACGTAGGCGTCGAAGTAGCGCGCGATGAGCTCATGATGGGGGAAATCCGGATAGCCCTCGGGCATCGGGAAGTCCGCGTACTGCATCTTCGTGCGCGAGGTGTTGATGTGCAGGCTGCGATAAGCCGAGCTCATCCCGTTCTTGTTCTTGAACACCCAGTTTCCGCCGACGCGGTCGCTTTTTTCGTAGCAGTCGAAGGGGATCGCCCGATCCCACAACGCCTTCGCGACCGCGATCCCGGAGGATCCGGCGCCGATGACACAGACCTTGGGCAGCTCTTGCATCGAGTTTCTCAGCCCGCGCCGCGGAGCGCGCTGCCGGCCGTCTGCGCGAGGCCTTTGATCGCGCGGTACGCGGCGCGAACTCCTCGCGCCAGCGACCAGTAGCCGTGAGCGAGCTCGGTGTGGCAGCGGTAACTCAAGTCGACGCCGGAGGATTGCAGGCGATCGGCGTAGGCGCGGCCTTCGTCGCGCAGCGGATCGAAGCCGGCGGTGTGGATCAACGCCGGCGGCAGGCCCGAGAAGTTCTCGGACAAGAGTGGCGACGCCCGCGGATCGAGGGCAAGCGCGGTGTCGCCCAGGTAGTGATCGACGAACCACGCCATCATTGCCGCGGTCAGCAAGTAGCCCTGGGCGAACGTCAGATACGACGGCGAACTCTGGCGCAGATCGGTGACCGGATAGACCAGAACCTGCAGTGCCGGTCGAGCCAGGCCGAGGTCGCGCGCTTCGTGACACAGCACTGCGGCCAGGTTGCCGCCGGCGCTGTCCCCGCCGACGCCGATCCTCCGCGCGTCGAGCCCGAGCTCGGCCGCGTGCTCGGTGACGAAGCGGTAGACCGCAACGACGTCGTCGACTGCGCACGGGAAGCGGTGTTCGGGAGCCAGACGGTAGCCGACGGACACCACGGCGCAGCCCGATGTCTTGGCGAAGAACCGCAACGGGGCATCGTGGGTGTCGATGCTCCCGGTCACCCAGCCGCCGCCGTGGAACCAGACCAGCGCAGGTGCGGGTCGGGGCGCTCGACGCGGCACGTAGAGGCGGATCGGAATCCTGGCGTCGCCGCGCTGTACGACCAGATCCTCGATGCGCTTCATGCGCACCGACCGCACTGCCAGGACACGGTAGTCGACCCCGGTCATGAGGCGTGCCCGCTCCGGCGTCAGCGTCTCGAGCGCCGGCCGCCGAGCGAGCTCGATCAGCTTCTGCAGGAGCTCGATCTGCCCATCGAGTACCTGCCCGTCCACCACGCGAGCAGGTGGAACGCCGAGCCTCCGGGTCAGCGCCGGCGGCGTGGCCAAGAGCAGAGGCAGCGCCCGGCGCTCGAGCGCCAGGCCGCGCTCGCGCCAAAAGCCGGGCTGCATGAGCCCATCGTTACCACAGCCGCCCGCGGCAAAAAGGTCACGGAAAAGCTCAACGGTTTGGGGTTCGGTGACCGTTTTGGGGCTGGGGCCCCAAAACACAAACTTGGGAAGCCGCCCCAAACAAGAAGTTGGGGAACGCGTTGGGCCCGGGACAGGGTAAAGGGTATGATCCGAGATCGCATGGTGTTCCGCTCGCGCTGGCGAAACTGGGCAACGCTGGGCCTGTTGTTAGGCGCTCCGGCTTGCAATTCCTGCGAAGCGGGACCCGTGCCGGGGACGACGGGCTCGCCGAGCGCCGTGCCAGTGGCTTCGGTCGCGAATCCGCCAGCCGAGCCGCCTGCGCAAGCTCAGCCGGTGACGTTCGCCAGTGCGGACGGAGCAGCGCTGGCTGGGGACCTTTACGCGGCGCCGGATCCGACGGCGCCGATAGCGGTCTTGGTGCATCGCAAAAACAGCGATCGGCAGGAGTTCGCACCGCTGCTCAAGAAGTTGGCGGCCGCGTCGCCGCGTTACGCCGTGCTCAGCTTCGATCTGCGCGGGCACGGTGCCTCGAAGCCCCCCGCCAAGGCGAAACCCGTCACGGGCGTGGCGGAAGCGGAGCAATTCCTCGAGGACGTTCACGCGGCGGTACGCCATGCCCTTACGGTGCGCGGGGAGAAGGCGCGCGGGGTGGTCTTGATCGGCTCCTCGCTGGGCGCCGCGCTGGTCGCCAAGGCGGCGTGGAGCGAGCCGAAGGTGACGGCGCTCGCGCTGATCTCGCCTGGCGCCGCGATCGACGGCCTGGACGTCTACCGCCCGTATGCGGAGGTCCGAAATCTTCCCACGTTCCTGGCCGGGGCGACCGAGGATACGGTCTCCAAGGAACCCCTCGACGCATTGTCGCGGATGGCCCAGAACGGGACCACGAAGAGGTACACTAGCGCCATGCACGCAGCCGGCTGGCTGGGTGACAAACATCCTGAGCTGTGGTCCGAGCTCGAAATGTGGCTGGCGAAAGTGTACGACGCGCCGGTCGTCGAGCGGCGCTCGCTCTATTACGCGCCCGGCAAGGAGCCGCGGGCGCAACAAGCTGGAAAGTCCAAGGGACCAAGGCGCTTGGGGGCAGGTCCTTAAAATGCCGCGGATCCTGGTCGTCGAAGACTCTTACAGCATGCGCGCCTTCGTGCGTAGCGCTCTCGAGAGTGACCCCACCGCTATCGGTGAGGTCGAGGTGGTCGAGGCCGCGAGCGGTTTCGATGCACTCCGGCTGTTACCGCGCGGCCCGTACGATCTCGTGATCACCGACATCAACATGCCAGACATCAACGGCCTCGAGCTGGTTCAGTTCATCAGAAAGAGCGAGATGCACAAGACCACGCCGGTGCTCTTGATCTCGACGCAGTCCTCGGAGCGCGACCGCGAGCGCGGCCTGTCGCTGGGAGCCGATGCGTACCTGACCAAACCGTTCACGCCGGAGCTCTTGCGCCAGGAGACGGCGCGCCAGCTCGCTCGCGGCCGCGAGCAGGTCTAGCCCCTTCCGAGCGAGGAAGACCAGCGCAATGGTGGAACCGACGGACAAGGCTCGCGAGGAGTTCTTCTCCGAAGCACAAGAGATCATCGAGACCCTGAGCCGCAACTTGCTGGCGCTCGACGGTTCTCTGAAAGAGGGGGCGCTCGATCCGTCGCTGGTCAACGAGGCGTTTCGCGCCGTTCATACCCTGAAGGGTCTGGCGGGGCTGTTCGGCGCTCTGAAGATGGGACAGCTCGCGCACCGGCTCGAGGACGTGCTCGACGATCTGCGCCTGGGCCGCATGGAGCTCAGCGCCGACACGCTCGACGTGCTGTTTCGCGCGGTCGAGGTGTTCGGTCAGATCCTGGCGGTCGAGCGGCGCCAGGTCGAGGATCCGCTGACCAGCGTCGACGAGCTGATCGATCAGCTTTCCGCCCTGGGCGCCGGGGCGGCGCACCGCCCGAGCCCCGCCGTGGATTACGAGCTCGATCCGGCCATGCTCGCCGTGCTCACCGAGTACGAAGAGCACCGGCTGCGCACCAACATCGAGCAGGGACTCAGGCTGTACCGGCTGCGCGTCCAGTTCGACCTGGCGACGATCGACAAAGCGCTCGAGGAGATGAAGGAGCGCGCCAAGCGCCACGGGGAAATCATCACCTACTTGCCGACCGGCGAGGCGACCAGTCCGGACGCGATCGAGCTCGATCTGCTGATGGCTTCGCGCGACGACCTGGCGACGCTGATTGGCTCGCTCGGCGCCGACAACGTCGTGATCGAAGAAATCCCGCGGCGTACCCGGGCCTCGATCGCCGCTGGCGCGCCTTCTCTCTTTCCGCGCGGCACCTCGATCGTGCCGCCCGCGCCGGAAGAAGCCGCATCGCTCGCGGCCGAGGCCGAGGCCGAGCGCGCCGCGCCGGCCGAAGCCGCCGGATCGCTGCGCAGCGTGACCCAGACCGTTCGCGTCGACATCCGCAAGCTCGACCTTTTGATGAACATCGTCGGTGAGCTGGCGATCGTCCGCGGCCAGCTCGGTCGTGTCACCGACCGCGTGCGCAGCGAGGGCCAGCGCCAGCTCGCGGCCGAGCTGCAGCGGCTGAATCGCAGCTTCGAGCGCCGGCTCAGCGAGATGCAGGACGGCATCCTCGAGGTGCGCATGGTGCCGCTCGGGCAGGTCTTCGACCGGCTCGCGCGCGTGGTGCGCCAGATCAGCCGCGAGCTCACCAAGGAGATCCGCCTCGTCATCACCGGTGCCGAAACCGAAATCGACAAGCTGATCGTCGAGGAGCTGAGCGATCCTCTAATGCACATGATCCGCAACGCCATCGACCACGGCATCGAGCCGTCGGAGCAGCGTAAACGCGTGGGAAAGCCGCTGGCCGGCACGATTGCCCTGAATGCCTTCCAGAAGGGCAACCACGTGATGATCGAAATCGAGGACGACGGCAAAGGCATCGACGAGCAGGGCCTTTTGCAAAAAGCGATTCAGATCGGCAAGGTGGAGGCCGGCGTGGCTCGCGAGTTGACGCGGGACGAGATCCTGGCGCTGATCTTCGTGCCGGGGCTGAGCACCAAGGGCGAGGCCGGGGACATCAGCGGACGCGGCGTGGGGATGGACATCGTCAAGACGAACATCGGCAAGCTCGGCGGCGTGATCGACGTTCACAGCGAGCAGGGGATCGGCACCAAGATGACGATCACCTTGCCGATCACGCTCGCGATCGTGAGCGCGCTGATCGTGCACGTCGGCGAGCACACGTTCGCGCTCCCGCTCGCCAGCGTGTCCGAAGCGATCACCTTCGACGGCACGGGCGTGCGCGTCGTCGACGGCCGCGAAGTGATGACGCTGCGCGGATCGACCTTGCCGCTGTGCCGTCTCGACCGCCTGCTCGGGCTGCGCGACGCGATGCGTAGCCCGCGGCAGCGCCGCTTCGTGGTCGTGGCGTCGCTCGGCAATCGCCGCCTGGGCGTGGTGGTCGATCATCTGGTCGGCCAGCAGGACATCGTGATCAAGCCGCTCGGAAAGTCGTTGAGCTCGGTGCGAGGCTTCGCGGGTGCCACGGAGCTCGGCGATCAGCGCGTCGGGCTGGTGCTGGATGCAGGGGCGCTGATCGAGGAAGTCCTGGCGGGCGTCGAGCTGCGGCGCGAGGGAGTGCGAGCCCATGGTTGATCTGGTTCGCACGCGCGAAGGACGCCTGGCGCGCCGCGTAGCCGAGCGCGGGCCGGTGCGCGAGTTCTTGGCATTCGTCCTGGCCGGCGAGCTGTACGGCGTCGAGCTCACGCGGATCCGCGAGATCCTGAGCCCACCCCCGATCACGATCGTGCCGCGCGCTTCGAGCGACGTGATCGGCGTCTGCAGCGTGCGCGGCCTCCTGGTGACTGTGCTCGACTTGCGCCGGCGCCTCGATCTCGAAGAGGCTCCGGCCTCACGGCGCTCGCGGATTCTCTTGACCGAGGTCGAGAGCGGGGAGGTCCTTGGACTCTACGTGGACGAAGTGCGGCAAGTCATGCGCCTGACCGAAAACGAGATCGAGCCGGCGAACGCGGTGCTCGGCGGCGACGTGTCCGAGCACGTGCTCGGCATCGGCCGCCCCGCGGGCGTCGTGCTGATTCTGCTCGACCTGAAGTCGATCGTGGCAGGGTGAGGAGGAATCGAGCATGGCGGTCGGCAAACATCGTCCGGATCCGCAAAAGAGCCTGGTCGGGTTCGTTGTCGGCGATGTCGCGTACGCGGTGCCCATCAGCTCGGTGAAAGAAATCGTCAATCCGACCCTGCTCACCGAGCTGCCGCATGCTCCGGCCGCGATCGCCGGCGTCGCCGATCACCGCGGCCAGGTGGTACCGATCATCGATCTGCGGGTGCGTTTCGGACTGCCGAGGTCGAGCGACCCGCGGCGCGCCAAGTGGATTCTGGTCGACGTCCAGGGGCGCACCGTCGGCCTCAGCGTCGATCGCGTCACCGACGTTTTCGGCACAGGCGGGACGGAGCTCAGGCCCGCGCCCACGCTGGGTTCGGGCGACGACATGCGCGGTATCTCGGGCGTGACGTCCTACGACGGTGTGCTCACTTTCGTGCTCGAAGTGGGCCGCTTCGAGGCACTGGTCAAACCGCTCGAGGTGGCACAGTTAATCGGAGCATCGCAGGTTCCGCGGTGACGCGCCTCGTCGACATCGAGAAAGGCCTGTTGTCCGCCGATCCCGAGGAACGGCGGCGCGCGACTGCGCTGCTCGTCGAGCAGAAGGTGGAAGGGGTGATCCCGCTGCTCTTGCGCGCGCTCGGTGACGAGGACTGGCGGGTGCGCAAGGAGGCAACCAGCGTCGCGGTCACGATGCCGCCCGCGCCCGAACTGTTGCGAGCGCTGGTGAAGGTTCTCGATCCCGGCGAGAACGTCGGGCTGAGGAACGCCGCCGTCGAGGCGCTCGCCGGGCACGGCGTGGCCGCGGTCGAGGCGCTGGGCGGGGCCCTCGCGCAACTCGACGCCGACGGCAAAAAGCTCGCGGCGGAAGCGCTCGGACGCAGCGGGACGCCCCAAGCACTCACGGCGTTGCGCAGTCTGCTGGTAGACCCCGATCCGAACGTGCGGGCCGCAGCGGTCGAGCACGTCGCGATGCTCGGCGCCGCCTCGCTCGACGCCGTGATGCCGGTGCTCGAGAGCTGTCTCGACGCCTCGGATCGCTTTTTGACCCTGGCCGCGCTCGACGGCCTGAACCAGCTCGGGGTCGTGCTGCGCTGGGAGCGGCTCGAGCCGTTGCTCAAAGATCCGATTTTGCAGCGCGCCAGCGTGCTGGCGGTCGGCCGCAGCGCCCACGAAAAGGCGGCGCTCGCGCTGGCGCAGGCGCTCGAGGCCGGGCGCGGCGCGCTGTGGGAAACCGCGCTCATGGCGCTCGTCGATTACGTGCGCGCCAGCGAACGCACGCGAGCGCAGGCCCGGGTCGCTCTGCAGGGCATGTCGGTGGACGCGCAGCGGCGGCTCTTGGCGGCGGCGCGGCCGGGCGGTGGCGCGATCGAGGCGCGCCGCTGCGCGCTGGTCGTGATCGGCGCGCTGGGCGTGCCCGACGCCGCGCTGATCGCCGCCGACGCTTTGGCCGAGGACATGGTGGCCGCGGAAGCCGAAGAGGCACTGACCATGCTGGGCCCGATCGGCGAAGGTGCCCTGATCGAACGCGCCCGCGACGGTGCCCCGGACCAGCGCGCGGTGTGTATCGAGCTGCTGGGGCGGCTCGGCGCGAGCTCGCGAGACGCGCCGATCGTCGACGCGCTGCACACGGCGCTCGGGGACGAATCCGACGACGTGGTGCGGGTGGCGCTCGAGGCGCTTTCGGCGGCGGGCGACGAGCGCTCGCTGCGGGCGGCGGCGGCGCGGCTCGGCGCCCGGGAGGCACCCGCGATCCGCAAGAGCGCCGCCAAGGCGCTGGCGGCGATCGCGCGCCGGCATCAGGAGGCGGCACGCCAGCTGGCTCGCGAGGCGCGTCCGGACCGGCCGGAGGCGTTGGCGGCCGCCGCCATCATTGGCGCGCTCGGAACGCGGGTGCGCGGCAGCATCGAGGACGACGTCGGGTTCCTGTCGGCCGTGCTGGCCAGTGAGACCAGTCTGGTGCGGCGCACCGCGCTCGAGGCACTGTCGTCGATCGGCAGCGCTCTCGGCGTCGAGGCCGTCGCGTTCGCGCTGACCGACGAGGAGCGCGAGGTGCAGCTGGTGGCGGTCCGCGCCCTGGGCAGGCTGCGCGCCGCCGACGGCAGCGCCGCCGGGATCGCCCAGTTGCTGGAGCTCGTCGGCCGAGCCGAGGAAGACGAGGAGCTCGCGGCGGCGGCGGTGCGGGCGCTCGGGGACGCCATGGACCCGCGCGCGCTCGGCGTGCTGCGGCCGATCGCTCGCGCCGGCACGCCGATGGTGGCGGTGGCGGCGGTCGAAGCGCTCGCGACCATGGGCGACCCACGGCGCATCGACTCGCTGACCGCCGCGCTTTCGCACTCGGATTCGGAGGTCGTGAAGGCCGCGCTGCGCGCGATCGCGGGCGAGCGCGACGTGCGCGTCGCCGCCCACATCGGCGCCTGCCTCGACCACCAGGCCTGGGACGTGCGTCGGCTCGCGGCCGACCTGCTCGGTCAAACCGGAGGCGAGACCGCGATCGAGCTTTTGCGCGCCAAGCTCGCCAACGAGGACGAGCCGCTGGTGAAAGACGCGGTTCATCGCGCGCTGATCGAGATCGAGGGCGGCAGCGCGGTCCGGCGTACGGCTCCGCCCCCCCGCCCCGGGAGCTGGCCACCGCGATGAGTCCGGTGCGGAGTCTCGAGCCGCGCACGCGTATGCGGCCCGACGAGTTTCGGCTCCTGCGCGACCTCGTCAACGAGTACGCGGGCCTGCATTTCGACGACGACGCTTTGTTCGTCTTCGACCGGCGTCTGAGCGAACGACTGATCGCGCTCGAACTCTCGACGTTCGACGAGTACTATCAGTATCTACGCTTCAGCATCCGCGGCCAGGCCGAGCTCGAGGAGGCGATCGAGCTCATCACCACCAAGGAAACTTATTTCTTCCGCCAAGAGTACCAGCTTCGGGCTTTTCGCGACGAGCTTTTGCCTCGGATCGCCCGCGACTGTGCTTCGCGCCGCCGGCTCACGATCTGGAGCGCCGGCTGTTCGTCCGGCGAGGAAGTCTACACGATCGCCATTTTGCTCGAGGAAGCGGGTCTTTTCTCGGGTTGGGACGTGCGCCTGATCGGCACCGACATTTCCCGACACAACGTGGCCGCGGGGCGCCGTGGCGTGTACCGAGGTGCGTCATTTCGCTCCACGTCCCCCGAGCGCCTGGCGGCGTATTTCATAGATCAGCCTGATGGCGCCCACGTTATCGACCGTATCAAGAAGATGTGCCACTTCGGGCAGTTCAACTTGCTCGATACGAGCCGGGCATCGATCGTCGGCCGAGTCGATGCCATCTTTTGTCGTAACGTGCTCATCTATTTCGATGTTCGTTCGCGGCGAAAGGTGATCGACACTCTCTACGAACGGCTGGTCCCCGGCGGCTATCTGATGCTGGGGCACTCCGAGTCGCTCCTGAACGTTTCGACCGCATTCGAGCTCGTGCATCTCAAAGAAGATCTCGTGTACAGAAAGCCGCTGGCCAGCGAGCGCTGGGACGGTGCAGGTCAACGATGACCCCGATTGTGCGCGAAGTACCGATCAAGGTTTTGGTCGTCGACGACTCGGCGTTCAATCGCCGCAGCATCACCGAGATTCTGGGCTCGAGCGCGGAGGTCCAGGTCATCGGCAAGGCCGCCGACGGAGACGAGGCGCTGCGCCTGGTCGGCGTGCTGCGGCCCGACGTGATCACGCTCGATCTGGAAATGCCGCGCATGGACGGCTTTACCTTCTTGCGCATCCTGATGAGCCGGATGCCGACGCCGGTGATCGTCGTCTCGAGCTATAGCCAGAAGGAAAACGTGTTCAAGGCGCTGGAGCTCGGCGCGCTCGACTTCGTCGCCAAGCCCGACCGCCACACCGACGCCGAGCTGCATTCGATCCGCGAGGAGCTGTTGCAGAAGGTGTTGCTCGCGCGCACTTTGCGCCTGGCCGCGCTGTTCCACGCGCGGCCGGCGTTCGAGTCGCTGCACGGCACGAGGCCTTCCGAGCCGACGCGCGCCACGCCGCAGACGCAGGCGCCGGCTCGCTACGTGGTCGCGATCGCGTCGTCCACGGGCGGGCCGACCGCGCTGATGGAAATCTTCGCCAAGCTGCCGCAGCGTTCGCCGAACACGTACTTGATCGCGCAGCACATGCCCGACAAGTTCACCCGTACTTTCGCCGAGCGGCTGAATCGCAGAAGTCCGCTGCGCGTGACCGAAGCGCTCGATCTCGACAACATCAGCCAGGGTACGGTTTTCATCTGCCCGGGCCGCAAATGCATGGAGTTCGAGGCCGGCGGCGGCAGCGAGCGCGTCCGCGTCGTCGCCCCGGCTCAGCAGGACCGCTACGTACCGAGCGCGGACCGGTTGTTCGCGAGCGTGGGGCGGGCGGCCGGGCGGCGCGCGGTCGGCGTGATCCTCACCGGCATGGGCGATGACGGCGTCGAAGGAGCACGCGCCATCCTGAACGCCGGCGGCACCGTGATCGCCGAGAGCGACGCCACCGCCGTGGTCTACGGCATGCCGGGCTCGGCGGTGCGGGCGGGAGTCGTTTCCCAGTCCCTGCCGCTCCCCCAGATCGCCGAGTTCCTCTCCGAGCTGGGCGGTTGATTAAGTTGGGGCCGGGGCCCCAACCAACAACGAGATTGGCGCGACTGAGTCCGTCCTGCCCGCCGTAAGTTTCTGCCACGCTCCGAGTTGACAGTCGGCGCCGCGTGCACATTTTCTGGCCTACCCCGTTCCGTCCAGGCCGCGTTGGTCTGGCCGCCGGGAAACTATCAGGGGCTGCTTGCGACGCTCGCCGTGCGCGAGCGATCGCGGGCAGTCAAGGAGCAACTGCGATGATCGGGTACTTCACCGATTTGGATCGAAACTTCGAGCTCATGAATCAGCTGCGCCGCCGCCTCGATCGCGTGTTCGAGGGAGTCGACGAGCCCGGCTGGTGGTCCACGGACCAATTCCCGCGCACCAACATCTACGATACTGGAAAGGCGTTCTTGGTCCGGGCCGAGGTGCCGGGCCTGACCGACAAGGAAGTCACGCTGACCTTGACGCAGGACGTCTTGACCATTTCCGGCGAACGCAAGGTCGAGCTTCCCGAAGGCTACTCGGTTCATCGCCGCGAGCGGCTGCCGATGCAGTTTTCCCGGAGCTTCGCGCTGCCGGCCAAGGCCGACGCCGAGAAGGTCAACGCCACGATCAAGGACGGCGTCTTGACGGTCACCGTCGAGAAGGCGGCCGAGGTTCAACCCAAACAGATCTCCGTCCGGAACGCGTGATGGAGCTCTTGAAACGAATTTTCAATCGAGAAACAACGACTTTGGAGAAAAGCGCCATGGCGGACCAACACAAGAACGTAGTGCGGCGTGAGCAGACCCATGCAGAAGATGTCAACGAGCGACCCGCGGTCGCTCCTCGCGTCGACGTGCTCGAGAACGAGAACGAGATCCTGCTTTTCGCGGATCTGCCCGGAGTCTCCGCCCAGGATCTGCGGATTGACCTCGAGAAGGAACGGCTGACGATCGAAGCGCGCCGCTCCGGATCCCCGGAACAGGGCACCGAGCTGCTCGCGGAGTATCGGCCCGCCGACTATCGGCGGACGTTCCTCGTGCCGCGCAGCATCGAACGCGACAAGATCGATGCCGAGCTCAAGGCAGGGGTATTGAAGCTCCGGCTGCCCCGCGCTGACGCGCTCAAACCGCGCTCGATTCCGATCCGGGCCAGTTGAGCCGGGTCTGAGCCCCGGTGGGAATTGTCGGTCGCCCGTGGCGGTTGAGCGCCAGACGCCATCTGTGGCGCCAAACCGCACCATAACGAGCCAGCGGCCGGGTCGGGCGACCAACCCCTCCCGGTCGCCGCTCCGAATGCTCAGGATGAATAAATGATTGTCGCGAAACTGGGCCTCCCCTTGGCGTTCGTTGGCGCTCTCGGGGCGGCATTCGTGTTTTCCCCCTCGGGCTGTGCCGGTTCCTCGCGCACGGCGAAGGATTCGGGCACCGGCCTCACGCCGGAGCTCTCACCCGCCACGGTGACGCGCGCGGGAACCGCATCATTTCTGCCGCACCCGGCTTTCGCTTACGCGGACAACGCGGGGCACGGCGCGGCTTCGATCGCGGACATCGCCGAGCGCGCCATGCCCTCGGTCGTGAACATTTCGTCGACCAAGATCCGGCGCGAGGATCCGCAGAACATGCCGTTCATGAACGACCCTTTCTTCCGGCACTTTTTCGGGCCGGGTGGCGAGGTGCCGCGTGAGCGACGCGAACAGGGCCTGGGCTCCGGAGTGATCGTTTCGGCGGACGGTGTCGTGCTGACCAACAACCACGTCGTCGAGCAAGCCGACGAGATCAAGGTCGTGACCGGCGATCGGCGCGAGTTCGACGCCAAGGTGCTCGGCACCGACCCGAAGAGCGATCTGGCCGTGATCAAGCTGCAGGGCGACGTCAAAGGCCTGAAGCCGGCGGTGATCGGCGATTCGGCGCGCTTGCGTCTGGGTGACGTGGTGCTCGCGATCGGCAACCCGTTCGCGCTCGGCCAGACCCTGACGATGGGCATCGTTTCGGCCAAGGGCAGAGCCAACGTCGGGATCGTCGACTACGAGGACTTCATCCAGACCGACGCCGCGATCAATCCGGGCAACTCCGGCGGCGCACTGGTCAACATGGAAGGCCAGCTCGTCGGCATCAATACCGCGATCCTGTCGCGCAGCGGCGGTTACATGGGGATCGGCTTCGCAATCCCGACCAACATGGCCAAGCCGATCATGGAAAGCCTGCAGAAGAACGGCAAGGTCGTCCGCGGCTGGCTCGGGATCGCGATTCAAGATCTCGATCAGGAGCTGGTGCGTGCCTTCAAGCTTCCGCCCAACACCAGCGGAGTCCTGCTCAGCGACGTCTCGCCGGGCGGCCCCGCGGCCAAGGCCGGTCTCCAGCGCGGCGACGTGATCCAGAAGGTCAACGGCCAGCCGGTCAATTCGACCGGCGAGCTCCGGAACACGATTGCGGCCGCTGGCAGCGGCGTCGACGTCAAGCTCGACATCCTTCGCGACGGCAAGTCCAAGGTCGTCAGCGCCAAGCTCGGTGAAATGCCGGTCGAGGCCGGAGCGACACCCGACAAACCCGGCCAGCAGGCGCAGCCCGCAAGCCTCGACGGACTGACGCTCGAGAGCCTGACGCCCGAGCTTCGCCGCAAGCTGCGGGTCGCACCCGACGTCGGCGGGGGCGCGGTGGTGACCGACATCCAGCCCGGAAGCGCCGCGGGGCGCGCGGGCTTGCGACCCGGCGACATCGTGCTCGAGGTCAATCGCCAGAAGGTCGATGGCGCCGAGCGCTTTCGGCAGCTCTACGCGAGCGCCAAGGGCAACGTGTTGCTCTTGGTACATCGGGCCGGAAACACCATCTTCGTCGTCGCGAGGCGCTGATTCCCGGTAACGCGCGGGGTTTCGCCGCGCAGCTGGCGGATTCCCGCGCGTCGAGAAATCCGGTGTAAGATCGAGTGATGCGCAGCGCACCCATAGACGCGGACCAGACGCCGAGCGGCGTCGTGGCTGCCGATGGGGTCCTGCCGCGGCGCTGCCCGGAGTGCCAGGGTCGGTATCCGGCGGACTTCAAGGTCTGCCCCCGCGACGCGACGCCTCTCGAGGACGCTCCCGCCGGTGATGATCCCCTGATCGGGACGACCCTCGCCGACTCCTACGAGCTCTTGCGCCCGCTCGGCGAGGGTGCGATGGGGCGCGTCTACGAGGCGCGCCACACCCGGCTCCCGACCAAGCGCTACGCCGTCAAAATCCTCCACCAGGAGCTCGGGCGCGAGCCCCAGGTGGTCACGCGCTTCCAGCGCGAGGCCGAAGCCGCGAGCGCGCTGCATCACCCGAACGTGGTCGGCGTCTACGACGTGAACCACACCTCCGACGGCCGGCCCTACATCATCTGCGAGTACCTCGACGGGGAGCCCCTCAGCAGCTACCTGGAGCGTCAGGGCAAGGTGCCGATCGCCTGGGTCGCCCCGGTGATTCGTCACGTTTGCCGCGCGCTCGCGGCCGCCCACGCACGCGGCATCGTCCACCGCGACATCAAGCCCGAGAACATCTTTCTGTGCGGCGACGCCAACCTGCCGATCGTCAAGGTGCTCGACTTCGGCATCTCCAAGATCGCCGACAACAATAGCGGGCTCACCAAGACCGGCATGGTGATGGGAACGCCCGCCTACATGTCTCCCGAGCAGGCGCGCGGGGACAAAGTCGATCACCGCGCCGACATCTACGCTCTCGGCACGATCCTTTACCGTGCCGTGACCGGACATCGCCCGTTCGAAGGGCTCGACGCGATGGCGACCTTGACCGCGGTGCTGGTCGAAGAACCGCCGCGCCCGTGCGCCGTCGAGTCGAGCGTACCGGAGGCGCTCGAAATCGTGATTCAGCGCGCGATGGCGAAGAAGCCGGAGGACCGCTATCAAACGATGGTGGAGTTCGACGCCGAGCTCGCGGCCTTCGACCCCACGAGCCTCCCGCCGATCTCGGTCTTGGCGCCGATCGGTGCGGGCAAAAAACCCGCCGCAGCACCGGCTGCCGGCAGCCCCGATGCCACCGCCCGCACCGTGCTGGCCGGTGATTTCTCGGCCGCCGCGGCCACGCAGACGCTCGCTCGAGCGACCCGCGAGGCGCGGCTGGCCCGCCCGTCGATCGCACTTTTGACCGCCGTTGGCTGGCTCCTGGCAATGGCGGCGCTGGTCGACGGCATTGCCGCCGCGATCCGCTGGCTCGGAGCCGGCGGCGAGCTCAACACTACTGAAGTCGCGCTCACGGTGATCGGCGCGGCCGCCTTGACGCTCACACCGCTCGTGCTCTGGCTTCGCCAGCTGTCGCGGAAGGTCTGGAAGAGCACGCCGCTCGCGATGCAGCTCGCCCAGCGGCTGCGGCGCACGGTTCTGCTCGGTACCGCAGCGTTCGGCACCGCCCACCTCGTGGTGCGCCTGATGGAAACCGTGGTGCGCCGCGAAGCGGAGCGCGTGAACTGGCCGGGCTGGACTCTGGTCGAGCTCGCCGTGGGATTTACGGCCGCGGCCGTGGTCTGGTTCGGCTTCGCACTCGCGAAAACGCGGCTCTAAGCCCTTCGCTTCCCGCTCGCTCCGCGCCCCACACCGCGCAACGCCGTGTCGCGCAACGCCGCATGCCTTTCGCCCGCCGAGCGACGGTCCTCGTCTCGATCGATCCAATCGATGCCCATGCAACGGTTGCTTGGCCATCGATTCCGGTGTGACCGTCCGATCGCGTTCTTTCGGGGTGAAACCACCAGGGAGCACCACAAGGCCAGTTGTGTTGCGGGCAGCCCAGCGGCGGTTGATTTCGCCAGACCCGCCACAGTGGGCTCGGCAGTTGCAATCGATGCCCATGCAACGGTTGCCAAGCCATCAATTGGGTCGAGGAGAGAAGAGGGAGGGCTCGTCGTGGCTGGACGGGTGGAGTGGCGATCGAGCATGGCGGTTCGCCGCTTCGCCAGTTTGAGTGCTCGAGGGACCTACTTGGCCGCTTTGGGGCCGACCATGTCTTCGGGGCGCACCCAGGCGTCGAACTGCTCGCTGGTGACGAGGCCGAGCGCGAGCGCCGCGGCGCGCAGCGTGGTGCCGTCCTTGTGCGCTTTCTTCGCGATCTTGGCCGCGTTGTCGTAGCCGATGTGCGGATTCAGCGCGGTGACGAGCATCAGCGAGTTTTCGAGATGTTCCTTGATGCGTGGCCGGTTGGGCTCGATGCCGATTGCGCAGTTCTTGCGGAAGCTGTCCATGCCGTCGGCGAGCAGGCGCGTGCTCTGCAAGAAGTTGTGAGCGACCAGCGGTTTGAACACGTTGAGCTCGAAGTTGCCGCTCATGCCGCCGATGTTGATCGCGACGTCGTTGCCCATCACCTGCGCGCACAGCATGGTCATGGCCTCGCTCTGGGTCGGGTTGACCTTGCCCGGCATGATCGAGCTGCCGGGCTCGTTCTCGGGGATCGAGATCTCGCCGATGCCGGAGCGCGGACCCGAGGCCAGCCAGCGTACGTCGTTGGCGACCTTGTTGAGCGCGGCGGCGAGCGTTTTGAGCGCGCCGTGGGCGAATACGACCGCGTCGTGGGCCGCGAGCGACTCGAACTTGTTCGGCGCGGTGACGATCGGTAGCGAGGCGAGCTCGGCGACTTTTTTGGCCACGCGCACCGCGTACTCGGGGTGGGCGTTGAGTCCGGTGCCGACGGCGGTGCCGCCGAGCGCGAGCTCGCACAGATGGGGCAGCGCGGATTCGACGTGGGCGCGTGCGTGATCGAGCTGTGAAACCCAGCCGCTGATCTCCTGCCCGAGTGTCAGCGGCGTGGCGTCCATCAGGTGCGTGCGGCCGATCTTCACCACGTCGGAGAATTCGCGGGCCTTGTCGGCGAGAACTTCGCGCAGCGCCGAAAGCGCCGGCAGCACGCGGCTCTGGACGGCCTGCGTGCATGCGACCGCGATCGCGGCGGGGAACACGTCGTTGGAAGACTGGCCGCGGTTCACGTGATCGTTGGGGTGCACGACGCGCTTCTCGCCGCGCTCGCCGCCCAGGAGCTCGCTCGCGCGGTTCGCCAGCACTTCGTTCATGTTCATGTTGGTCTGGGTGCCGCTGCCGGTCTGCCAGACCACGAGCGGGAACTCGCCGTCGTGGCGACCGCTGATCACTTCGTCGGCGGCGGCGACGATCGCGCGGCCCAGACGCTCGTCGAAGCCGAGGTCGATGTTGACTAGCGCGGCCGCTTTTTTCACCAGTGCCAGCGCGTAGATCAGCTGCAGCGGTTGGCGCTCCCCGGAGATCGCGAAATTCTGCAGGCTGCGCTGGGTCTGGGCGCCCCACAGGCGCTCAGCGGGGACGTCGATCGGGCCGAAGGTGTCGTACTCGGTGCGGGTGTTGGTGGCGCTCATTGGTGCTGCAGAGGCCCCTGCACGGATCGGAGCGCAGGATCAAGATCTCGCCGACAAAGCCCTGCGATTTGACCGAGCGCGCCCCGCCCAGTACCAATAACGGAGATGGCCGGAGTGCGCGCCCGCGTTTCGCGTCGCGTCGCCCCGCTGGCGCTTTTGGCCGGCGTGGTCGGGTTACTGTTGGCATCGGAGGCTCACGGGGCGGACAAGGTGGCGGCCAAACCACCCGCTCGATCAGCCAAAAAAACCGAGGCTAAACCGAAGGATAGTTCACGCGACCCCGGGTCGAAGAAGCGCGAGCGCGAAGCGCCGGCGAAGCAGGCCGAACCCGCGGAGCCCCGCGATCCGAAGCCCTCCGCGACCGCGGACCCCGAACCCCGCAGCCCGACCGTGAAGGAGGATGCGGCCGCCGGTCCCCGGCACGGCTCGGGAAATCGCAGCCTGGAACCGGCGCCGGCCAAGGAAGAACCCGCTGCGCCGGCCAACCCGCCCGGCAGGGCCGAGCCCAAGGCCGTGGCGGGGAGGCTTCCTCATCAAAAGGGTCCGATTCCCAAGAAGCCGAACGCGACGTTGCCCAAAGGGGTAGGGCGGCCGGCGCCGGATGCCGCGGCGCGCCGCGAAATTGCGGGGGGAGCCACTGCCGACGATCTTCGCGCCGGCAAGGAGGACGCGCAGCTCAAGGCCCTGAGGCAGGCCGATCGCGTGCTTTTTCCGAAGCCGCTCGAAGGCGCCCGGCCCGGATGGTCCTGGGACCTGCCCGAGCCGGTGGAAAGCGGCGACGCCGACGTGTCGGCCTCGGGGTTGCCGCCCGATGCGCGGTTCGGTGCTCGGCCTTCCCCCGAGCCCACGGCGAGCGACGCCGAATGGCTCAAGAGCCTGACGTTACCGAATCTGCCCGTGCGCTACGAGGCGCGCGTCGTCACTTACCTCAAGTTCTATCGCGACGATCCCCAGGGTCGTTCGATCACGCGCGTCTGGGCGCAGAAGAGTGGACGCTATGCGCCGGCGCTTCGCGCGGCGCTCGCGCGCGCGGGCCTGCCCACGGATCTTCTCTACTTGAGCTTGATCGAGAGCGGGCACAATCCGACGATCGTTTCCGCCGCAGGCGCGGCCGGGCTCTGGCAGTTCATGCCCGAGGCCGGCAGGCTCTACGGTCTGACCGTGGATCGCTGGGTGGACGAGCGCTTCGACGCGCAGCGCTCGACCGAAGGCGCCGTGCGACTCTTGAGCGATCTCTATCGCCGCTTCGGCAACTGGGATCTGGCGATGGCCGCGTACAACATGGGCCACGGCGGGCTCACGCGCGCGATCAAGAAGTTCAACACCAACGACTTCTGGGAGCTGTCGCGCTACGAAGCCGGGATTCCGTGGGAGACCACGCTCTACGTCCCCAAGATCCTGGCGATCGCGGTGGTGATGAACAATCGCCGCGCGTTCGGGCTCGGCTCGGTGACGCAGGATCCGCCGGTGAGCTTCGAGAGCGTGCTCGCCGATCCCGGCGTGCCGCTGGAAAAGATTGCCGCGGTGAGCGGCGTCGCGCTGCCGGCGCTCGAGGCATTGAATCCGCAGTACCTCGCTGGCCGGACGCCGCCGGCACGGAGCGCGGACGGCGCGGCGTGGCCCGTGCGGCTGCCTCTGGGCAAGGCTCTCGAAGCGAGCAAGCGGCTTCCCGCCGAGGCGGCCGCCGACTCGAGCCTCGAGGCGTACGTGGTGCGGCTCGGCGATACACTCGAATCGATCGCGCTCGCGCGGCGATCGAGCTCGGAGCGCTTGCGCGACTTGAACCGGCTCGGCAAGAGCGAGGCGCTCGCTGCGGGTACGGTGTTGCTCGTGCCGCGGCACGCCTCCCCGGTCGAACCCGCGAGCCGCGATCCCGAGGTGATCGTGGTCCCGCCGCGTAGCCACCGCTATGCCGATCGCGATCGCGTATTTTATCGCGTTCTCGCCGGTGATTCGCTGGCAAGGGTGGCGAGCGCGCTCGGCGTTTCCCGCGCGGATCTCCTGGTCTGGAACGCGATCGACGAAAGTGCGCGGCTGCAGCCCGGCATGGTGCTGCAAGCCCACTTGCCCCGCGGGACGACGCCGGCGAAGGTGCGGGTGATCCGCGAAAACGATGCGCGCGTGCTGGTGGCCGGCAGCGAGCAGTTCTTCGACTACTACGAGGGGCTCAACGGGCGGCGCCGGATCACGGTCGTGGCGCGCGAAGGCGACACGTTGCAGTCGATCGGCCGGCGCCACGGCATGAGCGTAGGCTGGATGGAGCGCATCAACCGGCGCCCGCGCGGCAAGAAGCTCGAACCGGGCGAAACCGTCGTGGTGTACACGCAACGGCCCGCGCTCGAGCCGCCCGCCGCCGCGGCAAAGGTCGAACCGTTGCCCCCCGTGGCACCGCCGTTTCCGGAAGCGCTGCCGGCGAGCGCGGTCGAACCCGCCGTGACCAGCGGGACCAGAGCCGCGCCGAGCGGTTCCTAGGCGAGATCGCGCACGGCGAAGCGCAGCGTGCCGCGCAGCGTTTCGCCCGGATCGAGGCTCTTGAACCCGATGCCGTCCACGCCTTGCTCGGCGAGATTCAACGCGAGGTTAGCGTGGCTCACTGGTTCGAAGCAGAAGAACGGCTTGTCGCGGGGCGCGTAGATCACGGCGTGCGAAAACACGGGATCGGCGCCGAGCGCGAGCTCGAGCCGCGCTTCGGGCCAGGTGATGCTGGCACGGCCGTTCCAGTCCTCGAAGCAGTGGTCGAGATCGAGCCCGTCGAGCGCGCGCCCGCCGCGGAAGTCCCACGCCTGCGGCAATGCGACCCGGCGTTCGGGGATCTTGTCCTCGCGGCAGAGCCAGACGTCGCCGAGCTCGGCGCACAGCAGCGTTCGGCTCGAGCGCGGGAAGAACGGATGCAGACCGATTCCAGCCGGCATCGACGCGTTGCCGGAATTGGTGAGTTCGAGCTCGACCGTGAGTCCCTCGGCCCCCAACGTGAAGCGCTGCGTCGCCGTGTAGCGCGAGGGCCAGTCGCTGCCTTCGTACTCGAACCCGAGCGTGGCCGACGCCGCGCTAAGGTCGCGGATCGCCCAACGCCCGCGCCAAGCGTGTCCATGCAAGGGATGCGGATGGGGCGGCAGATTCGGCGCCATCTGAAACCGGCGGCCGGCGAAGGAATAGCGCCCGTTTTCAATCCGGTTCGAGAGCGGAATCAGCGGGAAACAGCCGGCGAAGAGTGGGTTACCCTCGGCGATCGCCGGAGCCGGCATCGAGCGAAACAGCTCGATCGTCCGGCCGTCCCGCTCGAGCGCGAAGCGCGCCACGGAGCCGCCCACTTCCGGCACGAGCGCGAGCGCGAAGGGGCCGTGGTGCAGCGTCAGGGGCGAGCTCGTCATACTAGCCATGGCGGGAACGCCGAGCGATTCTAGCGGAAACGCGCGCCTTGCGGGCGAGTCGGGCCCTCGGCGATAATCAGAGGACGCGTTTTTAGATGCAACCGGCCCTCCGAACCAAGGTCCTCCTGGTCGGGATCTACGACAACAACACCGCCGCGCTCGCGCCGGAGGTGCTGCGCGCGTATGCCGAGCGTTTTCCGGTGTCCGGCGCGTTCGAGCTAGCGACCGTGAATCTATCGATTTTCTCGCAGTCTCTCGATGAGATGGCCGAACGGCTGCGCAGCGAGCAAGCGGCGATCGTCGCGTTCAGCACCTATATCTGGAACTACGCGCAGGTGCTCGAGCTCACCCGCCGTGTGAGCGGGACGATCATCCTGGGCGGACCCCAGTGCAATCACCTGGATCAGGGATTTTTCCGCGATCACCCCGAGGTCGACATCGTGGTCAGCGGCGA